>Ga0308011_10001364_pt1 | contig 11071 bp, 7 predicted proteins | sample Neamet177_FD_203144 | JGI IMG/M metagenome (GOLD analysis project Ga0308011, IMG submission 203144) | Marine microbial communities from water near the shore, Antarctic Ocean - #177 | ecosystem: Environmental > Aquatic > Marine > Unclassified | place: Southern Ocean | collected 2014-07-25
CTTTGGTTTTCTCCACAGTTCTCATAGCACCTAGACCTAACATGCCCATCAACACTGTTGTCAACAACGAGCTGTCAACAGGAGGAACAGTGAACCAGATGCCTAAAATAGGAGATAGAATCGTAGAGTAGACTAGAGCAAAGCAACATGACCAACCGACAGCAGGTCTCCATCCAGCAACAAATAGATTCTTGTGTGCCGCTTCTACCTTGTTTACTTCTAGCTGACCCTTAGCTAACTCTTGAGCGTGTCGCTCTGCAAGGGTGGTTAGCTCGAATGCAATTTTATTCTTTGCATCTTTGTCTTCAATAAACTTGTCGAGCAGTCCTGTGACTGGGCCGATCAATGCCTGTAACATATTATTTTCCTCTTGCCATGTAAGCTGTTGCGCCAAAGTAAAGCCCTACCACAGAAGCCTGCGACAGGAATAACATATCTGAAAGTGAAGCTATTGTTTCTAAACGATCTTCCGGTATAAACGGAAAGAGAGGCAGGATAGCGTAGATACACATACTAATCATTGCTACCCATGCCATCTTCTTTTGAGTTCCTGCTTTATCTTCGCGCAGCTCTATGTCTAACATCTCTTGATGTTGGTGTATCTCTGCGTCTGTTACGATACCGTCACCGTCTAAGTCCCAGTCTTCATACTTTGAAGAGTGTTCAAGTCTTTTAGGAGCCATCAGTAACACCACATAACGGGCTTGTGGTCATCGCGCATATCCACATGTACGAACCCTTTGGCAACTCCTATGCCGATAAAACCTAAAGCGCAAGCGTGGCGCACGATCTGCATGCGCTGACGGCCTCCGTTAACAGCTATATCGCAGGCAATACCCTGTGCATGCGTTCCCGGCCCTTTGGGTTTAGACTTTTCTAGTCTGTGGTTCGGACTTCTATACCCGCTGGTAATGTAGAACGGGAAACCACAAGCTTCTCGCAAGTGGTCTAGCTTGTGTACAAACGCTGGGTCAATCTCGTTCTCGTTTGTTTCTTTGCATTTAAAGTCTTCGAGTTTAAAGTATCTAAATTCTTCGGTCATTAACTACAGTTCCTTTTTAGTGTGTTGTATACCTTGCCGCCTTTATTATTTTTAACTCTAGTAGTCCCTTCGGGAAGCTTAGTTATTAACGTAGCCACTTTCCCTACTTTTCTTTTAGGGGGTACAATGGAGACTTCAAACCCATCGCCCAGTATTTCCTGTATATATTTTTTGAGTTCAGGGTTAGTAAAGCCCTTTTGAAACTTCCCCCCCGCAAGGCTTATAGAAGAGTTAGCCTCTTCACCAGCTTTAAAGTTTTTTCCTCTTAGTCTTGCTGTATTCGATCCAATATCCCACGTTTGAACAACAGCCTTGCCTCCGGACTTTAAGCTCTTACCGATTGTAACTATAGCCTCATCTCTAATATCCTTTGGCAGAACATTAATTACGTTAGTAGAAATGAGCCTGTCAAACTTTCCTTCAGGTATTAATGTAGGATCAATGTACGTAGGCTTAAAGCCCTCTTTTGGAAACGGCTCGAAAGTAGCGTCTGCTTTTATAGCTTTAGCATTTTTTCCAAAGCCTGCTCCGTAGTCAAGTGTAAGACCCTTTGCTCCTTGCTCGTCTAAGTAGTCGGCAGCCTTTATAGCTGTGTTTGTAGTGCTTCCTATTTGCGTGTCCATTGAGTCACTGTTTTCAGCTCTACGTCTAGCTTGTTTTTGAGCAACTGTTTCAACAACATCATCTGAACTTCCTTTAAGGCTTGTTAACTGGCCTGCAACTTTTTCTGCCAGCTTGACTACAGCACCTGCCGCGCTCATCTTAACTCTCCCACCCGCTGCCATGTTCAACAAGCGCATAGGATCGTCTTGATCCATGTAAGCTGGGCCTGCTTCTTCGTTGTATGGAAGTCCAGTAAGCTTATTGATCCGCTCGTCAGGCTCAGCAGGGGCGTTAGGGACTTCTTTAGAAACCTCACCACCTGTAGCTTTCTGTAGCCTTTGCATTGTCTGCATTCTTTCTGTCGCTAGTTCGGATGGGTCTGAAGGCACATTTAGCGGTGTCCCTGACAGTTCTTGAAACCTTAGAATAATGGCGTTTAAAGAATTGTGGAGTTCTTCGGGTGTTTCATTGGGTGTCTTTTGAAACATTTCCGCTATAAGGTTATCTGAAGGTTTGTCTGCAATAAATACATTTGCTAGTATCTCAGCTATTTTATTCTTACTTAGATCAGCTTTAAACAACATCCGCGCAGCTTCACTCTCGCCTACTAATGTACGAGCAGCATCTACTTTCCTATACAATTCTTGTTCTGCTCTATATCTTGTTTGCTGTCTTGCGTCATAACGAGCTTCAAGTTCCGGGCCTTTCTTTAGATAGTCGGGCCTGACAGAAACAATATTACGACTCGTCCGGTTAAAATCCATTACGGCATATAAGATAGCGTCTTCAACGTCTAGTTTTTCTACGTTTACACTTGATAGATTTTTTGCAAGCTCTAAAGATAAATCTTTTGTTTTTCCTGTGAGCCTGTTAGGTGTTTCGCCCATTACTTTGACAAGGTCTATGCCTGATTTAATTGTTCCGGGAACCCCGCTGTTTAAAATAAACCCTGTAGCCGCTTCAATTTTATCTCCTACTGGCATTCCTTCTGGAAACAGTTCTTTGCCTTTAGACGTTCTTCCACGGGGGTCTGTCAAGGCATGAGCCACATCAGCTCCTATGTCAAACAAAATAGTCTTACTGATAAAAGGCTTTGCAAGAGTAAGAGAAGCTTCAATAGTTAAATCCATTAGTCGCTTGTCTAGCTCTTCTCCTTTAAGATTACCGCTCAGCACTGCGTTTTTTATTATACGTAAAGGGTCTTTAACAGCCGTAAAGGGATCGTGCGATGCTGTGTCCCAGTAGTATATTTCTCCTTCTTCATTGGTCTGCCATATACGTGGGGCTACTTTTGACCACGGCTTTTCAGAAAGTATGTGCGCTGCTTTTGCTTTTTCGTCATCGTTACCAAACACAAGCTTTGCTGATGCCGTCCCTGCATAGCCGATTCCTGTGTTTGTCGCAACAGCGCCGCTGATTCTTTGCATCCCTCTTGCCACAATAACTTCGTTGCCTGAAGCTAGTTCCCGTGCTCCTTGACGCAAGATGTTTACCTGTACTCGTATGCTTTCAGCAGGAAAAGAAACAAAACTACCAAAAGGTAAGTCCTTTAACATTTTAATTCCGTATGGCACACGGTCGTAATTAGCGTAGGTGTTTTGTGTAATACGCGCAGCTTCAGCTTCAAGAACATCTAAAGACTTTCCTGTGTTAGCGTTCTTTAAAGTTTCTAGTTCAGATAAGTACGTGTTTATTTTATAAAAATCATCTGTAGCAACATAAACATCTTCAGCAGTTTTTAATACTTTTTCACCTTTAACTACGAAGTCTTCGTTTATAGATTTTCCGTATGCTGTTTTATTGAGCCACTTAAACCCTTCTTTTTCATTAGCCCTGTAGCCTGTTTCTAACAGCTCTCTGTATTCGTTTACTTGTACATTAGTGTTAATGATTCCGTGACGTAATAATTTTTCGTATGAAGCGTCAAGCGCAGCGTCCCCGCCTTGTTTAATAGAGTTTCTAAGAAGTCTAAAAGTTTCTATTGAGTTCTTAGAAAAAGGATTTACGCCGTTTGCTGCCGACATGACCGCACCGCCAGAAATATTTTTAAGATGTGTCATATGGCTGTATACGGTCTTCCACTTTTGAACTGTGCTTTGCATACGTAAATATTTTTTGTAGCCAGAATTTTTTCTTAAAGTTTGTATAGTTCCTTGTTCATTATAAATAGCTTTAGCCATAGGCTTTGTTGTATACATTCCGTCTAGATTAGAATTAGTCCCTTGAATCTTTACAAATTTATCAGCATCAAACTTGTCTGTATCTTTAAATAAGTAGCCTCCAGACTCTCCCAACTGTTTAAAAGTTTCAAAGAACTTGTTTGTTTCTGCAAGCTTTGTCATTTTACTAACAGTAAGAATAATGTTTTCTCCGGGTTCTTTTATCTCCCCCATCAAAGCTCTAATTTCAGGAGCAATATTCGTGTTTTTAGATTTTAAAATTTGTTTATTAACTTTAGAAACTCTTCCTAAATAATTTGAAGCTTCTGCTGCGTCTCCTTCTTTAAGAATGTCATCAATAGTTGTGTTAGCTTTATTAAACGCAAACTGATCAGAAAGGTCAGGATCAAATTTTTGAAGTTGTTTTATTAAATAATCTCTAGCTTCTTTTTTTACGTCAGCAGAAGGAACGTATCCAGCGTCTTCAAACAAACGATAAGATGTGCGTAAGTATTTTCCTGCGCCTTCTACAATTGCTTCTTTAAGATCGTCAGGCACAGCAGAAGAATTAACAAGTGTTTTAGAAAGCTCATCAATTTGATTACGTGCGTTTACTAATTCAGTAGATATATTTTTAGGAAGATTAAACTGGTTTGATACGTCAATGACTTGCTCGTCAAAACTCAAGTTGCCTTTTGTAAAAGTAAAATCTAGTTGATCATCAAAAAGTCCTTGAACAGTTTTCATAATCTGTTCGCCTTCTTTAGTTTCAACAATGTCATCTAAGTGTTTTTCTAAGCGGTTAGCTGTATTTTCAGCCGTAGCAATAGCTTGTCGCTGTGCGTACTGAGAGTTTTCAAAAGCGTTAAAAGCCTTTTTAGACCAGTAACCACGACTACTAAAAAACTGGCCTGTCATGCGGTTAAGTGCGCCTTTAAACATCCCAGCATTTTGTTTTGCAACTTGCTTAGCTGCGTCAGGGGCTTCTTCGTAAACAACCCGACCTTCTGGTTTAGCTAAGTCTACATTAAACTCTGCTTCATCAAAATAAGAGTCGCTTGTTTTTGGTGATAGGCGGCTACCTAGTTTAGAGGTGGCAGACACTATAGGAGCAACTGCTGTATCTTTTATAGATTTTGCGTGGGCCATTACTATCTGCCCTCTTTCCGATTTAGTAAGTTTTGACACTTCTTTACCGAAAAGTTTAGAGGCCCACCAACTAAGTTTAGCTGTGCCGCCAATTAATTCACCTGCCATGCCTATAGTTAATTCCTCGACTACAAGTTTTAAACGCTTTTCCAGTTGTGTGTCATCTTTTTTTGAAGCCATGTATGAAACAAAGTCATTCTGTAAGTTTTCTGGTAGGTATGTTTCAGCAGCATTAAAAAAGTTTTCGGCATCTGGGTCAGAAAGTATTTGATTTATAGCTCCACCAGACACAATTCCCTTTTTGAAAAAAGTAAGGTCTTTAATATATTTTAATTTTGAGATGTTTACTGCACCTACAATATAAGGAGCTATTGAAAACGCAGTGCCTGTGAGTGTCTCAGTTTCTTTTATATCACCGTCTTCTGTTAGAAACGCTGAATCAAGAGCATCAGCAGCCCTTTCAAATCCCATGCTCCGCATAGGAGTAGAAATATTTTTTACAGCTTCTTGCCTTGCAAGCCGGAACATGTCTTCAGTTACTACAGGCTCTCCTGTAAACTGCTCAGAAACAAGATTAACAAGCTGTGCAGGCGCGTAAGCAATATTTTCACCCACATCAAACATTACTCTACCAATATCAGCTAAAACGCTAGGATCACTTTGTTCTTCTTGTACAGGAACAGGAGAGCTTTCTGGCCTTTTGATAAACGGGCTAAGTATTTGCTTTTCAGTTAAAGGCGGCTTCTCTTCCAAAGGAACTAGAGCGTCAAGTCTTTGTAATTGTTCAGCGGTTAAAGTAGCAGGCTCAGCGTCAACTCCTGTCTCAGGAACTAGAGCGTCAAGTCTTTGTAATTGTTCAGCGGTTAAAGTAGCAGGCTCAGCGTCAACTATTGTTTCAGGAACTAGTGCGTCAAGTCTTTGTAATTCATCAGGTGTCAGCATTTTTATAGTTCCTTTATTAAAGGTTTAAAGCGTCTTTTATTTGAGCCGCCGTCATTGCGTTATAAACATCTTTCTGTGCAGGGGTGAAGGTGCTCCATTGTGCCTTATTAAAAAAGGCGGAGTGTTTATTAACAATGGGTGTCATTATAACTGGGCGAGGTGTAACCGGAGTTATGTTTAAATTTTGATTTGCTATAACAACACCTTGTATAAGCGTGGCGCTTTTATAAAAAGCAAGCCGTGTAGTTTCTATTTGTTTTGAAAGCTTAATATAATCTTCAGCCCCCGGTGTTAAGTTGCTTAGCGATAATAACAGCTCAGGAAGACCTGAACCTTCTTTTGCAAGGGCAGATACAGAAGCGGTCAACACACTATCAGAAAATTCATCTTTAAGATTAGCGGGATTAGCAGTAAACGTAGCTAACACTTTAGCGATGGCTGCATAGTCCTCTGGGGTTTTGACATCCATAGGATTTAAATCACTGTTTATTATTGACTTTACAAAGTTAGAATAAGCCGCAGGACGCAGCACTGTTTTAGGAAATTTTGCTAGATTAACAGCGGATGTCATTGACTGAGCTTGTTTGAGTTTATCTTCCGCTGGGTCTGTAAGCGAGTCTACTATTTCAACTGTTAAATCAGTCTCTTTTTCTGTCGTTGTCTTGTCTGTTGTTGTTGTTTTTGTAGCTAGGTAGACTGTACCGTCAGCAGTCACATTATGTGTTTTATCTGTAGTTACTAATATATCTTTTTCTTCATCTATTATTTTCTGAATTTCATCAGCGGCTAGAAGCTCTGCAATCTTAAAAGACCTTATACTGTTTCTAGTTTTCTTATACTCTTCATCAAACGCTGTCATTGCTGTAGCACTTTTAGACATAGGCCCAGTACGTATAGACGCAAGCACTTCATCTTCTTGTTCAGCTTTAGTTTTACCTGAGAATAACCGACCAATACTTCCAAACAGTGCATCGCCTACGTTATCAGGACGCACTTTCTTTAGTTTGGTGTTGAAGTCTGTAGTGTAGTTTTCAAAAGTATCTATAGTACCTGAAAGTTTAAGACCCTTTGCGTGATCTGCGGCTAGCTTTTTAGTAAGTGGGTCAAGTTGCTTTCTTACAAATGAGCTGAGAAGTCTTTCGTTTCCTGAAATTTCAAGGGGGAGGGTTTCTAAAAGTTTAGCTTTAGCGGAGGCGTAGTGGTTATCGTAAAAATATGTCTCGCTTGTTTTCCCACTTTCGTCAATAAGCTTTTGAGTATTTACAAACCCTGAAGCGTCCGTAATAGCTTCTTTATATTTTAGTTTTTCGGCCATTAATTTTTCTTTTCGCTGAAACGTATTGGATGAATCAGTAAGTGCCGTTGTGAGCAGACTTTTAGCTCCCCTGCCAGCAAACTTTGCAAGCGAGTATACTAAGTCATTTTTTTTAGAATTTTTATTTTTTTTACTAGCGTCTGAAATAAGAGACTTTGCAAATTTATCAATAGCCATTATTTAATATCCTTTATGCTTGTTGTGCTGCTGGCGGGGCCATTAGGCTTGTTGCTTGTGGAGTTACTTGCGGTGCAGACGGTGCAGCCAACAAACTTTCAGCGGGTATTTCTGGAAGCTCTTCAATCTTTTCCATAATTTTTTGTGGCACTGCCCCAGCAGGAATCTTTCCTGAAAGAGCTGCTTTTCTTAAACCTTCTGCTCTTTTAGAATCTAGTTCAACGCCAAATACAGCCTCTTCATCTTGTGCGTCTTCTTCTTCTCCACGATAGATAACAGCCTCAATGTCTGCACGTTCTGCCAAAGCTAAAATAATATATGCTAAAGGCTCAGCAAGCATGATCATTAAGTCTGGGTTCCACTTTCCTCGTTGGAAACCGTCAAATAATACCACTTGTACTAAATCCATGACAGGCGTTCTAGTAGCGACAGCCTGCATCAACGGAATATATGTTTTTTCGTCTACTACATTAATAAACAAATATTCAATAGCCTTGTGAACACTTGTAAACTCTGGGGCTTTTTCGTAAGGCGCAGGACTGTCGGGGTCTCTTGTTAAAGACTGGCCCGGAAGAGGGCGCGTACCTTTCGCTATGTAGTCTGTGTATGCTTGATCTGCCATAATATTAACCTACTCCCTGCATTCTGTTTAAGTACTGCTCACGGCCTGCTATTTGTATTGCTGTGTTTCCGTAGGGGTTAAGGTCAAACAACTTCTGACTAGACTCATAAGCACGGGGATCAAAGTCTGCGATGCGCCCTGTTCTAATGCTAGTTGAAGATAAGTCATCTGAAAGTTGAATGTTAGAAGAGTACTGATTGCTTGTAAACTCAGGCTTAGCTATAAGGTCTACTGCTTGCATTGCCCTTGTTTGGATGGCGCTTTGAACTCTTTCAGAAGCTCCTGCAAATGGATCAGCTTTAAAGTCTTTAAACTCTTGTACGCCTTTGTTGTACACACCTTCAAAAAATCCAGTTTCCTGAGATTTTGCAAGTAAACTATCATTGTTAAGAGTTCCTGCATCATCTATCATTCCACGTGGAAAATCTCCTTGTCCCATTGGCCCTTCAACAGCAGCAGACGTTGTACCCTCTCCAAAAGTTTGAGTAGTATTCAAAGCTTCCTTTGATGGATCATAAGCAGAGTTAGTGTCTAGAGTTATGTTGTCAAAGTTTCCTGTTGGATTAACAATAGACTGTTGGCCCGGTGGAAGGTCTATATTTCTTCTTGTCATGTCTACGTTTTTGGGCATTTCAGTAACATTATATTTTTCTAAATCTACATCAGTAGTGACAATAGACTGTTGGCCCGGAGGCAGGTCTATATTTCTTCTTGTCATGTCTACGTTTCCGGGCATTTCAGTAACATTAAAATCTTCTGGCATTTTACCGCTTAAATCTAAATCAGGAGTTGTAATTTCTGGAAGCGGTGTGCCGTTGTTTATTTTAGTCATTGTTTCATCTATCCACTTCTGACCAAACTTATTGTTTGCGGTTAGGGTGTCCATGCTGAATAGGCTCCGGCCTGCTGTAGCAACATCTGTCATGGCGGTTCCAGCAGCTTCAAAAGCCTTAGTAAAAGTTTTCTCAGTTATGTCAAGCTTACCGCCCGTAATAGATTTTAAAGCGTCCCCAGCCCCCGGAATTTTATTTAACGCCGCACCTACAGTTTCGCCGATGACCTTTGTTACGCCTTCAGTTACAGTTTTAAATACACTGCCTGCTTTAGTTCCTATGTTTACAGCAGCGTTTACAAAATGTCCTGCCGCAGAAACTAAAGCGTTTCCTGATCCCATTGCCGTAACCGCCCATTTTCCGAGCATCCCTCCTATTCCGGGTAACATTAGACCCAGAGCAATTTGACCAACAATGCCGATCTTGCCCATAAACTTTCCTACTTTTGCAAACGCACTTTTAATTCCCCTGCCTATTTTTTTAAAAGTCTTTTTAACGCCTTTAAAAATCTTACTAAAAAATCCCATTTGTGTTACTCCTACTTATTAGGTGAAAATAAACCGTCAACAATACCTACAAGAATACTAGAACTTGTGGAGTTTTTCCCACCACTAGCGCCTGCTTCATTTCCAAGAGATACTGCGTAAAGCTGTGTCTTGCGAGACTGTTCGTTTTCGTATGAAGTTCTAACATAGTCTGCTTCGTCTCGTAGCTGTTGCCACACTTGAGTCTGATCTAATGCTGATATGTTGTAAGCGTTTTGAACATTCTGTTGATTAGCTGCGTTCTGAGCTGCTGTGTCTACTGTGTTCGCCTGCCTGCGCCACTGGATGTTGGACTGTTCGATAGCTTGTGAGTTAGTGGCGTTCCACTGGTCACGTTGAAAGTCTGTTTGCTCGTTGAACTTATCTATGTCTGCGTTTAACTGAGCAGTAATACTATCTGCCTGTAGCTGGTTGCCTGCTTCTACTGCCGCCTGTCGGTTTGTTTCTTGAGTGTTGAACTGCGTCATTGCATTAGACTGAGAAGCGTTAAACTGGCTCATAGTGGCCGCTAAGCTGTTGTTGAACTGGTTTGTTTGATTCTCTGAAGTAGCGTTAAACTGCTTAGCTGCGTTCGCTGCTGATTGATCAGATAACAACCTCTGCTGTGCCATTTGTTGGTCAAGTACAGTGGCTTGCTGGCGGTTGTTTAAATTAGCCATATCCATTGACAAGAAGTTTTGAGCATTTGTAATAGCTAACTTTGTACGCTGGTCTGCGTTTGCCATGTCCATTGAAGCTAATGACGTTGCATTCTGCATTGCTGCTTGTTGCTCAGCGTTAAAGTCTGCCATAGTCATTGACTGCATGAACTTACTGTTAGTCAACGCAACTTGTTGATCAGCACTAAATCTAGTTAAGTCTATGTTTGCATTCACTGAAGCATTTTGAACTGCTCGTTGCTGATCTACGTTTAATTGGGCAACACCCATTGACTGTGCAATGTTTGCTTGCGTCAAGTTTGTTTGCATCTTAGTGTTAAGGTTAGCAAGTTCTGCTTGTTGCTCTGCGCTCATGCTTTCTGAGTCAGCTTGATTTAACGCAGACAAATTGGCTAGTCGCATCTGCTGGTCGTTGCCGAGGTTAGCTAAGTCCATTTGCTGCTTAAAACCAGCATTCTTTCCTAAGAAGTCTGCTGCCACTTGCATCTCAGCCATGCGTTCCTGCTGTACTGCTGACATGTTCTCAGACTCAGTAGCATTCTGATACTGCATGTTAGCTAGTTCAACTTGCTGCTCGTTACCTAAGTTCTGAGCGGCCATTGCTTGAGCATTCTGCGCGTCTGTCTGTGCAGCCTGTTGACGATTAGCTAAGTTCTGTGTGCGTGTCTGCTGCTGCAACTGAGCCGTAGTCATCACAGCGTCTTGTCTAAACTGACTCTGCATAGCACTCATTTGTTGAGCCATCTGAGCTGTCTGAGACTCTGAAGCTTGCTCGTTGCTTAGGTTAGCCATGCGTCTTTGCATGTCTAGTGTTGCTTGAGACATGTTGGCTTGCTGCTGGTTACTCAGGTTCTGAGCTGCTGTAGATTGAAGGGCTTGAGCATTGCTCTGAGCCATCGGCATTGCAGACTGAATGATAGAGTTAAACAACGCATCTCGACCTACAGATGATGCTGACAAACCTCTACGAACCATCATATCATTTACGGCTGCAACGGCTGGTCTGGCCCACATTGGAACCTCAC
>Ga0308011_10001375_pt1 | contig 11019 bp, 2 predicted proteins | sample Neamet177_FD_203144 | JGI IMG/M metagenome (GOLD analysis project Ga0308011, IMG submission 203144) | Marine microbial communities from water near the shore, Antarctic Ocean - #177 | ecosystem: Environmental > Aquatic > Marine > Unclassified | place: Southern Ocean | collected 2014-07-25
TATAAACTAGAGCGGCACTTATTGTTTAATCCCTTATGTAATCAAAATGGAGCTATGAAGGTTATGCAAAGATTTAAAAAGATTACAACGCTATCCAAAAGAAAAGGAGTGATAGATCATGATCCATTTGAAGGGTATGTATTTAGTTTTAAAAGAAAAGAGATAGAGTTTCTTAGCCAAGATGAAATAAATCGTTTCTCTAATCTTGAGTTAAGTATTGAATCTGAGAAAAAAACAAAGGAACTATTTCTGTTTGCTTTGTATACAGGACTTTCTTATGCTGATATTATATCTTTAAAATGGCATCAGATCCATAATGATGATAAAGGATCAAAGTATATCTTTAATAAACGAAAAAAGACTGGAGAGACTTTTATTGTACCTCTGTTAAAACCATCTCTTAAAATTCTAAAAAATAAGACAGAGACAAAAGAGGGTTTAATCTTTGAATATATTAGTAATGCATTTATAAATCGGCTATTAAAAAACCTAGCTATAAAGGCTCATATCTTTAAGAATCTTACTTTTCATATTGCTCGCCATAGCTTTGCAACAACCATTACTTTAAACAATGATGTGCCATTAATTACGGTATCTAAAATGCTTGGACATTCTAATGTTAGGACTACTCAAATATATGCTAAAATATTACAAAAAAAGGTATCCTCAGACATGGAAATATTAAACAAAAAACTCTTTGAATAATTAGTCAAATAACTAATCAAAATAATATTTAAGAAAAAACACCTCTTCTCTAGAAAAATAACTAAAAAATTATCAAACAATTAAGTCTAAAATGACTTGAAAATGACCACAAACAATTCATAACAAAACGACTTGTAAACGACTGTAAAACAACAACTTATTTTTTGTAGATTAGCCGCTGTATTACGACAAATACAATTTTACAAATTAGAATACTTATTATGAAAAGATTATTACTCTTTTTCTGTGTGCTACCATTAACTATATTTAGTCAATCCGTACAAATTGGTGATACTTTTGAGGGTGGTGTTATCTTTTACTTGGATGGTAATGGTGGTGGATTAGTTTCGGCACCTTCAAATTCAGGAGCTTATCCTGGATTATACTGGGGTTGTGATGGAACTAATTTGGTAGGAGCAAATGAAACAGCTATTGGTACAGGAAATCAAAATACGAATGATATACTAAATGGATGCACTACAGCTGGAATAGCTGCAGATATTTGCGCAAATCTGACTATCGGTGGATATAATGATTGGTTTCTACCTTCAAAAGATGAATTAAACCAATTATATATTAATAAGGTTTCCGTTGGAGGTTTTATGGGGGGAGACTATTGGAGTTCTACACAAGCAGGTAGCTTTTCTGCGTTTTACCAGAATTTTAACGTTGGTAGCCAATGGAGTGGTACAAAGGACGCCCAAAGGTCTGTGCGTGCAATTCGGGCTTTTTCTTCATTGCCTGGCTGTACAGATTCTACAGCCTTTAACTACGATTCTAATGCAAATATTGATGATGGTTCTTGTGAGGCTATAGTACTTGGCTGTCTAGACGTAGCTGCATTTAACTATAACGTTTTAGCAAATACAGATGATAGTTCATGCATAGCTGTTATACTTGGTTGTACAGATCCATTAGCATTTAATTACAATGCTAGTTCTAATACAGATGACGGTAGTTGCTTGTATTGCAGTTATATGGATAATGACAATATTGCAGATCTATACAGTACAAATGTAAGTTGTAATTCAGGTGATGACGGCTCTATATATGGCATTGATTTAACTAGTGCAATCCTAAATAATGGTAATGGACCTTATACATATTCAATTGATTCAGGAATTACTTTTCAGTCATCAACAATATTTAATTATTTATCAGCAGGTAATTATTATGTTACCTATATGGATGCTAATGGATGTATAAATCCTAATGCTGGACAGTTTTGGATGGAAATTATTGAGCCAGATAGTCTTGTGTATAATTCAGATTTATTGTCAGATATTTCTTGTAACGGAAATAATTATGGTTCCGCTTTTATTAGCGTGCAATCAGGAAATACTGCTCCATGGACTATTACTTGGTCAAATAGTGAGGTTGGTGATACGGCTTTTAGTCTTAATTCAGGTAATAATTATGCCATTATTTCTGATGCAAATAATTGTATTGATACTGTTGAGTTTAATTTATATTCTCCTCTTGTTGTTTCAAATCAGGTCACTCAAGTAAGTTGTAATGGTGGTGATGGAGCAATTGATATTACAATAAGTGGAGGAGAAGAATCATACACTTACTCATGGAAAGAAGAAGCTTGGTTCCTTGGTTGGTATCTTGGCTTCCAACAGTTTTCAACTAATCAAGATGTTTCAAATCTTGATGTAGGTTTATATCTATTAGAAATTACAGATGCCAATGGATGTATTTATACAGATACATTTGACTTAGGTAATTACGAGATACTTGTTAGTTCTCAAACAACAAATAATCTATGTTATGCAGGTTCAAATGGGGCTATTGATATTACAGCAAGTGCTGGCTTAGCTCCTTATACTTTCTTATGGTCAAACGGTTCAACTTCTGAGGATATAAGTAATCTTAGTTTTGGTGATTATAGCGTAATAGTAACAGATGCTAATGGCTGTATTAATTTTGATACTATAAGTATCTTAGAACCTAATGAAATAGTTGTAAGTGGAGTTGTAAATAATGTTACTTCAGCTTGTAATGGAAGTGTTACAACTAATGTAAATGGAGGAACTCCTCCTTATAATTATAATTGGAATACTATTTCTGTTTTAGATTCATTTACAGTTAATTTAGCAACTCCAACCCCAGTTCACCCATATTATGGAAATGGACAAATATTAGTTTATGAGCTCCAGGGTGTTCAAGGTCTTGAGTTAACACTGCTTAGAGGGCATACGTATAACTTTAATATGGATAATGTAGTTTCCTATTTTCCATTTTATATTACGAGTGATTCTTATGGTGGAAACAACTTTATTGGAGAGGTTACTAATGGAGTGATTAATTCAAGAGCTATTAACTATGAGACGCTTACATTTACTCCAGACAGTACACATGCTGACACTTTGTACTATCATGCAGGTACCCAAACTCATATGGGATATAGAATTATACTTGTTGATGGATATACCACAGAAGATTTGAATAATATATGTGTTGGTAGTTATAATTTAACAGTAACAGATAGTAGTGGATGTATTGCTAGCTCTGTGTTTAACATAGGGAATATTACCTATGGTTGTACTGATTCTTTAGCATGTAATTATAATTCAAATGCCAATTCTGATGATGGTTCTTGTTTAACGATATTTGGATGCATGGATTCTATAGCTTGTAATTATGACGTATTAGCTACTTGTGATAATGGAACTTGTGCTAATATTTATGGTTGTACTGATTCAACTGCTTTTAATTACTCTGCATTAGCAACTTGTGATGATGGTTTTTGTTTCCCTGTAGTAAACGGATGTATGGATTCCACCCAGTTTAACTATAATATTTTAGCTAATACTGATGATGGTTCTTGTATATCAATCACTTTAGGATGTATAGATTCTTTAGCGCTTAATTATAACGTTTCAGCAAATACGGATGATGGTTCTTGTATTGCTGTAGTTTATGGTTGTACTGATTCTACTCAATTTAATTACTATGCTGGAGCAAATGTAAATGATGGAAGCTGTATTTCCTATAACTATGGATGTATGGACTCTACCATGTTCAACTATAATGCATCCGCAAATACAGATGATGGAAGTTGTTTCGCTTATAGCTATGGATGTATTGATTCTACAATGTTTAATTATAATATAGCTGCTAATATTGATGATGGCTCTTGTATTGCTTTTAGCTATGGATGTACAGATCCATTAATGTTTAACTACAATACATCAGCAAATACGGATGATGGAAGTTGTATTTCATTTGTGTATGGATGTATGGATTCCACAATGTTCAACTACAATTCACTTGCTAATACCAATGATAGTTCGTGTATCTCATTTTCATATGGATGTACGGATTCTACAATGTTTAATTATAATGTATCATCCAATACGGATGATGGGACTTGCATTGTAACTGTTTATGGTTGTACAAACTCCACTATGTTCAACTATGATGCATTTTCCAATGCTGATGACGGAAGTTGTATTTTATTTATTTATGGTTGTACCGATCCAACTTCATTTAATTATGATGCTTTAGTAAATACAGATGATGGAACATGTATTCCATTTGTGTATGGATGCACAAACTCAACTATGTTCAACTATGACGCAATTGCCAATACAGATGATGGAAGTTGTATTTTGTTTATCTATGGATGTATGAGTTCTACTATGTTTAACTATAATCCACTTGCCAATACAGATGATGGTAGCTGCATACTATTTATTTATGGGTGTACAGATTCTACAATGTTCAATTTTAATCACTTAGCAAATACAGCTAATGGAACTTGTTTACCATTCGTATATGGATGTACCGATCCAACTTCATTTAATTATGATGCTTTAGTAAATACGGATGATGGATCATGCATTCCTTTTATGTATGGATGCATGGATTCTACATTTGCTAATTATAATCCAATAGCTAATATTGATAATGGAAATTGTGCAAACTTCACTTATGTGCCTGATGATAATTTTGAGCAACATTTAATAAATATTGGTTTGGATTCCGGGCCACTTAATGATACTGTTCTAACGGCTGCAATCGATACAGTACAAAATCTAAATTTAAATTCTAAAAATATTTATGATATTACAGGAATAGAAGATTTTCAATCACTAAGGATCTTAAGTTGTGAGAATAATCAGCTTTCAAATTTAGATTTAAGTAGTAATTTATTTTTAGAAAATTTATATTGTCATTATAATCAGTTAACTTCTTTAGATTTATCAAATAACCTTAATTTAAATTGGTTGCGCTGTAGCAATAATAATATTGATTCCTTAACTTTTGGTTCGCAGCTGATAACTTATATTCATTGTGCTAATAATCAATTACAGTATATTAATACTTCAAATTTAACTGATTTACATTATTTAAACTTATCCTATAATCAATTTACTAATATAGATCTAAGTGCCAATACAGATCTTACATATGCGTATCTAAATAATAATAATTTAAGCAGTTTAAACTTCCAAAATGGAAACAATACAGCTCTAACACTTTATAACAGTTTAAACAATCCTAATTTATCTTGTGTTCAAGTAGATGATGCTACTTATTCAACTTCTAATTGGACTACACTTGATTTCTGGACAGCATTTAGTACAAATTGTTCACTTGCTGGATGTTCTGATCCACTTGCTTGTAATTATAATCCATTAGTCTTTATAGATGATGGTTCTTGTTTAGCTGTTTATGGATGTACAGATTCAACGGCATTTAATTATGATTTAAATGCAACTTGTGCTGATGCTAGCTGCATTTTATCTGTGTATGGGTGTATGGACTCCATTATGTTTAATTTTGACTTATTAGCTAATACGGATGACGGATCGTGTATTACCTATAACATTGGATGTACTGACTCTACAATGTATAATTATAATTCATCTGCTAATACGAGTGATAGTTCGTGTATGGCTTTTGTTTATGGCTGTACAGATTCTACTCAATTTAATTATAACGATTCAGCTAATACTGATGATGGATCTTGTCTTGCTTACATTTATGGGTGTACAGATTCCACACAGTTTAATTATATCGTTTTAGCAAATACTGATGATGGATCTTGTATTCCTTATATTTATGGTTGTACTGATTCATCCATGTATAATTACACTACAAGTGCTAATACTGATGATGGGACTTGCTGTTATTCTACAACATCTACAACTATAGATACCGCTTGTGATTCTTATACCTGGAATGGAGAAACCTACGATTCAAGTGGTACATATACATATAATGTTAGTGAAACTAATAATAGTTATAGTTTAGAAGGAGGAAATGTTGAGGTCTATGAGCCAAATGGTCATTTTGGAGGTATGCAAAAATTAACTATTTCATTTGATTTTGTTTTAAATTCTACTCCAGCAGGAGCATCTTCAGGATCATATGGCTCATATTCTACTCTTGTTGAAGGTGGTGCTATATCATCAGGATATGGTGGTGCATTTTTGATTCAGTTAAAAGGAGAAACTGAAGTTTTAAGGTTTTTTGTTAATAATGGAAGCTGGAATAATTTAAGTCAAGTAAGCTATAGTTATACTAATTTTAATCTATATCAAGAATATAATTTATGTGCAGTATATGATGAAAATGGTCTGTATTTATATGTTGATGGAGTTTTAGTTTCAACTTCTGGATCTGGAAACGTAATAGGTGCTCTTGGAAGCACTAATTATGTGAGATTCGGATCTTTTGATGGAATACTAGATAATGTTAGTATTTGGGACAAAGCATTTGATAGCACCCAGGTACAAGAGCATGTAAATAGCTGCATAGATATTGCAGATACAAATTTATTGGGTTATTGGGATTTTGAAGAAGGAAGTGGAATAACTGCTTATGATCAGTCAAGTTATAATAGTCATGGAACTATTTTAGGATCGGCATCATACAATACACATCAACCATTAAAAAGTTGCGGTATTCAAAATATTTCAGGATGTGACTCTACTGCTATCTTAAATTTAACGATTAATCCATCTACAACCAGTACATCATCAGCAACTGCTTGTGATGATTATAGTTGGAATGGGACTACATATACAAGTTCAGGAACATACATATGGATTGGTACAAACTCTAATGGATGTGATTCTACTGCAATAATTAATTTAACGATTGATAATTCTACAATATCTTCTACATCAATTACAGAATGCAATTCATATTCTTGGAATAGTAGCACATATACAACAAGTGGTAGTTATACCTATAGTACATCAAATTCTAAAGGTTGTGACAGTATCGCAACACTGAACCTTACAATAGATATTTGTGGATGTACAGATTCAACAGCCCTTAATTATAATCCAAATGCAATAAGTGATGATGGTTCGTGTATAGCGATACTATATGGCTGTACAGATTCTTTGGCAGCTAATTACGATCCTTATTCCTTAATTGATGATGGTTCGTGTATAACAGCTATTCATGGTTGTACAGATTCCTTAGCAATTAATTTTGATCCACTAGCAACAGTTGATGATAATACTTGCTACTACTGTAGTATTACAACAAATAGTATTCCATTGTTTTCATCAAGTTTATCTGCATGTAATGGATTTGTTTCGGTAACACCAACAAGTGGTTCCGCTCCTTACACTTATAGTTGGAGTGATGGAAATACAACAAACTTTAATAATAACCTTTGTGATGGAGCTTATACCTACACGGTAATAGATGCCAATGGTTGCGGATTTACAGAAATAATTATTTTAACAACTTATTTAGGTTGTATGGATTCCACAGCTATGAATTATGATTATATAGCTATTATTGATGATGGAACTTGTCTTCCATTTATTTATGGATGTATGGATTCCACAGCTACAAATTATAATGCAACAGCTAATACTGATGATGGGACTTGTATTCCTTATTTATATGGATGTACAGATTCAGCTGCTACAAATTATGATGTTTTAGTAAATACAGATGATGAATCTTGTGTTTATTGTTATGCAGTGGCTGATATTGGTAGTGATACCATTACCGCTTGTGATAGTGTTTTAATAAGTACTAATACAATTACTAATGGTTCTTATGTTTGGAATATTTCAAGTATCTTAACTTCAGCAATTCCATCTATTGGTGATACTCATCAAGGAGGTATTGTCTTTTACTTGGATGGTAATGGTGGTGGTTTAATTTCAACTCTTTCAGACCAATCAACTATTGCTGAATGGGGTTGTTATGGAACAGATATTCTAGGAGCAGATGGAATAGCTATTGGCACCGGAAATCAAAATACGATTGATATTATTAATGCTAATTGCACTCCTAATTGGGGTGGGAATACAATAGCAGCGGATGTTTGTGCAAATCTAACTCTTAATGGATTTAGTGATTGGTTTTTGCCTTCAAAAGATGAGCTAAATGAAATGTATTCTAATATTGGGCAAGGAAGTGTATTAGGTAATGTTGGCGGTTTTGCTAATAATCTCTATTGGAGTTCTACGGAGGACGGTGCCGTCTTTTCATTTTTTCAAGATTTCTCAGATGGCTACCAGAATAACCATATCACGTATCACCCAAAGAGAGTGCGTGCTATTCGAAATTCCTCTATTCCTATATCAATCACAAATTCAGTAATGGTTTCTAGTTCAGGTTGGAACTATGTATCGGTAACCGATTCTTTAGGTTGCACAGCTACAGATTCTGTATATGTTCAAATAGACATTTGTGGATGTACTGATTCAACTGCACTTAATTATAATCCATCTGCAACATCTGATGACGGTTCTTGTATTGCAACTGTTTATGGTTGTATGGATTCATCAGCTATCAATTTTGCTCCTAACACTAATGCAGATGATGGAAGTTGTCTGTACTGTGATTTAAGTATAACACAATTAGCGATAACTCCTCCGTCTGGAACATGTGATGGTTGGGCGTATGTACAAGCTACTTCATCTTATTCTCCTATAACATACACTTGGAGTAATGGTTTTGCAGGTACATTTAATATGTCCCTATGTACGGGAGTTTACTCAGTCACCATTACTGATGCTTACGGATGTTTTATTGATACTACAATTAATGTTGGTAGTGTTATATTGGGATGTACAGATCCTAATGCGACTAACTATGACGTAACAGCAACTGTAGATGATGGTTCATGTACTTATACTGTCTGTACTGATTACCCAACTAACTTAAATGTGTTTGATGTAATTGATAATCGAGTGAACTTTGCTTGGGACAATATGAATACTGCCAACTGTATGGTGCTTAAGTATTATGTAAGATACCGTGAGGTAGGTGCTTCAGCTTGGAATACAAGAGCAGCTGGTGTTGGAAATGGATTATGTAACTTTGGACTTAATACGACTTCTCAACTGTTGTTAGGCTTAACAGCTTCAACAACTTATGAGTGGAAATTGAAAGCTTTCTATTGTGGTGGTTCAAGTTCTAATTACTCTCCAGTGTCTACGTTTACTACTGAAGATGCTTGTCCTTCTTTAGCTAACTTAGCTGTTCAGACTTACTCAGGTAATCATACTAAGGCTAACTTTACTTGGGATAGTACTGGTACTTATACCTATGCTCGTGTAACTTTAAGAGTAGATACAATAGGATCAGCATGGCAAACAGTAGGTGGCTTTGGTACTTTTTATCCAGCGTTGTCTCAGATTAAGTTTGGTTTAACTGCTGGTGAGAGTTACAGAGCAGGAGCGAGAGCTTACTGTAATGCAAACATTTCATCACATAGATCATGGTGGACTCCATTTATATTCTGGACTCAACCAGGTATTGCTATTAAGCTTGAAGGAGGTGCAGCAATCAATAACTTGGATATTTATCCTAACCCATCAAGAGATATCTTTAATATATCATTCACATCAGCAGATAAACAAGATATAAAAGTTAGAATAATGAATGTTGTTGGAGAGGTAATTATTTCAGAAGACCTACAACAATTCATTGGAGAGTATACTAAACAGATAAATCTAAGTGATAATGCTAAAGGAATTTATTTCTTAGAAATAGAAACCAATGATGGGGTTATTAATAAGAAATTAATACTACAATAATGATAGGAGGTCAATTATTAAGTTTTACTACATTTTGTTAAATTAAAACCCACTCAAATGAGTGGGTTTTATTTTGTGGACATCACAGTCCTAAGTTCGAACTTTTTTAGAAAAATATTAAGTAGCACTAACTTTTAAACATCCTGTTTTCTTAGGCTTCATTTTTAGTAGTTTTATCACTTCAAAAAAAACATTTACTAATGAAGCTGAAACACCTTAAACATACTGATGTATTGGATATCTTTTCCATAGAAAAAAACGTTTTTACTGATATCCCTATGTTTGCTGATAGTGTACAGGCAGGTTTTCCTTCTCCTGCTGAGGATTATATGGATTTGGATTTAAACTTGCAAGACCATTTGATTCAAAACCCTTCAGCTACTTTTTGTGTTCGTGCAGTTGGCGAAAGTATGAAGGATACAGGAATTCAAAGTGGAGATATTATGTTGGTGGATAAATCTCTTACTCCAAAGAATAGAAGTATTGTGTTGGCTGTTATTGATGGAGAGTTTACGATAAAGCGAGTAAATGTAAGTGATAAGGAACTTTACTTAATGCCCGAAAATGAGAATTTTCCTCCAATAAAGATAACTGAAGAAATGGACTTTCAAGTTTGGGGAGTGGTAACCTATATCATCCATAAAGCCCTTTAGTATGTTTGCCTTAGTTGATTGCAATAATTTTTATGCCTCTTGTGAGAGAGTGTTCAATCCTAAGATTGAGAAAAAACCTGTTATTGTGTTATCTAATAATGATGGTTGTGTTATTGCAAGAAGTAACGAGTCTAAAGCATTGGGGGTTAAGATGGGTGAACCTGCATTTAAACTCAAAAACCTAATTGAGAAATATAATATCAATGTCTTTTCTACTAATTTCGCTCTCTATGGCGATTTTTCCAAAAGAGTAATGAATGTATTAAGAAGTGAAGTCAATCAGATGGAAGTGTATTCTGTTGATGAAGCGTTCTTGGATTTTACTGATTATGCCACTAAGGAAAGAGGTATTGCATTACGGGAAAAAGTAAAGCAATGGACAGGCATCCCTGTATCAGTAGGAATTGCATCAACCAAGGTACTATCCAAAGTAGCGAGCCATATTGCCAAGAAACATACTAAATCAGGTGTTTTTATGTTTGATGATGATGATTTGATTAGAAGAGCTTTAAATGTATTTCCTGTAGAGGATTTGTGGGGTGTTGGCAGAAAAAATGCCAAACGATTAAAAGAAGCAGGTATTCTTACAGCATTACAATTAAGAGAATGTGATAGTGGTTGGATAAGAAGGA
>Ga0308011_10001376_pt1 | contig 11017 bp, 10 predicted proteins | sample Neamet177_FD_203144 | JGI IMG/M metagenome (GOLD analysis project Ga0308011, IMG submission 203144) | Marine microbial communities from water near the shore, Antarctic Ocean - #177 | ecosystem: Environmental > Aquatic > Marine > Unclassified | place: Southern Ocean | collected 2014-07-25
CTACCTGAGAAATTAAACTTGGTAGCAGACACTGCTGGGCGAGACATAGATAGAGGTCAGCAGATGGATTTACTGGCTGATGCTAATGGAGAAAAGACTCTGATTCTATGGGTTGCTGCTGGTTGCTCAGGTTGCCATGATTGGACCGGAATGATTGCCGACTCAATGCGAGAAGGAAACATCTCCAATGATACTAGAATAGTCAGTATTCACAGATATCCTTCTTTTGAATCAAGAGATCAGGTAATTGAGGTATATGCGTCTGAAAACAGTTCGACACAATCACTGTGGCCAGTTTTGATTCCTGATGAAGGTCAATCTGCAATAGATATGGATACTGGACAAAATACAGATTATAGTTACAGTGATGCTTTTGGTAGCCCCGTAACTCCATCGTTTACTTTGATTGATGGAGATGGTGAAACATTGTGGAAAAGTAAAGTGTACTGGGCTAACCAGACTTTGCTGACTGAAGCAATGGGCCTCTTAGACTCGTAAACGGATAAGTTGTTTAGTACAATTTCTTGTGATATCTCACATCTTCCATTTTACTGAGCAACCAATTGAATCTGTTTCAACTACATCTGGTGCTTGACCTGCTAGCATTGCTGTAATAGCATCAGATAGTTCGGATGTTGTCACTTCTGTAGGGTTGCGAGGGGAATCGTCCATTCTTCCTTGGTAGATTAGTTCAAGTTGTGAATTAAATAAGAAAAACTCAGGTGTCCGCTTAGCCCCATAATGTTGTGCAACCTGTTGTGTTGCATCATACAAATATGAGTATGGTAATCCCTTATTAGCCCTCTTAACCATATTTTCAAATGAGTCGTCGGGGTAATTATTTGCATCGTTAGAATTGATTCCAACATAACCGATTCCAACACTAGCGCAGTATTCTGCCATAGCATCCATTCTTGAAAAACTGGCAACGACATATGGGCAATGGTTGCATTCAAAAACAACTACAATGCCATTCTCCCCGTTGGCTTGCTCAAGAGAAACCATTTCTCCTCCGTGCTTTGGATTTGCATTTTTAAGATTGAAACTCGGTGCTATATCGGATATGCTTAGGCTCATAACAGCCCCACATAGGGCCTTGTTCAAATCACTTCGCTTCAAACGCTATCAGTTAGAAGCGGTCATTTGGGCGATTTCACATTCATCTAAACGAGTACGGGCGACTTGGCAGTCTGCATCGATTGCAAGTACACTCTTCCATGCTGCACTAGCCTGGTCAAGGCGTTGGGCTTCATGGTGTAATGCTGCGATATGCAGCCGTGCGTCCAAGTGTTGAGAGTCGGAACGAACTGCTGCTTCGAAGTCTGATAACGCCGCTTCTTCTCTGCCCCAGTCGAGATAGAGTAGTCCGCGTTGATGCCAAGCAGGTGCGTGGTTAGGAACTAATCTAAGCGCTTCATTCAACGGCGCTTCTGCTCTTTCAGGCCTCTTCAATGACATGTGACATGATGCGAGTTGAGTTAGTGCATGGTGGTGATGAGGTGCATTTTCTAGAACGATTTTGAGATCGTCTCTTGCCGGCTCCCACTCTCCAAGCATCATGGAAGATTCTGCTCTTCGCAATCGTGCTAAAATCAAACTTGGCGCCAAATCTAAGAGTATTTCTGAATCATCTAATGCTTTCTTTGCCTCGTCCATTGCCATCAAAACACTACATCTGTTTAGACGGGCGCGGATGTGTCCAGCGTCATATTTCAGGGCTTCAGTATAATGTGTTAGGGCTTGTTCTAGGTGGCCACTGCGGGCTGCAATATTTCCCCTTACATAGGAAATTGTTGCATTCTCTCCATGTATATCTGCAGCGTCAATAAAGGTGCTAGCGGCTGAAATATCGCCATTGTCAAGAGATAACAGAGCCGACTCAATCGATGCGGCTGGGTCGGATTCTGGTAATAACCTTCGAGCCCTATCAAGAGATTCTGCTGCTTGGTCAAAGTTTTGCAGTAAACGATTACTTCTAGCAAGTCCGAGCCAAGCGACTCCCGATTCCCTATCTAATTTGAGTGCTTCTTCGAATGCAACAAAGGCCTCGGCTAGCAAAGTTGCATCTGTTTGCCCAGTGCCATCACGAGCTCGGTCTGCATTAGCCAAATGTAGGCGACCCTCAACAACATGTAGGAGTGTGTGGTCAATACCAACTGGTGTTTCATCGAGTAACTTTTGTGCTTCCATGAAGTTACCCTCTAGTAATTTCCTTGAGGCTATAGTTGCTCTTAACTCTCCGTTTTGAGGATTGTTCGCTAGTGCCTTCTGTAATGCCTTTTCTGCATCTGAAGGAGAGCCACTTGCGATTAGTAAGTCTACTTTAAGCAGCATCAATTCTACTCCGCCACAGTCTAGTGCTACTGCATGTGTTGCAGCTTTCAATGCCTCTTTGAGTTTGTTTTGCTTAGGTGCTAGTAGAAGTGCCATCAATGCCCATGCATCGCCATGTTGTCTATCCAATTCTAAACAACGATCAACCGAGGTTAGTGCCTTGCCCATCTCCTCATCCTGATAGAGTAATTTGGCGTGACTATACCAGTCATTAGCAATGCTTGGGTCTTCTGCAAGTGCGTTTTCAATCGCTTCCAATGCTTCACTGCGAGCCCCCGCTCTAGCGCGTAATCCCGATAATAGTGAGCGGTCTGCTGCTGTATCAAGTCCCAGCGCCTCTAAGCGGCGAACGTCTCTTTCTGCTTCTTCATCACCTAGGCTTGCTAACAGATGTGCGTGTGCACGAAGTAATTCTGGGTCGTCTGGAGTGATGCTCATTCTAGCCTCTAGCCAATGACGGCGCAATACAGGGTCGCTCTTGATTATAGCAATCTTTTCCAACCCTTCTAGTAAATTGGTATTGCCTGGAGATGCTTGATAGGCAAGGCCGAATGCTGATTCTGCCCATTCGTATCTACGTAGAGACATAGTAACATGGCCTAGTTTGTGTGCTGAAAGTGAACTCATTCCTAATTGTTCTAGTGTCACATTCTTGCTGACAAATAGATCGAGAAGGCGGATAACTAATGCCTCGCTCGTTGAATTAAGAACGCCTTCGGAACCAACTGAAGTCTCACTGCTTACTGTTGATACAAGAGTTTCAATGCAATGCAAGGAATCTCTAATCGCAGAGTCGATGTCCTCTTGATTAGCAAATTCGCCAAGATTTTCCAAGCGGGTGATTGTGCCGTGGGAAAGAATTGCACCATCTAATTCTGGATTGGTTGCCCTCAGAGCATCAATTAATCCCAACATGCCTGCAACGGAATTTTGTAATACGCCGATTTCGTTGTTGAGATGAGAATAATTCGCGGCTTGGGATTGTTGTAACAAAATTCCTGTCTCATTGATTAAAATGAATTTGTCATCGGCTCTCTTCAGCCAATAACCAAGTCCAGTTCCAACACCAATACAAGTGAGGCTGAAAAGTACTGTTAGGGGGTCCATTACCGCCCACCTTTCCTTTACGCCTTTATGGTCTGCGGATGAAAAGTGGTTCTTGGAGGTGTTTTCCACACCTTCTAAATTTTGCCGCCCCCTAAAGGGGGGCAGTAGAAAACAAGGTCTTTTTCTAATTAAATTAAAGCGGGATGGCAATGCCCCAACCCAGTGAAAAAAAGCAACAATTTGCCGCCAACATTGCTCACATTCAAAGGCTGTGGCTGTTCTTAGCAAGGTTAGGTGAGCCCGTGAGTACCGATTCCGATGACGATTCTGACATCCCTTGGTATTACTCAAGATTGGAAGCGTGGGGTGAATCTGGGTTAATTATTGACGCTTTGGAAGATTTTCTTTCAAAGGATTCTGCAACATCTAGCGAACGATTGCAAAAGGCAGAATATTTAGTTGATCTAAGTGTTAATTTACGCCACAGGCTAACTTCCATTATTGAAAGTTGGGACGACGAGGATATCACTTTGGCCTTAGGATGGAAAAATGATTTGAAAAATCCGATGGTCGCAGACCAAATATTGGTTGAATATCAAAACTGGGCCAAGGGAAACCGGCCATGGGAATTGGAACTTGAGGCTGGGGCGCTACAATGGGCCACAGATGGAATGAGCGATGCTCGTAAGGAATTACTGAAAAGATTTGACTCATTAGATTCGTCTAATAGGGCCGCTACAATAGTGGTTGTACCCTACTTAGCCAATCCCGATAACTTGGAACTCATCAAGATGGAGTTGGCTGAAATTGAACGGATTGAAGAAAAGCAAAACCAATTGATAACCGACTCAATGAAGCACATGTTGGAAGCTGGTTATGATGTCGTATATATTTCTGAATTAAATCTAAAGGATGCCCTTGATGAAATTGATAAGTGGTATTTATTGCATGATGAACACGAACAATTACGTTTGTTAATAATTAGAGAAATTGCGCCGTTTGATAATAGTTTAGCCGACCACCACGAGGCTAGAAGAATCGTATTGATCAAAGAGGGTTTGTCGGCTGATATTCAAAACCTTAGCAGCCAAATCATCGCAATCGCTGATAATCTTCACCAAAGACTGCAAATCCTCAATGACCAGTTGAATAATTGGAGAAGTATTGAGATAATATTGCCAAGTGAAGAAGATGCTACCGCGGAAGAATTGTTAGAATGGGAGTCAAACCTTCCGGAGATAAATGGCATGATAAATATTCATCTAAACGCGATGCAAAATTGGCAACAAATAGTATCCAGATGGCCGGAGAGAAAGCATGAGGGAGAAGCATTAGTGGGTCGGATTGAACACACTCAAGATTTTATCGATATTGTTGAGTCTTTACAACATGATTGGAGACAAATTGAACTTGATGGTTTGGAATTGGTCGCTAAATATGAGGATGTGGGTTTGGTAATGGATGACTGGCGGCAACGAGTTGTCGATGAACCGCGTGATTCACTTCAACTACTGAAGGCAGAAGGCCCTAAATTAGATGTTAGATTACAATTAATCGGTGATTTAAACAGTTTAGATTCCTCGTTTGATGGATCTGCTGAAGTAAATAAACGAGTTTCTATTCTAAGAGAAATTGATGCTGATGCTGAACTACTGACCAATATGGAACAGTTCATTGACAAACAAGCGAGGCGGGGTGCGAGGCATTTGCGAATGCTGGAGAGCGACTGGCTAGATTTGTTGGGCCAGGGCAAGGCGGACGACAAAATATCAACTTCCACATTGAGCATTCGTGCATTTGAGGAATTGATAGCATCTACTCGCCGCTTTGGTAAATCGGCTTCTGCATCACCTACTGCTGGCGATATCATCGCCGGTGAAACAATGAAAAGATTAGCCGCAAAGACTGATCAAGAATTAGCTGAATTAGAATATCGTGGTTGGAATGTTGCTCATTTGCGGGCTGAGGTTAATATTAATCTCGTGGCTACTGCAAGAAAGATTTCCAATATGCGAACAAAAATACCACAACACCCATCTTTGTGCCGCCGCCTCAAGGCCTTACCATGGCAAAATGATGTGGCGTTGGCACTCGATACTGAACTAGAACTACGCAAGCCGGATACAATTGAGAACCTTCACAATACAATCCCTCAGTTCCTAAGACATTTGGCTTCGCGTTCGGTTGAAGACCCTGATTTTACTTTCACTTCATGGAGCCCATCCCCTATGCGTCAGACTTTGGTACCAATGGTCAGCAAAGATGGCAAAGAAGTTTTGTTACCGCGTGATGGGCTGCCTGATGTTCATGAAGCGATTTTAGAGGCCATGGAAGCAGAAACTATCTCTCGACAAGACGTTGTTATCCCTGCTGTCGAAAATAAAATAGTTGGGAAACCTGCTGTTGAAGAAAAAGTCAAAGTTGAAAACAATAGTAATCAAAATCTAAATGCTGCAAGCGAGGAAGAAGTAGGTAATGCCCTTGTTGCACTCCAAGCACTCCTAACCAACCTTGGGCTCAAAGAAGAGGCTGAACTTGTGCAAAAAGAAGGTGCTGAGTCATTGAATTCTGTTCGTAGAAATTTAGCCAGTCATGTTGGCATTGAACCTCGCGACATGCGTGTCGATAGAATATTGAGACTTGCGATTAGGCTAATTCCTAGGCATGAAGATGGAGATGATGCGCGTGCTGAATTGCTTAGCCAATTATCCAGTGCTGTTTCTGAGATGGGCAAGTGGTCGCGTTTGCGGCTTGAGGCAAGGCATTCCGGTGCCAGTGGAAACTTCCTTGATGATGCGATTACACTCGGTATTGCTCTCAAAAGAATCCCGGGGCCCGGCATAAGCCTACCATTGATGGCTGACCAATTAGAACTTCCACACCCTACTGAATTAGTAGAGTTGAAGAATGGTGTAAACCATGTAGTCAACAGCATTCGATTACCGCCTGTTGGCGGAGTTAGAATCTGATTCAGACTTCAGCGATGATCTTCTGATAACCAAGATTTGACATCTTCACGTGCTGCAAATCCTTTTCCAGCCTTTGTTCCGATAACTGTTGGAATTGCTGCTTCGCTTGCAATTTCTAATGTTCTTTCACTAACTGGGCCGTTGATGACCATTGCAATTGCTCCGTCCGCTTCGTTTGCTTTCTTAGCGAGAGTTGATGCTCCTACTGGTTCGGATACCGTTCCATCGACCATAATAAATACAGCCTTTTTAGGTTCGAGAGTGTCTAGGTGGTCAAAGAATTCTTGTACTTCTGCTGGGGCTTCTTCTACTACGTATTCCTCAGGCATATCCTCTGTCCAATTCTTGTCTTTGGTAGCATTACCACTATCACTTTCTTGCTTCTTCTTCAGGATGTGTGCGAATTTTGTTGCGTCAACTTTCATTGAAAGACATTTTGTTACTGTCTTTTGTGGCAGTAGTTCCCATTCTTGTCCAACAGGTGCTTGTGCAACGAAATCTACCTGCAGAGTTTCAATTAGTTGTGAGAACAACATCTCGCCACCTCTGTCTCCATCGATTGCTAGAATTACTGTTTCCTTGCTATTTGCTAGGTCGATCAATTCTTGCTTCATGTCACCAGCGCCATCAGCACTGATTGCATTCTTTACGCCACAGTTCAATAGATTACGAACATCATTTCTTCCTTCAACGATAATTAGTGAAGTGGAAGATTCAACATTTGGTCCACTGGTTAATCCATGGAAAGATGTTGCAGTACCGGTTGTTAAGACCGAGCGTACTTCTTCGATTACTGTCTTTGATGCAGCTTCACCGGAATTAACTAGGCCAAGGAGTAGTTCCTTAGCACGGTCAACAACAGCCGTTCGCTTGGTTGCCCTTACATCTTGGATGTCGATTACTTTGATCACTGCCGCACATGGGCCGATTCTGTCAATTGTTTCCAATGCGGATGCAATAATTGCAGTTTCAACATTATCCATGCTGCTTGGCACTGAAATTACTCCGTGCACTTTACCGCCCTTTGATTCAATTTCAACATCGACGTGGCCGATGCGTGCAGTTCTTTGCAACTTGCGGATTTCTAGTTCGTCACCGAGCAAACCTTCGGTTTGCCCCATGATGGCCCCGATTATGTCCTTTCTTTGGACCGAACCGTTGACCTTAATGTCAGCGCGAATAAGATACTTCATCGCCTTTTGCTTCTGATGGTGACCGGAGTCACGATTATTTCTTTGTTGAGCCATTTTCATTATCTCCTTGTGTTAACTAAACCGTTCGCATTGATTGGAAAGACTCATCGAGTCTTACACTACATTGCAGTGCTTGAAATGTTGCCATCTCAAAGCGTGAAAGGGAAGTGAACAAATAATGCGACATGCCAATACTTATTGAACCCTTTTGCTAAAAAGTTGCGTAAATCAACGATTGTGATTGTGCAATGTATTCAAGAAGAAGAAAACAATGGGCTTGATATGCCCAAACTCTCACTATGTAGTTTGAACATCTTCCGCACCACTGTAGAAGTGATGCTAGCGGATGGTGTTTTGACTAGAGAAGAGAAGCGGTTGATAATAAAATTGGCTAGCGCACTGAATCTTACGAGTAAGCAACCTGGTGAAATTTACTCGGCGATAAAAGAAGGCATAGAAAGCCCGGATGGCGATATTGTTTCGGTGGCCGATGCAAAAATAGTGTATACTAAAATTTTTGAAGTTGCAATTGTCAATGCTTCTCTTTCCAGAGATGAGTTCAGAGTACTAGCACATCTGCGTTCAATTTTTGAAATTGATGATAAAGACCATGCCCTCATTGAAGAAACATTACGAATCATGGTTAAAGAAAAATTCGAAGATCCTAATGTTATGGAAAAAATGCTTGCAACCCTGCGTGATTCAGTTGGATTAGTAGGGGATATTTTTGACACTGTTCGTAAAAAGACGGTTGATGGTGGTTCTTCTTGATTTCAGATTTAGACGAATTTCTCAACAATCAATCACCCAAGGTCTTGTTAGGAAAAAGAAGGAGTTTGAAATTCCTACGCCTTGCTTATGCCAAAGGATGCATTGGACTGATGGTAAAACCTACTTCTGACCTGTTAGCACATGATGCTGGTTTTTCTTTCAATCTTGGATGTGCAGACCCTGAACTGAGAAGAATCGCTTCATGGGTGCTGACCAATAGTAAAAATCGAAGAAAGTTGGCACGATTAATTCCTGCACTATGGAAAAGACACGGATATGAAGACTTGAAGATGGCCGGCATACTTCTTTCCAATTTGTCTGAAGAAGACTTGGGCGAAGACCCATGGATGGCTTTTATTCACTTATTACAAAAGCAAGAATCCTTGGATATGATTCTTGATATCGCAGAGGAGATAATTCGCGGCGGCAACCCAGTTCCTGATGACTCATGGATTATTGAGATGGCGAAACAAAGTAAGTTATGGCATCAAACAGCGGTAATTTTTTGCTCGTTATCAAAAAGGAATCCAACTACTTGTAAACAAATGATAGAACTCGCACCCACTGGTGGAGAATTGTTTGAACGAATCAGAATACGGGCTTTAGCAGAGCAGAATTGAAGGGCTTGGTCTAACTGCAATAGTCTATGGCGGACCGCTTTCTACCAACTGAAGACCCGGTTTTAGAATCGGTCTTGAAGTGGACTGTTGAACGCGATGCCAAGGATGTTAGGCGGCTGTTGGAATGGTTACCAGAAGCCCGTTCAACCAGAGAAAGACAGGCATTGTTGGAGAGGGTTCGTAGCCTCTTAGCCGAATTAGAAATTGCTCTAGAGGGTTTGGATGGCTTACAATAATTCTCAGCAATTTTCAGCAGTTATTTTTGCCGGTGGAAATAGTACGAGAATGGGTCAGGACAAGTCATTGATGTTTGGCGGTGTTGAACGAATACGACAACTTTGCATCGATTGTGGTATTGTAAAAATTATTACCCTCTGTGGTAATGAAGAAAGAGCCTCAATGTTTGAAGGAGAGGTTTGGCCAGACCCTTCACATTGTCAAAAATTGAGTGATGTAATTCGTTGGGTTCAGGGTGAATTACCTGGGCCGATTCAATTTATTCCATGTGACGCGTTTGATTTAGATCGGGATTCGCTACAGGCTTTATTGCAAAGCGGAGGTGGAGTTCCTCTTGATTCCAATTCAAATCGGCAACCATTACTCGCCAACTGCCCTGCTGATTATCAGATAGGTGATGGTTCAAGTGTCAATTCGTTATTCGATGATTTAGCAACGATAGACATTGCTGGGCGCAGTGATAGTTTTTCCAATTATAATGAAAAATCGCAGCTCAAAGAACGTCATCAATCGTGACTTTATTATCTTCTAAGAAGACTCTTCCTTGTGCGATTGCATCGATAATTTGTGGATAAATAATATGTTCCTCAACCCGTACTCTTGCGGCAAGAGATTTTACATCATCATCAGGTAATCTCGGCACTCGACATTGTGTTATTATCGCTCCGGAATCAACGCCAGAATCAACGAAATGTACTGTGCATCCACTAACTTCCACACCGCTAGCAATTACATCACTATGTGCATCTGCGCCTGGGAAGTGGGGCAATAGTGATGGATGGATATTAACTAAATTTGGCGCCCATCTGTCAACGAATGAAGGGGTAAGGATTCGCATATATCCGCTGAGAATAACAAGTTCTGCACCACTCTCTTCAATCGCTTGGCTAATCAGATTCTCATGAGTCAATCTTCTTTGATTAGTATCGTCAATATCGGGTAATTCAATTGCCAAATTATTGATTCCTAGTGTATCGGCTTTTCCTAATCCAGCAGCTGATGATTTGTCACTGATTACGAGAACTGTTTGGTGGCAGCAAAGTGAATTAGATTGCTGGTGGAGAATTAATTTCTCCATCCCAGAACCCGAGCCGGAAATCAATACCGCACAACGCAAGGGGTCGTCTGTGCTTGACTTCCTCGCCACGCAATCACCACTTGTCATGTCCCATCCTGCACATTATCTGCCTTGAGAACTTCGGACAATTCATCCTATTCCTTTTTGATATGAAGACCCCGCCCTCAACATGAGTGACATGGTTTCCATCACCATCTCTGAAACCGTTGCTTCGACAAAATCTACTGTTTCTGAGGAAACTGAAGAGATACTTCCTCTCGAAGATATTGAACTGATCGAGGGGATCCTCGCTGAACACAAGCCATCTGCAAATCCTGTATCTAGAGTTCTTTGGGTTATTTCCGGTAGTCTATTTGTTGCCTTTGCAGTTATTGGAGTTTTCTTACCCGGTTGGCCTACAACATCTTGGCTGGTAGCAGCAGCATATTGTTACGCTCGGTCATCTCAACGTATGTTCAAATGGCTACTAAGCAATCGTTTATTTGGCAATATACTACTCGATTATTACCGTGCAGGTAAAGCACTCCCTTTGCATTCAAAGATATTCATTTGTGGTTTTATCGCCTTGGTTTCGGGCTTCTCTGTATGGGGGCTTACGAAGGCTGGAGACCCTGGTTTTGGTCAAACCACAATTGTTATTGTTGCTTTAATCGGCATTTGGTGGGTCGGCTGGAAGGTCCCTACTACTGAGTGAAAGCGGCTACATCATTTTTGATGATTTTGCTTATTTTAATCTTCTTTAGAAAACAGGAGTTTGAATAACATGGC
>Ga0308011_10001380_pt1 | contig 10998 bp, 7 predicted proteins | sample Neamet177_FD_203144 | JGI IMG/M metagenome (GOLD analysis project Ga0308011, IMG submission 203144) | Marine microbial communities from water near the shore, Antarctic Ocean - #177 | ecosystem: Environmental > Aquatic > Marine > Unclassified | place: Southern Ocean | collected 2014-07-25
AATGAGGGCGGTTGGTTTGATTCTGACAATGTTCGGTTTCAAAAAGGTTATCCAGAGAAGATTGGTGGGTGGCAGAAACGCGGCTCGGATACTTTCTTGGGGACTTGCCGTGCCTTGCATCCTTGGGTCACTCTTAACCGGGATCAATTCATTGGTGTCGGAACTAATGAAAAATATTACATAGACAGAGGTGGCGAGTATAACGACATAACACCATTACGAAGTACAACAGCAGCGGGTGCGGTTACCTTTGCTCGAGTTGAGGTCGGATCTCCCGTTATTAATGTCATTGATGCGGCTCACGGCGCAGTGGTGGGGGACTTTGTAACATTTAGTGGCGCAGCAAGTCTTGGCGCAAGTATTACAGCAAATGTATTAAACCAAGAATATAAAATAGACTCTGTTGAAAACAGTAATTCTTACCGCATAAAGGCTAAAGTCGAAGGCAGTTTAATTAACCAAACGCCTACCCTTGTTAATGCGGCCAACGGAGATTCTGGAAACGGCGGTGGATCTATTGTTGGAAAGTATCAAATAAATGTTGGACTAAACACTACGGTTAGAGCGTCTGGTTGGGGAGCAGGTTCGTGGGGCGGTATAAACAATCAAGCCTTGCAGACTGCGCTGAATCAAGGCGGTACATTAAGTAATAGTGCGGAAACCATTACTGTTAGCTCATCTTCAGGTATCGTGGCTAATGATATTGTTTTAATAGGTGACACAGAACTTGTTAAGGTGGGAGGCATAACCAATAATAACTTAACAACCTGTGTTCGTGGGTTCTCTGGCACAACTGCTGTAGCACATGCAGATGGTTCTATAGTCCGATTAGCTTTAGGAAATGTTGACAGCGCGAATGACTTTGATGGATGGGGTGATCCTTCTACTCAATCAATAACAGCTAATTCATTAAGGTTGTGGTCTAACGACAATTTTGGAGAAGACCTTCTGATAAACGTCAGAGATGGCGGGCTGTTCTACTGGGATGCAACTAATGGTCTAGGCACTAGGGCCGTAAACATTACAACTCTGTCTTCCCTTCCTAAGATACCTACCGTTGCAAAGCAGGTCCTAGTTTCAGACCGAGACAGGCACGTTATTGCTTTTGGCTGTGACCCTGAGTCTACGCCCGGCGTACAAGATCCTTTGACCATCCGGTTCTCGTCTCAGGAATCTATAACAGACTGGGAAGCGTCGGCGACTAACACTGCGGGAGAGTTGCGCCTTGGTTCTGGGTCCGAGATTGTTACGGCGATTGAAACCAGGCAGCAGATCTTAGTTATGACTGACACTACGCTGTACGCCATGCAGTTCTTGGGACCGCCATTTACTTTTGGTGTTACAGCTATCTCAGAAAACATAACAATTGCAGGGCCTAACGCAGCTATTGCTGTGGACGACAACGTATTCTGGATGGGACGATCTGAGTTCTATGTTTTCAGCGGTACAGTTCAACGCCTTCCTTGCATGGTCAGGGATTACGTCTTTTCAGACCTTAACGAAAACCAGCTAGAGAAAATTAACGTAGCTCTTAACACTGAGCACTCCGAGGTTTGGTGGTTCTACCCTAGTTCTGACAGCGAAGAAGTTAATAAGTACGTTGTTTACAACTACCTTGAGCAGGTGTGGTACTACGGCTCGTTTGGCCGAACCGCCTGGGTTGACCGTGGTATATTTGACTTCCCTATCGCGGCGAACAACGACGGTTCCTTGTACGAGCACGAGCTAGGCTTTGATGATGGGACCACGAACCCCGCATCTGCGATCAACGCATTCATCCAGTCCAGCCCTATGGATATTGGCGACGGCCAACAGTTTATGTTCATCCAAAAGATGATACCTGACATAGACTTTAAGAACTCCACTGCAATTCTGCCTGAAACAAACATAACTCTGGATGTAAAGAATGCGCCAGACGGTACATATAACAGCAGCCAGACGGACGCCTTTGTTAAAACACAGGCGGCGGCGGTAGATGCGCGAACAGAACAACTGTATTTTAGATTACGTGGGAGGCAGATGAGGTTTAAGATCTCGTCTGACGATCTTGAGGTTACGTGGCGATTGGGTTCTCCTCGAGTGGACATTCGCTCTGATGGGAGGCGCTAATGTCTCGCCGTCTTACGCGCCCGTTTTTTCCTGTTCCTCCGCAGCAATATATGCAAAACTACTTCGCAGAGTTAGTTCGTTCTTTCTCTGTATATCTAGAACAAATGCAAAACCCAGGTGATATGCGTGGAACTGACCTGACTTTAACAGATCTACAAACAGATAATGTTGGTCTTGAGACAGGAGCCTTGTTCCAGAGCGGAGGATTTGTTATGATAACTTTAGGCAACAGTCCTAGCTTGCGCGGTTCTTTCGGAACAGGCCAAGTTGGGCAGGTATCGGTGGTGGTATAATGAGTAAAAAATCTGAAGTTAAACCTAAGAAAGATAAAGTTGTTTTCTTAAACCTAAGAAAGTTACTTAAGCCAAAACGAGTTGACGCAACAGTTGCTGTTGTTGGTCCGCCCCCTGCATCGGGAGAAGCATAATGGCTGCAACGGAGATGGCGAAGGAAAAAAGTAGTCTTTTTGGTGACTTTGGTAATATCCTAGAAACTGGAGTCAAACTCTTCGCAGCGACACAAGGTGCTGGAGCTTTTGCTGGAGCAAATGTTCTGCTTGGTTTATCTAAAGGCGAGTCTCTTGATCAAGCGATAGGGGGAGGGCTTAATTCTTTTCTAAACGCAACTGCTTTGGGTCCAGCAGCCGCTGTGCTGCCGATGTTTGGAATGGACGCTGGCGGCGTGGGGTCTGCTGAGACTCGAGGCATCGGTTCGTTTATGAAATCATTGTCCTCTGAGTCAGGCCAGCAAAATATAATTCAAACTGCCGCACTTGGTGCGTTGGTGGGTGGACCAAAAATGGCGGGGCAATTGGTTCTTCAATCAGTCATGAACCCTAATCGGTCCGGAAGCGACTTGATGGGCGGGATCATGCAAGAGTACCTACGGAAACAAGACTCTGTAAAGTTTGAAAACGTGATGTCTCCAACTGAGATGGCACAGTATGATACAGGGGAGCGTCGTCCAGACTACACCGGCACGGTTCTACCTGACACCCCTAGAGTTCAGATGTCTGCAATGGGCGGCATGATCGAAGGCCCAGGCACTGGAACCAGTGATTCAATCCCGGCTACAATTTATCAAAACGGTGGCCCGGTCCAAGAAGCTAGGCTCTCGGACGGAGAGTTTGTTATGACGGCGGATGCGGTACGTGGTGCAGGAGACGGTGATCGAGATGTCGGCGCGGCTAATATGTACCGAATGATGAACCAGTTTGAGGGAGCAGCATAATGGCTGAAACAGTTTCAAAAAGTATGCAGCTTCTACCTGAGTATCAGGAGAAGTATTTAAAAGATTTATTAGCTAACGTCTTCCAAACCAATGAAGACACCGGAGAAATCTCTGGGATTGCAACGGTAGATCCTTTGTTCGGGCAACAATATTATCAGACTCCGGAAGGAGGTTCTACTCTTGAGAAAGCGAAGGCTGCTCTTGACGCAGCAGGGGAACCTATCCAACTCTACGAAGCAGAGACAGGCGGGTTCACTTCTATTGCAGGAGGTGCGGCGGTAGACCAATACGGAACTCCTATTTTTGCTACTAAGGGCGGCGTTCAAGCTCCAGATGTACAACGCTTTACCGACCAACAATTTGAAGCAATAGATCGGTTTGCGGGTCTAAGTGGTTACGACAGTATGGTAGGCAGTTACGAGCCTTATGTTGATAGCGCTTCGGAGTTATACCAGTCTGGAGCGGATCTTGCGGGTTCTGCGGGCACTGGGATCTTTGATCCGCAGGGCCAAATTGTATACGATATCGACCCCACTACTGGCGCACAAACACCTCGGTTAGATGCTGAAGGAAACCCAGTTCGTTCTGGTGGTTACAAAGATTACTACAACCCATTTGTAGAAGACGTAATAGATACCACTCAAGCAGACATGCGGGATGCTTTGAGCGTTCAACTGGGCCAGATCGGCGCAGACGCAGCGGGTCTTGGGGCTTTTGGAAACCGACAGGCTGTACTAGAAGGCACAGCAATAGGGAAATCTGTGGGTGAGCAGGGTAAGTTGGGCGCAGAGTTGCGCTCGGCGGGATTTACTGGCGCACAAACACAAGCCCAGTCAGCTTTTGAAAACCAACAAACCCGAGGTTTGCAGGCGGGTCAGTTGTTCCAAGGTCTAGGCACAGGAATAGGTGCGCTTGGGGAGGCTAATCAAGCTATGGGTATGCAAGATGTAAACACTCTGTTTAATCTTGGCGGCTTAGAGCAAGGTCAACTTCAAAAAGAATATGATGTGCAGCGGGCGGGTCAGTTAGAACAAGCCTACGAACCGTTTGCTAGGTTCTCCTACATGAGAGACATCTTGTCTGGAATCCCCTCTTCAGGCACAGGTCTTACTGCGGCGGGTACACCTACCCCTAGTTCGTTGTCTAACATTATGACGGACTCAGGAGTATATAGTGCGTTAGGCCCTGGTTTAGGTCGAGTGACGAACACAAGCGGATCGAGGTAGCATCATGAGTCTAGGTGGCATAAACAATCCCGCGTTAATCGGCGCGTCTCAACGCGAAGCTCGTAGCAAGTTAGATGTAATGGCGGGGATTAAAAGACCTCAAGGTATTATGGCGTCCTCTCCTCAGTTGATGCAAGCTGCGATGCCCGCGGCTGCGATGCCACCGGCTCCAATGCCCATGCCCGCGGCTCCAATGCCACCGGTTCCCATGCCTCCCGTTCAACCTACTCTACCTCAGATGCCTATGAACACGGCGGTTGCCCCAATGGTTCCCGCTCCTCGGTCCTTGAATCCTATGGCTCCTGCTGTTCCAACCGTTCCGCAGCCCGCTTCTCCGACTACGCCTATGAATTTCCAAGAAGCTGGTCCTGTGGCTGTTAACCCACAGTTTGAAGGGTATTCAAAAATGGGCGCAGAAATTGGAGATAGCGCGAGAGCCTCTGTTGCTGCGGGGGGGTCTAGCACTGTAGACATCACAATGGACGCGACTAGCTTTATGAAGAAACTTCTTGGAGAGCTACCTGGGGACATCCAACAAAATTTGCTGGACCAACACGGTGACCCAGCCGGAGTAGAAAAAGCAGTATCTACAACCGCTACAAACATTGAAGATGCACTCGAGACAGAAGACCCAGCAAAAGTGAGTGCGGCTGCGCTGAAAGCATTAGATGTACCTGACACGGAAGAGGCCAGGTTAGACGTTGCCAATACCTTTGGGTTTGACACAAGTAACATCGCTGCCCTTGATGACAAGATCATGGAAGTGTTGATGGCGGGCCGTGCTACGGACTTCCAGCAAGCCGTGCTGGTAGGACTTCAGAACTATAAGAGCACAGCAATGGCTAGAGCCGCGGCTTCTGTTGGAACCACTAAAGGTTACACTACTGAGAGATTGTTTCAACAAGCAGTGCAAGAAATCATGTCTAATCCTGGTCAATATGATGTGTATGGAGAAGGCCCAGAAGGTCTTGTTGACCCTCAAAAGGTACGTCAGCAAGCTATGCAAATAGCTAATGTAACTGCTCAAGCTATGGGTGGACAACCTGCTGCGCCCCCAAGTCAAACTCTTCTGCAACAAGTTCAAGAAGCCATAAAACTTGAACCGAAAAGGCGAAAAGAAATCTTAAAGCAAGCCACAGATGCGGGTATTGATGTAAAAGGACTTTAATAATGTCAAATCCATTTCTAAGTTCAGAAGGCCAAGCGGCACAAGCGGCACAACAAAGTTCAAATCCATTCCTAAGTACGTCAAAGCCTACTGAAAGCGGTTCAAATGTGGCAGAGTTTCTGCCTGAGTTTCTGCAAGGCGCGTTCGAGGGAAATGTTATTCAAGAGTTGGGCGAGGGAATTGCATCTGGTGCATTGGGCGCGGTAGAAGGTGTAGCTGGGTTAGCTGCTACAGGGTACGATCTAGTAAACGACACTGACTACGCCGATGATGTTTCAGATGCATTTGAACGCGCAAGAGACATAGCAGGATTGGACCCAGAAGGTCTTGTGGGGAAAGGTGCGGAAATCGTAACACAATTTGTGGTGCCCGGTCTTGGGGCCGCAGGTGTTGTAGGAAAACTTTACAAAGGTGGTAGAAAACTAGCAGATCTTTCCCGCGCTCAAAAGGTAGGACTAGCCGCGGCGGAGATTACCGCTGCGGGAGCCGCGGATGCTGCGGTTTCTACCGACAAAACAACTACAGTTGGAGACTGGGTTGGTTTTAATCCAACGGAAACAACTGATTTAATTGGTTTAAAAGGATCCGAAAAAGCTTGGGCACGTATATCTAACCGAGGTAAAATTGGTCTTGAGTCCTCACTAATAGGCGGTGTGGCACAAGGTGCTTTAATGTATGGCGGTAAAACTCTTGGTGAATCTAAAATAGGAAGAGCAAGTGCTTCTGCACTGCGAAACAAGATAGATACATTAGGTACAAAAGCTAATAACTTAATGTATCAGCGAATGATGGCAGTGCCAGGTGAGGAACTTAGCCTCGGTAAAGCAAAGCTTGCGGATGCAATAGCTTTTGTTAAGTATGGAGGATATCTTCCGGGGCAGATTGCTACTAAGCGTCTACTTACAGACGGGCAAGTTCAGATTAAAGTTAAAGAAGCGGACAGGGTTCTTAAAGATTTCGACGAAAGTGTGGATGGTTTCTTAAAGAACGCTCCTAAAGACGGCGGCGTTCTAGATCGTGTAGGTCTATTGACTAAAGTTGAGGACTACCTTGTAGAGGCTGATCTAGCAAAGAAGTCTAATTTGTTAAAAGCCTTGCCAAAGGGTGTGCGTGAGAATGCTGAACGTATGCGTACTCATATAGATAAATTAAGCAATGAAGTCTTAAACAGTAATTTTCTAAAGGCAAATAACTTTGTTACAAAAAGTGGAGAAAACATAAAAGATGTTGTCCATCAAAACATAAACAATTATTTACGTCGCCGGTATAAAATATTTGAAGATGCAAAATATGTTCCTGAAGCAGGAGACGTAGTAAAAGCCGATGATTTCTTTCGCACATCAACAAAAGCAACTGAAAAAGAATTGACTCTACTTGCACGGAAGGACACTCTCAATCAAATCGATGACAAGTTTTTAGATGCAAACGGGCTTACTCGCGTTGGTGCCGATACTGAAAATATGACTATAAAAGTAAACGGTAAGGTTACTGATGCGGCGGCAAGGAAAGCAAGAGAATCTTTTCTTAATCGTTACAGCATCAAGAAGACACAGAAACTTGGCGGAGGGCGCATGGCCCGTGACCGATTGGACACAGGTATGTTTGTGTCCAGAGAAGAAATACCTAAAACTTTACAAGCTCTTTTAGGGAAAGTTAAAGACCCAAGAGAAGCCTACCTTGGTACAATAGCAGACTTGGCTCAGTTTTCTGCGGTTGACGATTACTTCGGCACGATTACGAAGTTAGCACAGGAAAACTCTACGATTGGGAATCTATTTAAGAAGGGTGAAAACTTAACTAACGCTCAAAAAGAAGGTCTTCGTGAGCGTGGGTTTGTCCAGTTAGGTGGAGAAGGCGGTAAAAGTAGTATTGTTTCTGCAATAGGAAAAGAAAACGATGAGATAGCTGCGTTAGCAGGCAGTAAAGGTTGGGGTAGTCTAGAGAATTACTTTGTACCTAAATCTATATACGATAATTTAACAACGCAAGTTGTAGCAGAGGACAACATTGGTGTCTTAGCTTTGCGCGGGTTGTTCTCTACATTCTTGCGGGGCAAAGCTTTATCTCAGTACAGCAAAACTATTTTGTCCCCTATCACTCAAGTTAGAAACGCCACTACCGCCATGGCTTTTGCTACTGCCAACGGTAACATGCCTGTGTTTGGAAGGGGCGGAAGCCTGAGTGATTCCTTCCAAGCTGTTTGGTCTAATATATCTAACAAAGGTGATCAGGCTATTTTTGACGACTTGGCAGATGCACAACGGCGCGGTGTTCTTGGGACAAACGCTGAGTTACGAGAGATCCAAGACAGTCTAAACAAAGGTGTTGGTTTTTCAGCGCGGGAATCAGATAATGCCTTAGCCAATATAATAGGAGAAACTGCTGCCAAAGGTGTAAAGAAGGTTACAAAACCTGCTGAAGCTATTTACCAAGGGTCTGATGATTTTTGGAAATACTATAGTTACCATGCCGAACAAGGTAAGCTTAAAAATGCACTAAAAGATGTACAGGATCCTTCAGAAGCTATAGCTTATCTCACTAAAAATGGTGACGACCTTTCTCCTGAAATGGCTACTCGTATACGTCGGGGAGAAACAGACCAAAAACTTTTAGACGAATTAATTAAAGATCGTGCCGCGCAACTGGTTAGGGATACAGTTCCTAACTACAACAAAGCGTCTTCAGATTTAATTTCGTTAGCTCGTAAACTGCCTGTAGGTAATTTTATTTCTTTCCCTGCGGAAATGTTTCGAACAAGCTTTAACATAATGAAGCAGAGCCTAGACGACATGGCTTCTCCGATTAAAGGGGTACAGCGGCGGGGACGACAACGCCTTCTAGGTCTTGTTGGGACTACATCAATCGTTCCAGCAGCGGCGGTGCAATTTGGTCATGCAATCTCAGGGGTAAGCACCGAGGAAATGGATGCTTTCCAAAGATCTTTCGCGGCTCCTTGGGAAAAAGGATCCGTCCTTATACCCCTAGGAAAAGAAGACGGTAAAATTCAATACATTAATTTTAGTATTTCAAATCCATACGATGTAATTAGTCGAGCAGCCAATCGTCTCTTTAAAGAAACTGATGACGCTATTGCTGAAGGCAAAGACCCTGGACAAGCTATTACAGATGTCGGCATTGGAACTATTGCTGAATTTTTCCAACCGTTCTTGTCTGAAGGTATGCTAACTGAGTCAATCATTGACGTGTGGCAACGTGGAGGGCGCACCAAAACTGGAGCGGAAGTGTTTAACCCACAGGATTCTAGCGGAGACAAGATAGGGAAAACAGTCGGGCATGTACTGGACACAATGATCCCGAATATTTCCCCATTCGATTTAAAGGGTGAACCTGGTCGATTTACTCGAGGCATTGTGGGTAACTTTGCGCCAGCGTTAGTAAGTTCCAAAGACAATCAAGGACGTACACGGGAGCTTGTACCAGAAATTGTACGCGCCTTCATAGGGGTTACTCCTATGGAGTTTGATCCCGCCAAAGGTTTGGAGTATGGGACTTATCGTATGGGCCAAGCTCAAACAGATGCTAAACGTATCTTTAATAGTCACGTTGATGATTTCAACGTAACGCCAGATAGTTTGTTAAAGAACTTTGAAAAGGCCAACCAAAGCAAACTTCGTGTTGATCGTGAGTACTATCAAATGTTTGAAGACCTAAAAGCTATGGGTATGACCCGTGCTCAAGTGTCTCGTATTTTAAAGAAAAACAATATTGGTGGCGTTAGTGAAATCATGAGAGGTAAGTTCAAGCCGTTTGATGTAACCAAAAAGAACCTTCAAGATCTAAGAGAAACAGGAAACATAAAAAACTTTCCTCGAGCAGGCATCCGTCAGATACAGTCTGAGTTGCGTAATACACCTCTTGCACCCGACGATGGGCCTAGGAGAAAGCCCGCTGTTAAACAAACCCCTACTGCCCCCGCAGTAAATCCATTCCTGAGTGTGCCTGGCGCTAATCCTACTGCCCCCGCAGTAAATCCATTCCTAAGTGTGCCTGATAAACAAGGAAGTCTTCCGCTACCACAGGCTCCAGTAACCCAAGCTCGTGCGCCTGGGCCAGTGAACCCTGCTTTGTTAGGGGACAATCCGTTTAGCTCGGCTGCTAATGCACAGATTGCGGCCCGTCTCCAGAAAGGTTAGTCTCAATCGTGACTGAAAGCTTTACCCCTACGCCGCCAAATAACTTGACGAGTTCGTCACAGTAAGCCTCAACATCGTCAAGGACATCCATGTCTTTGGTCTGTGATGCGAGGTTGATGGTCACGTTTATCAGTTCCATTAGGGCCTCGACCTGTACAGGATGCATGTCTTTCAGGCCAACTGTTTTTATCTTACCAATCTTCATTCAATCTCTCCCCAATTATCTTTGAGTTCATCATCCACCTTAGAGGGCACCTTCAATATATCAGACAAACCGTTTTCCATTATGTCTTTGATGCGCTTTGATTGCTCGTCACTTTCTACTGAAAAGCATAGTTCATCATGGACCGTGAGCATAGGCAAAAGTCCTTCCGCATAGCAGTCCGCCATCGCCTTCTTAGTCTGATCCGCAGCCGAACCTTGGATCAATTTGTTTAACGCCTTGTAAGTGAAGGCTCTTCTCAGGGGCTGACCATACTCCTTGATGGCATCCTCATATGGCAGAGGCTTCTTGTATCCAAAGGTCTTAGGCTCCCACAGGTGGAACCTGCACCTGCGGCCAAGCAAAGTTCTAATCTGCCCCGTTTTCTCCGCCTGTCTTGACGCAAGCTCCGCTAAGTTCTTGACAAAAGGAACCTTCTCCCTGTGCGTAGACAGTAGCTCCCCTGCTTCCTCGGGCGAAATGTTTAACTGCGCCGCCAGTTTGGCTTTGCCCATGCCGTACATGATCCCAAGGTTTACGACCTTCGCTTGCTTGCGTTCGATCCCGGCTATGTCTGCCACCATCTGGTGCAAGTCTACGTCCTTCTTGTGGTACTCCTCGACAATCGTATCAACAACAGGGTGCTTGTTGTCGCCCTTCAAGCTGGCTGCAAAGTGAACCAGTAACCTCGGCTCTTGGCTCGAGTAGTCAAACGACCCCCACTTGGTTCCTTCTTCTGGGATGAATAGCCCACGGATCAGCTTCTTGATCTCAGGATCTCTTGCCGGGATCTGCTGTAGGTTGGGGTTCGAAGAAGAGAACCGACCCGTGACCGTGCCGCCGCCGTCATTGCGTAGCTGGTGGAACTCGCAGTTGATCCTGCCATTGTGGGAATGCTTTATGATAGTA
>Ga0308011_10001383_pt1 | contig 10992 bp, 6 predicted proteins | sample Neamet177_FD_203144 | JGI IMG/M metagenome (GOLD analysis project Ga0308011, IMG submission 203144) | Marine microbial communities from water near the shore, Antarctic Ocean - #177 | ecosystem: Environmental > Aquatic > Marine > Unclassified | place: Southern Ocean | collected 2014-07-25
ACATTCCAAAAATGGCATCTCTCATGCCCGTGAATGGGAGAGCACCAAATTGCATCGGACTCATTCGCTAAGGATCAGTGAAGACTTCCATGCTTTCTTGATGTCGCAAAAGAAAGGGCCACAGGGGAGGCGGTCAAGCCGAGTGGGGGGTGCAACGCCGGATGAATCGTTCATCCAGCCAGGTCAAAGGCCGAATGGCCTTCCACACAAACTTCGCAGTAAAATGAACCTCCTGTTCAATTGCGAAGCGGAATTCATTCAACACCTCTTGGAGTCCGATCTGGAATATAAGCCTCAAAAGAAAATACGTGTCAATTTGGTGATGCCGAATTTGGAGAACGGCATCGATGACATTTTCCGTGAAATGATCCGTAGGAACCCTTCGCTTCGTCATCACCCAGCGTTTAACAAGCGTTGGGCGCCGGCCATTTGCCGATTGATTGAACTCAAATGGCACCATGAGCGGCCTTCCAAAAAGAAATCCTAAATGAGGCCGCAGGGCTGTGTTTCTAGGCCTAAGGAGCCAAGCATCATCAGTTGTTCAACCCGATGCTCTCATATATGGAAGGACGGTCGGAGGCTCGTTCACCATGAAGCGAGGCTCACGTGCTTGGAAGAAAACCGGGAATCAACGGTGGAAGTGGCGCAAGAAGAAGTTGCGCCGACGAAAGCGTGCTCGTAAGGCTGCCAAGTCCTGATCTTGACAGTGAATTACCCACTGGGGGTATAGTATAGCTTGGTAGTATCGCTGGCTCCAAACCAGCTGGGGGGGGTTCAAATCCCTCTGCCCCCACTCTCAACTCTCAACTAGACCTCAGCGTTGCTTTTACCAACATCTCACTCATACCATATCTTGTTAATGCATGGGCGCCACCCGACAACAGAGGGAATCACATGCGACGCATCATTGCATTCATCATGTTCGCATTGCTAATGGGTCCTGTGACGGGATCGTTAACACTTCATACCGACGAAAGCCGTTCTCAATGGATGGCTATGGATCAGGATGGAATGGTTTGGATGCCAATCGATTCAACCTTTGTCGTTCCACAGCAAACCACTGCAGATTGGCTTGAGGACACAACGCCATGGTGGCAACGCACCGTGCTGGATGACAACCGAAACAACATCCACGATAGCCTTGAACCGTTGCAAGGCACGACCGGCATCGGACTTTCATACGGGGTCCCAGTGACCGACGTCCATCTCTCAGCCCTTGAGGCGCTGAACCTAAGCGTGACCGATGTCATTGAATCAGTGAACGCAGTTCTCCTGGGTCAAATTGAAGTGACTCTTGCTCCGACCTTGGCCGCTCTGGCTGATGTCGTGATGGTTGAACACTATGGCAGCGTTGTGTTTTACGGCGATGTTCAAACGCCTGCAGTCAAAGCAAGCAATTCCTCAGTGTATCCAATTGGTGCCTGGGATTTGGGTGTCAGCGGTGCTGGGATCAACATCGCCATGGTCGACACTGGTGTCGATAATGAGCACCCTGGATTGAACGAGAAGTTCGTTTCTGGTTACGATGCAGTCTGCTACCTCTCAGTCACAGATCCAACCTGTTTGTTCACCAACCGAGAAACCGACGGATCCTTTGACCCCGATGATGGCAACCAACACGGTACAGCCTGCATGGGCATGGCCTCGGCCACAGGCATTGACGCCAACGGTGAACAAACTGGTTTCTATGGCTCAGCACCTGACGCTGCTCTGGTCGATGTGCGCATCGGCACAGACGCTGGTGCAGGACCGTTTGAGAACTATGTCCTCGAGCAAGAATTCTACGAATCTGCCATGAATGGAATTCAATGGATCATCGACAACAAAGACACGGCTTGGGAAGGAGCCAACGAAACAAATTACGGTATTGATATCATCTCGCTTTCTTGGGGCATCACTTCTCATGAAGGCGGCGGTTCTGACGGTGAAGACATGCACAGTCGAATCCTTAACGAGGCAATGGAGGCTGGTATTGTGGTCAGCGTCGCAGCTGGAAACGACGGTCCTGACAACGACGGCCTTTCCGGTATGGGCTCTTCCAACTTAGCCATCACCATTGGTGCAACTGATGATATCAACACCGTGGACCGCTCCGATGATACCGTTGCTTCCTACTCTTCCCGAGGTCCTCGCCGCGACAACGCCGATGGAAACCCATTGAACGAACTCAAACCAGAACTCTCGGCACCTGGGACCAACATCATTCAGGCAGAAGGCTGCGTTACTTCTGGCACCTGCATTAACTTCCTTGGTGGCGATGCTTCACAGAACGGCTACACTGGTCGTGGATCTGGTACCTCTTACGCCACCCCCTCAGTTACAGGCATCATTGCTTTGATGTTGGAAGCCAACCCTGATCTTTCTCCAGCAGAAGTCAAAGAGATTCTCAAATTGACCGCAGAGCGCCGTGGGGAGCCAACTCAACCGGACGTCGACCCCTTCTGGAACCGTGATTTCGGCTGGGGTATGGCCGATGCTCTTGCGGCCACAGAATTGTCGTTCCACCTCCACGACAGTGGCCTCACCGGTCAAGTCGATGTCGGGACTCAAGTTCACATCCTCAGCGAAGCCATGGACAACGCCTCTGGCCTCCACATCATTTCTGGTGAAGCATGGGGCCAATCCGGCTCCGTTAGTGCTGTTGAATTCCGAATTGGTGATGGGGCATGGCAACAAGCTTCGTTCAATCAATCAACAGGCGAACTCAGCGCGCTTGAACGTTTCACATGGACCGTGGCTCTTGACCACGATGCCATGGCCAAAGGCGACAACACCATCGAAGTTCGCGCCCTTAACGATCAGGATGTACAATCGTTGCCGGTGTTTGCAACCGTGGAAGGTACAGGTGCTGCAATGGATGGCTCAAGCTTTGGCTGGTCAACCTCACAGTACCTTGCTCTTGCCGGTGTTCTGGTTTTGGTTTCCCTTCTTGGTATTGCACGAGGTGCTCGAATCGACCCTCCTCTTTCCATCGCCTCGATGGATGCCAACGATTCAATCGATGCTGTGCTCGCCGCAGATGCAGATATCGCTTCCGTGGTTGACGCTGTGCTCGTCGAAGATGAACTGAAGGATTTCAACGGCGGCAATTAAGGCTCCAAAGAAATCACTGACACCGAGGTCATCCACCCTCGCCTTCAAAAGCCAACAACGAAACGGTAACGCATGGGCGACTTCAGTGACCGAGCGTTGAGAATACAACCTACTGGCGTTCGCAAAATGTTCGACTTGGCCGGCGATGATGTCATCTCCTTCGGTTTGGGGGAGCCAGACTTCCAACCTCCTGCCATTGCCATCGAGGCTTTTTATCAAGCGATGTTGGATGGAAAGAACAAGTACACGACCACAGCGGGTTTACCAGCGCTCCGTGCCAAAATAGCGGAATCTTGGGACTCCTATCAATCAGGTTTGGATGAAGCCAATGTGTGCATCACCATGTCCGGTACCAATGCCTTGCTGAACCTGTTCCTGACCCTCGTCAATCCAGGTGATAATGTGCTTTTACCCGAGCCATACTTTCCTCTCTATGGTCCAGACGTGTCCATTGCAGGTGGCGAATCAAAGTTCTATCCGTGCCTGTTTGAAAACGAATTTATCCCTCAAGTGAGCGATCTTGAAGCACTGGTCGATGAACACACCGTCGCCATTCTCTATAATTTCCCAAGCAACCCGACCGGTGGTACGCTTGACGTACCTCAACGCAATGACTTGCTTGAATTCGCCAAGAAACACAACCTTTGGATCATCAGCGATGAAGTCTATGACCGCATTGTTTTCGATGGACCCCATGTTTCTTTCATGGGGGCTGGCTATGATCGGGTCCTTGTTGTCAATTCCTTCTCGAAAACGTTCGCTATGACTGGTTGGCGCATGGGCTACATCATTTCGCCCAACCTTGAGGCGATGGAACAGGTCACCAAAATGCAGTATTACATCGCAGCATGCTCCAACGACGCAATGCAGCATGCAATTTTGGCAACGATGGTGCACGCCAGCGACTATCCGGACATGGTCGCTGCTGAATTCAAGCAACGTCGCGATTTAATTGTGGATCGGCTCAATGCAATGCCCGGTGTGGAATGCCACAAACCGCAAGGGGCAATTTACGTGTTCCCAAAAATCACCGTGCCGGGGATGAACTCACAGGACTTGGCCCTTGAATTCTTGAAAGATGGTGTGTTGTGTTCGCCCGGGTCTGCCTTTGGGCCATCAGGAGAAGGTCACCTCCGTTTCGCTTACACCATCAGTCAAGATGACATCGCTCGAGGAATGGATAAGGTTGAATCAACCTTGGCACGTTTGCTCAACCCAAGTTGAGGTGTTTTGATGGCCATGCTCAGTCAGTTCCTGCTGTTTCTTTTTGGCGTGTTCCTCGGTCATTTCCTCCCCCGTTTCCCAGTGCTCCTGATGAGCCGAGGACGAGGTTTCAATCTTCATTTCCCACCCCATCCCGAACCGGTCCCTCTTGGACCTCATCTGAATCAAAGGGTCCTTCATCTGAGAATGTTTTACTGGTTGAGTCTTGTTGTTGTGCTTGTGCCAATGACGGTTGGTCTTGCTTCCGTTCGGTGGGGCAATCCAGCGTTTGGATTCGGTCTTTGGCTCGCATCAGGATGGCTTGTCCTCAACCGTTTGCAGTCCCTCATCGGTGGTGCTAAACCACCATGGACAAGGGCGATGGCTGAAGAACTGCAAGGTGTCATCAACCTGAGCAGCAGCGAGAACTCCTGTTGTGCTTGGTCGACTCCTGTGTGGGGTGTGACGAATGTTCGATGCTCCAATTGTGGCAAACGTTTGCTGATGATGGCCCGTCCCGATCTTGGAAGAAAGAGAATGGATGGACGGCTTGTCGGCTACCTCCGGCTGCTGATCAGCGATGGCTATCCGCTGATCGCACAATCAGAAGAAGAGTAATTCTGGCGTTTTATCCAAGGCATTCAAACCCTCATCGCAACATCGCTCGAAGGGGAATCTTTGAGGTCTAAGTGGATTCTGGAAGGGCCATGGGGGGCGCGTCGAGAAAATCGCTCTCTGGTTTGTTATGGCTGACCTTTCGGGTGGTTGGCCAAGTGCTCATCACTCCGTTTTTGGCGTTTCTTTTTACGTATTTCTTCGACATACAAATCAGTGGCTCAGGCCTCGATTTGGATTTCCGGAAGGAAATGCTTCCTTGGATTTTCACGGCCTCTTTGGTTTATGCCATGATGGCGCTGGTGTTGGCGCTGACATTCGGAGGTGGATTCCGGCCTCTGAGCGTTATTGAGCGCGGTGGATGGCTTTCAGTTCTCCGTTTGACCCGCCGGCAAGGCGATGCATCGCTTCGGCGAGAAGCCCGCCAACGTTACGCAACTTCTGCCCATGGACGCTTGTCCCTGTTGGTCCATCAACGTCATTTGTCCGGGCATCGAATCACAGCTACGCACGGCGGTCTGGTTCTGTTGGCCATACCGCTGCAAGTTTTGCTGGCCACGGTACCGTTGGCGTTCGTGCTCGCCGTCCCAGACACCATCATGCGAGAAGATCGCCGATTGGAAATGGCCATGTTGGTGTACTTGGCTTGCTTCATTTTGGCCATGAAAGTGTTCCCTCTCATCGCCCGCCGGTACATTGGACTGGCAACGGTGACCCGTCGATGGCTCGGTTCGATGGGCACGGTGTCCAGCTTGACGCCATTTTTGGTGCTCTGGATCCTTGGTCGGATTGCCAATGTGGCTGTGCTTGGTTCAATGGGTGAAGACATCAGTTTGAGCATACAAGTCGAGAAAGAGTTGTTTGAATCTTCCTTTTCGATTCGCTCTATCCCTGAGACCTCATTCGTCGACCTCCTCACCGCTTTAGCCGTCATGCCTCTTGCTGCTTTCACCACCCTTGCAGCTCTTGGGGCGGGCGCTGAACCGCCAGAATGGATTTATGATCACATCCCGGTCAAGGAAATAAACTCTGCAACCAAAGAACCCTCATCGCCCTCGCTGGTTGGCAAAGGTGCGACCATGGCCGTGGGGGCCCTCACCACCGCTGCAACCGTTGCAGCCGTTTCCGTTGCCGGACAAACCTCCACCGCTCTCCAAGGGCTTTCTGGCATCGGAGGGTCCGCTCCGTTAACCCAAGCGCCAGGTGCGATTCAACAGGCTCGATCAACCATCGATTCAATTCCATTTGAGGCGATAAATGAACGCACTTCACTCGACGACCTTGGCCGATCAGTTGATGCGCTCGAGCAGGTTTCAGAGATCGCTTCTTCCCCGCAGATGGATGCAGTCAACCAGGCGATTGAAAGCACCAGTTCGCCTTCGTTTGACCAACCTTCGATAACTGGATTGCGTAAACTCGACTGAATTTCAACTGTTGGAAATACTGGCGTTTCTCTCTGGCCCCTTCGGGGTCATCAGACGGCCATGACTATATGCAACACAATGCTCCCATGATTCGTTGGTGTTTATGCGTCGCTTGTCTCCGTTAACCCTCGTTGCCCTTTTGTTGTTGCAAACCCTTGCTGTTGGCATCGCCGCTCCTGCGAGCGCTGCGTCAGCACGTGCTGGTGCGAACGACGATTTCCGAGTGACTGGAATTTCGTTAGGGAACGCAAGCACAAGCGCTGATACATGGGTTCAACCAAACGGGACAACCACTGATTACATCTTCCAAGGTCAAACCATCGAGATCACCATGACCATTGCCCGTGGCGGTTCCTCATTCTCCGGAAAGAGCACCGACGCCATGATTCAAATCGTCCACCCAATCGGTTTTGTTGTCGAGACCTTTACTTGGACATCCAACGATCTCATCGGCGGTCAAGGTGATTCTGCCTCTTTTGCTTGGACGGCTATTGCAGCCCACTCCATCCTCGACACCACCACCAACGAACTATCGGGCGGTATGATCATCAGAGCAATGACGGACAAGGACTCAAACGGCGATGACCGAAACGACAACGACATCAAAGAAACGTCCGTCCCTGTCGCGATCATGAGCGATTCTTTTGACGGCACATCCTTCACGGGTCAACCATCGTTTTTCCCTGCCCGGTACATGGCTGATGGAACTGGAAGTTCTCAAGGGGAGACCTATGGTCAAGGGTCGTGGCAAACAAACTCTGGTGGAGCGGTGGGGTCCGATCATTGGGCGAATTCCCCTGATTCGGACAGCAACTACCCATCGGGTGCCCATGATCGCCTTGTCTACGCTTACCTCAATCCAAACAGCCAATGTGGCTCTGGTGGCCAAATTGACAATGAACTTGTGAAGTCGTACCAAACCTGGATTTGTCGAAATTCCTTCTTTGCGGGTGATTATATTTCATCACAATTCCATCTCCAAGCATGGGGCAGTGTACAATCTGGTGACAGCGTGAGCATCGAATTGTGGCGCAGTTCCGGAAATTACAGCAATGCCATGGAATCGCTTCACTGGGATTTGAGCAACGGAAATCCAAGTCAGGCCCCTGGTCAGTGGACCAACCTCAGTTGGGATCCACAGGCCGACTGGTCGCAAATATCCACGCTTTCCAACCCGGATTTGTTCCTCGGTGGCAACTCATGGAGCATGGGCCTGCTTCTTCACTCCGATTCAGGTGGCGCCTCTCAAGGGTTCCACGTTGACGACTTCATTCAATTCGGTATCAGTAAGGTCCAAGATTACACCCTTGGCGTGGATTGTGACAACCCTACCAACGGTTACACAGCCCCACCAAATGACCTGCTGATTTTGCGTTGTCAAGTCACCAACAATGGTTACTCCACCGCCTCGGTACGTGTTCAATCGAATGTCTCGAATTTGACATGGATGGATCCCGCCATGCAGATGATTCGAATCGATGTTCCAAACAGCAACGATCATGACACAAATGTGCTCATGCCTGGCATTAAAGCCGGCGAGACCGTTGAAGTGTGGGTCAACCTTTCGATCCCTCCAGGTGCAGATGTTCAACAACAATCTTGGTCCCTATGGTTCACCGATGCCAGCAACCAAAACGGTGGCGAAAAGTCCCGTTTATCCATGCCTGTTGCAGTCACTGAGCAATACGGTGTTGCGCTGACCAGTACGGTTGGTATCCTCGCTCAGACCCTTGCACCGGGTGAATCCGGACTGATCCCGTTCCGTTTGCTCAATTCAGGCAATAAAGACGCAGCGTTTAACCTCGCTACAACCTTTTCCAAGCCAGGTTGGATTGGGCTTGTCATGGATGATCAAGGCGCCATTGTCCAGAACCCGATTGTCCTCCTCAGGGGTCAAGCAACGAACTTCAACCTCAACGTCACGGCTGATTCAATGGCCATGCCAGCGCTTGGGACCGAAAACAGTCCCTATGTGAGTTTCAATTTACGTGCAACATGCCCGTCCTGTGGAACTTCTCTTGCAGGCAACGATGTCCTCGTCCGCAACATCATGGTGCCCGTGTACCGTGAACTGAGCCTCGAGGCTGAAGAACTGAACATCCAAGCCCCAGCGAATGGCATTGCCAAGAAAGTCTACATTACCGTGTTTAACACAGGCAATGACGATGAGCAGTACGACCTTTCACTCACTCAGCAAAACTGGCTTCTTGGGGCAAACCTCGCCGGTGCTCAAACCTCCGTGCTTGATGCATGGGATGGCGAAGGCATCATCCAGTTGAACCTCCCAATGCCTGTTGGTCTCACTCCCGGCCTCTACGGTGTTACGGTTACAGCCACCAGCGTCGATGACCCCTTGGTCAGAAAATCGGTCGCTCTCAGCGTTGAGATCCTGGACACTGCAGCCGTCGATGTCTCTGATGAAGATGCAGACCAATCCTACATTCCTGGCGATCCTGCGCAAACGATGGCGTTCGAAGTTCGCAACGATGGCAACAGCCCAGACCGATTCACCATGACGGCGAATGTCCCAGATGGCATGACCATTGAATTCACCAATTTGTTTGACGGGGCAACCCCTGAAATTGAAACCGCAGCGAGCTACAACGTGACCGTCCGTTTCTCATTCGAATCGGGAACCTCTGGCCAACTCACCCTCGACATCATCGCTACGAGCGTCAATGATGCTTTGATTAACGCTCAAGGTTCAGCAACTTACCTTGTTGGTTCTCAAAACTGGCTGAAGATCCTCCCGGCAGCACCCATCACCATTGATGAAGCAGAACCTGCTGAAGAATGGAGCATGACGGTGAAGGTACGAAACCAATACACAACCGCCCAATCAGTGACCATCGACTTGGACAACGGTGAATCATCAGCCTATGTTCAAACACGAATCGCAAGCAACGACCGTTCGTTCGTCCTTGCCGTTGAGGAAGAACGTGAAGTGACCGTGTACTTCGAAGTCTCGGAAACAACGCTCTTGAACCTCGGCTCGGATTCCTTATCGACCAACTTGACCCTCTGGGCCCGCTCAGAGACTGTCAGCGATGCCGCAAACAGCAACCTCCAAGTTATTCTGATCAAGAAATCAAACGATGCTGATGGCGTAGCAGGCGCAGATGACGGCTTACCAGTTGGAAGCATCTTGATGTGGGTCGGATTTGCTGCAATGATGGGTGTCGGCGTGTATGTGATTTTGAACATCTTACGCACAGAAGAAGAGGAAGATGAATACGGTGGATGGGGCGAAGAAGGCTATGAAAACAGTCTGGAAGCGACCTACGGAGCCGTTGCTTCTGCTCCAACAGTGCCAGTGCCTGGGGCTTTACCCTCTTCACTGCCTCCCGCCGCTGCTCAACCGGCTATGGCGCCCGCCCCTGCAGCGCCCGCTCCGGCCGCTGCAGCACCCGTCTCAAAGACCCCTCCAATCCCAGCTGCCGGCCTTCCTGAAGGCTGGACCATGGAGCAATGGGAAGTCTACGGCCAAAAGTGGCTGGAGCAGAACGGAATGGCTTGATGCCCTGTTTTGCTTCGTTGCTGAACAAGCGTAGGGTTCAAGACTGTCTCGACCTCCGCTGAGATTGCAAGGAGCGATTCATCATGTACGGAAACGGCCAAGCCCCAATCTTCATCCTCAAAGATGGCACCCAACGAACGCGTGGACGAAGTGCCCAATCAAACAACATCGCAGCAGCGAAAGCAGTTGCAGATGCAGTGCGCTCAACCCTTGGACCAAAGGGCATGGACAAGATGCTCGTCGATTCGATGGGCGACGTCGTCATCACCAATGATGGCGCAACCATCCTCAAGGAAATGGACATCGACCACCCTGCTGCCAAGATGATCATCGAAGTTGCAAAAACGCAAGAACAGCACTGCTATGACGGAACCACCTCAGCGGTCGTTCTTTCTGGCGAGTTGCTCAAGCGCAGTGAAGACCTGATCGAACAAAACGTGCATCCGACTGTGATTTGCGAAGGCTTCCGACTTGCTGCAGAAAAAGCAGTTGAATTGCTTCAAAACCACGGGATTGCAACGCACAATGATGACGCTGTCCTCACCGAAGTTGCAAAGACGGCCTTGACGGGTAAGTCCGCTGGCGCAGTCAAGAGCTTCATGGCAGACATTTGTGTCCGAGCAGTGAACGCTGTTGGTGTTATTGAAGGCGATGAACGCATCGTTGATTTGAGCGATATCAAGGTTGAAAAGCGACAAGGTGGGTCCATCAAGGATTCATCCCTCATCGACGGTATTCTGCTCGACAAAGAGCGCGTCCACGCAGGCATGCCTCGCACCATCGCAGATGCTAAGATAGCGCTTGTGAACTCAGCGATTGAAGTCAAGAAGACTGAAGTCGACGCTAAAATCCAAATCACTGACCCAAGCCAACTTGCTCTTTTCCTTGAAGAAGAAGAGAATTACATCCGTGGACTTGTCGAGAAAATCCAAGCCGCAGGAGCAACAGTTCTCGTCTGCCAGAAAGGCATCGATGAATTGGCTCAGCATTACATGGCCAAAGCTGGAATATTCGCAATCCGCCGAGCTAAGAAATCCGATATGGAAGCCCTTTCCAAGGCGACCAGTGGCCGTATTGTCACCAACTTAGACGATTTGTCCCCTGATGATTTGGGCCACGCCGCTAAGGTAGAAGAGCGCA
>Ga0308011_10001392_pt1 | contig 10946 bp, 8 predicted proteins | sample Neamet177_FD_203144 | JGI IMG/M metagenome (GOLD analysis project Ga0308011, IMG submission 203144) | Marine microbial communities from water near the shore, Antarctic Ocean - #177 | ecosystem: Environmental > Aquatic > Marine > Unclassified | place: Southern Ocean | collected 2014-07-25
GCAAGCAATCTGTTATGTTTATTGGACAACAAAAAGGAAGAAACACTAAACAAAGACAATTCCGTAACTTTGGAATGGCTAATCCTGAAGGATACCGAAAAGCATTAAGGCTTATGAAAATGGCCGAGAAATTTGGGAAACCTGTCGTTTGCTTAATTGACACTCCTGGTGCTTTTCCAGGATTGGAAGCTGAAGAAAGAGGACAAGGAGAGGCTATTGCCCGTAACATTCTTGAAATGACAAAATTAGAAGTTCCAATTATTGTGGTTATCATTGGTGAAGGAGCTTCAGGTGGTGCCTTAGGAATAGGTGTTGGAGACAAGATACTCATGCTAAATAATGCTTGGTATTCAGTTATTTCTCCTGAAAACTGTTCCACAATCCTTTGGGGGAATTGGGATCATAAAGAAACTGCTGCTGATGCTTTAAAACTAACAGCAACTAATATGAAGGGAATTGGTTTGGTTGACGAAATTATCAAAGAACCTTTAGGAGGAGCACATACTTTTCCTGAGGAAACCTTTAAAATAGTTAAGAAATCAATTAGTAAAGCAATTAAGGAATTTATTGATATTGAAAAAGACACTTTAGTACATAACCGAATGGAAAAATTCTCCAATATGGGAGTAGTAAACGAATAATTAGATGGCGAAAAAAGTAGGACAAAGAACATTAAAGGCAACCACAACTGCAAAAATTGATGGAAAGCTGCAACCTCAAGCAATTGAGCTAGAGCAAGCTGTTTTAGGTGCTTTAATGATTGATAACGAATCTTTATCAGATGCGATTGATTCACTTCAAGCGGAGTATTTTTATAAAGCCGAACATCAAAGAATATTTGAGGCGATTGTAAACCTATTTAATCACACGCAACCTGTTGATATCCTTACTGTTTCAGAAGAATTGAAACGTATGGAAGAATTAGAATTTATAGGTGGTCTAGCCTATATTTCTGAGTTAACAAATAATGTAGCTTCCTCTTCTAATACTGAGTTTCATGCACGTATTATTGCTGAAAAATTCATCAAGCGTTCACTTATTAGCATCTCTAATAATATTATTGGTGATGCTTTTAACGATTCTGTAGATATTTTTGATTTACTAAATACTGCTGAGGAAAAACTATTTACTGTTACAGAAGGTACGCTTAGAAAAAGTTATGACAAAATGAGTACCTTGATTAAGGGTGCTCTTGAAAGTATTGAAGTCTTAAGAAACAAGGAAGATGGTTTAAGTGGAGTTCCTTCAGGTTTCTCAAACTTAGATAGAATTACTTCAGGTTGGCAAAAATCTGATTTAATAATTGTTGCTGCTAGACCAGGTATGGGTAAAACAGCCTTTGCTTTAACTATGGCAAGGAATGTTGCAGTTGATCATAACACCCCTATCGGATTCTTCTCTTTGGAGATGTCAGCTGAACAATTGGTAAATCGTTTGATTGCCAGTGAAGCAGAATTAGGAGCAAGTAAATTACGTAGAGGTGATTTGGCTGACCATGAAATGGTACAGTTACACGAAAAAATAAAACACTTATCAGAAGCACCTATCTATATTGATGATACACCAGGACTTACGGTTTTTGAACTAAGAGCAAAAGCAAGAAGGTTAGTGAAAAATAATGGAGTAGGAATCATCATGATTGACTACCTACAACTAATGAGTGCAGGAGGAAATGCAGGGAATAGAGAGCAAGAAATCTCTACAATTTCTCGTTCACTTAAAGGAATTGCAAAGGAATTGAAAATTCCTGTTGTAGCCCTATCTCAAGTAAATAGAGGGGTGGAAAGTCGTACTGGAGTTGGAAGTAAACGACCTATGCTTTCTGACCTTAGGGAATCAGGAGCAATTGAGCAAGATGCCGATATTGTAACTTTCATTTACCGTCCTGAATACTATAAAATTTATGAATGGGACAATGGAGATGATTCCAGAGGACAAGGAGAGATAATCATTGCAAAACACAGAAATGGTTCTTTAGCTAATGTCCGTTTGAAGTTTACTGGTGATTTTGCGAAATTCTCTGATCTTGATTATTTTGATGGCAGTGAATTTGATGATGAAGGCGATAATTCTTCAATGATATCCATGTCATCAAGCATGAATAAAGATAATGAGGATGCTCCATTCTAATCTTGTTAAAAAACTAAGTTTATTTTTACTATTCTACAGTATTATTTTTTCTGCAAAAGCTGCTTATATTTTTATTCCTATGGATGAAAGTCAAAGCAATCATCTAAAAGCATATGGAATTGCTTTTTATGCCATTGAAAGAGATGTGAAGGTAGATTGGCTACTTAACTACCAAGGTGGTAGCTTTATGATAAAACAACATGCTGCTATTGAAGACGAATGCAATATAAGAGGTGTTTCTTATCAATTAATTGCAGATGTTCAGTCCACACAAATACTACAATCCATTGCTAGCCCAGAAGTAAATCAAGATGTTGTCCGTTTGGAAAAAGTTCCTAAAATTGCTATATACTCTCCTACTAACAAACAACCTTGGGATGATGCTGTAACCATGGCACTTACTTATGCTGAAATTCCTTATGAAGTAATTTATGAAGAAGTTTTAGCAAATTTATTACCACTTTACGACTGGCTACACCTACACCATGAGGACTTTACAGGACAATATGGAAAGTTTTATGCCAGTTTTAAAAATGCTACTTGGTATAAAGATCAGAAAATCGCTTATGAAAAACTAGCCAAAAAACTAGGGTACAATAAAGTTTCTGAAGAAAAATTAGCAGTCGCAAAAAAAATAAAAGAGTTCGTAACAGCTGGCGGATTTCTATTCGCCATGTGTAGCGCAACAGATAGTTACGATATTGCATTAGCTACTGACGGAAATGATATTTGTCAACATATGTTTGATGGTGATGCTGCTGACCCTTCTGCTGAAGAAAAACTAGATTTTAGTAAGACTTTAGCTTTTAAGGATTTTACTTTAGTGAAAAACCCTAATCAATATGAATTTTCTTCTATTGATGCCACACAAACTAGAAGAGTAAACCCAAAAATTGATTTTTTTACTCTTTTTGATTTCTCTGCAAAATGGGACCCTATACCGACTATGTTATGTCAAAACCATATGCAAGTTATTAAAGGTTTTATGGGACAAACTACAGCCTTTAAAAACCAACATATAAAGTCGGATGTACTAATAATGGGTGAAACAAAAGCAAGCAATGAGGCGCGTTATATTCATGGAAAGCTAGGGAATGGTACATGGACTTTTTACGGTGGTCATGACCCTGAAGATTATCAACACAAAGTGGGTGATCCAAAGACTGACCTTTCCCTACACCCTAATTCACCAGGGTATCGCCTTATTTTAAATAATATTCTTTTCCCAGCAGCCAAGAAGAAAAAATTAAAAACTTAAAATGAATTTCAAAAAATTACTTTTAGCTTTTTTATGTTTACTTTTTATTACAAATACTCAAGCGCAACAAAAAATTACTGGAAATAAAAAAGGAGATATTACTGTTTTGTGGGGATGGAATAGAGGTTGGTTTACAAATTCTGACATTCATTTTAAGGGTGATAATTACGACTTTACATTAATGGATGTAGTTGCTAAGGACAGGCAAACAAAATTTGACCCTGCAATCTATTTTCATCCTCAATGGATTACCATTCCTCAAACTAATTTCAGAATCGAATATTTTCATAAAGACAATTACTCTATGTCATTAGGGGTTGATCATATGAAATATGTTGTTCAACAAAATCAAAATGCAGAAATAACAGGTAATATTGATAATTCTGACACAGCTTATAATGGTGATTATAATAATGAACCGATTAATATTAAGGATGGATTCCTGAGATTTGAACATTCTGATGGATTAAACTATATTAATTTTGAATACAGAAGATTTGACAACTTAGTGACGTATAAAAATTGGAATTTAAATATCGCAGAAGGCTTAGGAACTGGTTTTTTATTACCAAGAACCAATGCCACCCTATTTAATAATAAAAGACATGACGAATTTCATTTGGCAGGCTATGGATTCAATGCTGTAATTGCCTTAAATTTATCCTATAAAAGATTTTTCATACAATCCGAATTGAAAGGAGGATTTATCAATATGCCTGACATCAGAACAACTGAATACAAATCAGATAGAGCTAGTCAGCATTTTTTCTTCACACAGCTTAACTTTTTAGTTGGTTATTCCTTTAGATTGAACAAGGATTAACTAAGATAGAGTAATTCTACTCCCCTCATACCAAGAAACATAATTGCTTTGGTAAATCTTTTCAATAGCATTACGCTTAATCTTCATAGTTGGAGTAAGCAATTCATTTTCTACAGTCCAATCCTCTTTTACTATAATTATATTATGTATTTTCTCATGCCCATCTAACTTAGGATTAACTACTTCTAAAGTAGTTGTAAAACTATTAATCAAATCCTCACTACTTTTTAATTTTCCTCTTTCAGAGAGCACAACTATTGCGATAGGCTGAGGAAGTCCAATACCAACTATACAAACTTGCTCTATATTTTTATTAGCGGAAAGTTTCATCTCAATTGGTGATGGAGCTACATATTTCCCTTTACTTGTTTTGAATAAGTCCTTAACCCTTCCGGTTATCATAAGGAATCCTTCACTATCTATCTCACCTTCATCACCAGTATGTAACCAACCATCAATTATAGTTTTATTGGTTTCCCCTTCATCTTTATAGTAGCCATCCATAAGGGCAACATGCTTTATCAGTATTTCTTTTCTTTCTGACAATTTAACGTCACAAAGCGGTAAGGCCTGCCCAACTGATCCAATATTTATATTATCATTATAACTCACATGCGAATAACAAGTGTTTTCAGTCATAGCATATGCTTCCTGAATATTAATTCCTAATCGAGCGAACCATTTAATTAGAGAAATTGGTGTTGGAGCAGCTCCCGTAAATACATTAGTCGCATTATTCAATCCTAATCCTTTTTTAATTTTACTTTTAATTAAAGTTGATATAATTGGAATTGAAAGCAATATATTTAACTTATTCTGAGGTAATTTTGTTAAAATCCCCTGCTGGAATTTAGTCCAAATTCTAGGAACTCCTAGAAACACAGTAGGAGAAGCTTCTGATAAATTAGCAGCAAAAGTATCTAAGCTTTCTGCAAAATACACTTTTCCTCCTGTATACAAACTTCCCATCTGTACTAATAAGCGTTCTGCAATATGGCAAAGGGGCAAATAAGAAAAGAATGATTCGTTAGTAAAATGCAATGCCTCAGCCGCATGTGTAGTTGCAAAACTAAAATTAAAGAATTTATGCATAACTCCTTTAGGATCTCCTGTTGTTCCTGAAGTATAAATTATTGTTGCTAAATCTTGTGCTTCACGAATAATATTTTCTTGTATTGGAGCAATATCTTTTGTCACTTCATTCCACTTGGGATAATCTTCACTATAAAAAGGAAAAGTAATACAAGGTAAATCAGCTGGGACTCCAGGATTCATAGTAGTATAATCATCTAATTTACCAACGAATAGTAATTTTGCTTCACTATGCTTTAGAATTTTCTCTAATGATGCAGCATTTAAGTTAGGATATAAAGGGACAGATACATGGCCACTCATCATAATTGCCATATCGGTCATCATCCAATGGGCACAATTCTTTGAAAGTAATGCGATTTTACTTCCCTGAGGCATATTTAAAGTTTTAATATATGCAGCCATTTTCCTAACTTCCTCTGCTACCTCTTTCCAAGTCCAATTATGCCAAACTCCTTCTATTGGCTGACTTAAATATATTTCGTTTGGTTTTTCTTGCTCCCATTTATAGAGCATTTCTAAAGGTGATAAATAGTTCATTGATTTTCTTAATTCGTTTTGCTAAAAGTACACTTTTTCGAATCAGCAATACTTATTTAAATAAAAAATACAATTTATTTCTAGTAGATTGAGATATTATGCTTAGCATAGTATTTTATTGTGAAATACTTATTTTTACACAGAATCAAACAACTAGTATTATGAAAAACTTAAATATCTGTAAAAAATCACTTTTTCTTTTTATAATTATTTTTTTAATAAGTAGCCCATTACAAGCACAAGACACCATCAAAAGTGGGTTTACATTTAGTGTGGGTTTCCCTGGTTTCTTTTCTGTTGGTATATATAAAAAAGTAAGTAATATTAAATATAGTTTGAGAGCGGGATATGTTGGAAAACCATGTATCATGTTTTGTAATTATGTAGAAAAATACACCTCTGTTTCGGCTGAGGTGCACTATTAATTTGAAACAGAAACAGAAATCCCTAAAGAAAATCCGTTCTATTTGAGAGGCAGCATGAATTATTACCAAAGAAAAGGTCACCCCTATAGGTCTTATAAATTTATCTCACTAAATACTCGGGTTGGTAAACACTTTAAAGTATCAAAAAAAAATGGAATTGAAATAGATGCAGGAGTTCTATTTCGGTTTTATCGTAAAGAAATTGAAGTAAAACCAAAAAACGGAGGCTACTATCCTGATGATGATTTCATACTACCTAGTGCTGGCATAACATTTGTATTTTAAACTAAAGTCTTTTGGGTTTTAAATCAATACACTATGCACGCATAAGATTTACAAGATTTACTATGCATGCATAGTATTTTTTTATATATTCGTCACCTAATTATTTATAAATATGGAGCAAGAAGATACTATTGATTATAACATAAGAAAAACCTGGTACAACATCACTAAAATGTATAACAGAACTGCCACAGAATATATGGCAAGTATGGCATTGGGGATGATTATATTAAACATTGACATTAATGAAGGTACCCCTTCAACTCAATTAGGACCAAATATGGGAATGGAGGCTACTTCCCTATCACGCTCGATAAACAAACTAGAAGAGGCAGGAGTTATTGAAAGAAAGGATGACCCAAATGACAAGCGTAAATCTGTCATCTGTTTAACACCACTAGGTATGGATTGGCGTGAAGTAGCAAAAGGAGTAGTAATAGAATTTAACGAAAAAATACAATCACACTTTGAAAAAGAAGAAATGAAAACCTTCTTTTCAATACTAAAAAAGATAAACAAAATTATAGATGAAAACAAATAGACACATTAATAAAGTAGCAGTAGTAGGTTCCGGAATTATGGGATCGCGAATTGCTTGTCATTTTGCTAATATTGGAGTTGAAGTATTACTCTTGGATATTGTTCCTTTTGACTTAACTGAAGAGCAATTAAAAGATAAAAAAATAAGAAACTCTATTGTAAATGACGCTTTAAAAAGCACTTTAAAAAGCAAACCCTCTCCTATTTATAGCAAAGAGTTTGTAAGCCGAATTACTACAGGAAACTTAGATGATGATTTACACAAAATTGCAGAGGTTGATTGGATTATTGAGGTAGTAGTAGAAAGACTTGATATTAAAAAACAAGTTTTTGAAAAAATAGAGAAATTCAGAACAAAAGGAACTCTAATTTCCTCTAACACTTCTGGAATTCCTATTGAAAGTATGATTGATGGTAGAAGTGATGACTTTAAAGCTCATTTCTGTGGGACGCACTTTTTTAATCCTCCTAGATATTTGAAGTTATTGGAGATTATTCCAACTACTAAAACGGATACTGAGGTTACTGATTTCCTAATGAATTATGGAGATAAATTTCTCGGAAAAGATATGGTACTCTGTAAAGATACCCCCGCATTTATTGCCAATAGAATTGGAGTAGCCAATATCTTGTCACTATTTCATTTGGTAAAAGAATTGGATTTAACTGTGGAGGAAGTGGACTCTTTAAGTGGACCAATTATTGGTCGTCCGAAATCAGCTACTTTTCGCACTTGTGATTTAGTAGGCTTAGACACCTTAGTTCATGTAGCAAATGGGGTTTACGAAAACTGTCCTGATGATGAGATGAGAAGTAATTTTGAATTACCTGATTTTATTACCAAGATGAGTGAGAACAACTGGTTAGGAGATAAAACTAAACAAGGATTCTATAAAAAATCAAAAGATGCAAAAGGAAAGAGAATTATTGAGGCTCTTAACCTTAATACTATGCAATACGCTCCAAAACAAAGAACTAAATTTGCCACAATAACTGCAGCAAAACAAGAAGATGATTTATTAAAAAGATTAAAGATTCTTGTAAAAGGTAAAGATAAAGCAGGAGAATTTTACAGAAAATCATTTTATTCAGCATTTGCCTATGTTTCGCACAGAATCCCTGAAATAACAGACGATCTTTACAAAATTGACAGAGCACTTTGTGCTGGTTTTGGTTGGGAAATTGGACCATTCCAAATGTGGGACGCTTTAGATGTTGAGAAAACAGTAGAGAAAATGGAAGAAGCAGGATACAAAGCAGCCGATTGGGTATATGAGATGGTGAAATCAGGAACGACTTCTTTTTATTCAACAGAAAATGGAACTTTAAATTACTATAATATTCCTGCAAAAGCAAAAGAGAAAGTTGCTGGAATGGAAAACTTTATTGTTTTAGATCACATCCGTGAGAACAACACTATATGGAGCAATTCAGGTTGTAACCTTACTGATATTGGTGATGGAATTGTAAACTTGGAATGGAGAACAAAAATGAATTCTATAGGTGGAGAAGTTTTAGAAGGAATTCAAAAAGCAATTGAGATTGCAGAAAAAAATCACAAAGGATTAGTTATAGCCAACCAAGGAACGAACTTTTCAGTTGGAGCAAATATCGCTATGATATTCATGATGGCGATTGAGCAAGAATATGAAGAAATTGACTTTGCAGTTCGTGCTTTCCAAAATACAACTGGAAGAATAAGAAACTCTTCAATCCCTGTTGTAGTAGCTACACACGGAATGACTTTAGGAGGTGGTTGTGAAATCGCTTTACATGCCGACCATGTACAAGCATCAGCAGAGACTTATATTGGTTTAGTTGAAATGGGAGTTGGTGTTATCCCTGGTGGTGGTGGAACAAAAGAAATGGCCAGAAGAGCTTCCAAGGCTTACTTTTCAGGAGATATCGAATTACCTACTTTAAAAGAAAGATACTTAAATATTGGAATGGCAAAAGTTGCCACTTCAGCACAGGAAGCAATAGAATTAGATTTATTATTAAAGAATAGAGATAAGGTAACAGTTGGTTTCAACAACCTAATTACGGATGCAAAATCAGCAGCCTTAAACTTGGCAAACCAAGGATATACTCAACCAGTACCTGAAAAGATAAAAGCTTTAGGAAAAGCAGGGTTAGGTATGTTTATGGTTGGAGCACACTCAATGCATGCGGGAGGATACATTACGGAACATGAAAAATTAATGTCAGAAAAATTAGCTTACGCAATTTGTGGTGGAGATTTATCAGCACCTACTTTAGTTTCTGAGCAATATTTATTAGACCTTGAAAGAGAAGCCTTTTTATCATTATGTGGTGAAAGAAAAACTTTGGAAAGAATAGAACACATGTTAAAGAAAGGTAAACCATTAAGAAATTAAAATTATGAATAAAGCATATATAGTAGCAGGATACAGGTCAGCAGTAGGAAAATCAGGAAAAGGAGTTTTTAAATTCACAAGACCTGATGACTTGGCAGCAGATGTAATTAAACATTTAGTAGCCTCCGTTCCTGAATTAGATAAAGACAGAATTGATGATGTAATTTGTGGAAACGCAACCCCTGAAGCAGAACAAGGATTAAACATTGGTAGAATGATTTCCTTAATGGGATTAGACTCCATAAAAGTTCCAGGAATGACCGTAAATAGGTATTGTTCATCAGGATTAGAAACTATTGCAATTGCCAATGCAAAAATACAAAGTGGCATGGCCGAATGCATTATCGCAGGTGGTGTGGAGTGCATGTCCCCTATCCCATTTGGTGGTTGGAGAATTATACCTAACTATGATGTAGCAAAAGACAATTCTGATTGGTACTGGAATATGGGACTTACTGCTGAGGCAGTTGCCGATAAATGGAATATTAGCAGAAAAGATCAAGATGAATTTGCTTTTAACTCTCATCAAAAAGCATTAAATGCAATTGAGAAAGGATATTTTAAAAGTGGTATAGTACCCATTACAGTAAAGGAAACTTACTTAGATAAAAACGAAAAAAGACAAGAAAGAGAATACATAGTTGATACAGATGAGGGACCAAGAAAAGGAGGTTCAGCTGAAGCATTAGCAAGACTAAGAACTGTATTTGCACAAGAAGGAACGGTAACTGCAGCCAATGCATCACAAACTTCTGATGGAGCAGCTTTTGTTTTATTAATGTCAGAAAAAATGGTAAACGAATTAGGTGTAAAACCTATCGCAAAACTATTGAGTTATTCAGTAGCAGGTGTAGAACCAAAACACATGGGAATAGGTCCTGTTAAGGCAATACCAATGGCCCTTGAAAAAGCAGGATTAAAGTTAGAAGACATTGAGCAATTTGAATTGAATGAAGCCTTTGCATCTCAATCCTTAGCCGTTATTCGTGAATTAGGATTAGACCCAGACATTGTAAATGTAAATGGAGGAGCAATTGCCTTAGGACATCCACTTGGCTGTACTGGAGGGAAACTTACTGTACAATTAATAAACGAAATGAAAAGAAGAGAACAAAAATACGGAATGGTAACCATGTGCGTAGGTGCAGGACAAGGTGCAGCCGGAGTATTTGAGATACTTTAAATTAGAATTCAATAATTACATCCTAACCAAAAACCACAAAAACAAAACATGAAAACTAAGTACATTGTAGATTTATCAGAAGTTCGATTAAGCGACCTTGAATTAGTCGGTGGTAAAAACGCTTCTCTAGGAGAAATGATTCAAAACCTAGACAAATTAGGAGTAAATATTCCTGGCGGATTTGCCCTTACAGTTGATGCTTATTGGGAGTTTATCAGCTTTAACAAACTGGACAAGACAATTCGTTCTTTAGTTAAAGGAATGAAGATAGATGATTTAGTTTCATTAAGAA
>Ga0308011_10001394_pt1 | contig 10921 bp, 4 predicted proteins | sample Neamet177_FD_203144 | JGI IMG/M metagenome (GOLD analysis project Ga0308011, IMG submission 203144) | Marine microbial communities from water near the shore, Antarctic Ocean - #177 | ecosystem: Environmental > Aquatic > Marine > Unclassified | place: Southern Ocean | collected 2014-07-25
CTACACCAGTACTATTAGGTTATAAAGGTCAAGGCGAAATTGACGCGGCTGCGTTTTATTGCCCATACGTTCCATTGATGTCTTCGGGCGTTGTGGTTGACCCATCAACTTTCGAACCAGTAGTTTCATTCATGACTCGTTACGGGTATGTTGAATTAAACAACACTGCATCATCACTTGGTAATGCGGCTGACTATGTATCGAAAATTGCAATGTCAAACCTTTCATTCGTATAATATATTATTATATAAATTGAATATAGAAAGCCACCTTAGGGTGGCTTTTTTATTGCCTATTTCTAAACCGATAAGATAAATACTGTTATAGATAACTTAATAGTATTTTTGGAATAGCATATGGCACGACAGATTAAATTTGATGATACTCTCTATTTAAAAGGAGGGGAATTAGTATTAGATAATGGCTCTAGTCCGGGCGTTATTTCTTCTCAAAATGGAACAGTTAAGATTGAGGGAAATCTTACGATAACTGGTACAACAACTACGGCATCATCCGCAACACTTTCTGTCGCAGACAACACTGTTATTCTTAATTCAAATGTAACTGGTACTCCTTCAGAGAATGGTGGTATCGAAATTGAAAGAGGAACATCAACAAACAAGTTATTGTTTTGGAATGAAGCGGCTGATAAATGGTCAGTTGGCGCAGAATCATTTCTGGCTGCCACATTTGAAGGTAATCTAATTGGTAACGTAACTGGTAATCTAAGTGGTAACGTAACTTCAACTGGCACATCGACATTCACAACTATTGACGTGAATGGTGGCAATATTGATGCAACAACAATTGGTGCAACTACCCCTGCCGCAGGCACATTCAGTGCTATTACTGGTGATGGTACAGCAATTACTAACGTTCTAGTAAATTACACAACTTCTAATTTGACAGAAGGCACAAACAAATATTTTACAGATGCGAGAATAGATACCCATTTAAATCAAAGTAATCCAAATGCTGGATATGTTCTTTCTTGGAATGGAACAGATTATGCTTGGGCTCCGAATTCAGGTTCAGTCACAGCAACTAGCACAACTACATTAACAAACAAATCTGGTGCAATCAGTCAATGGACTAACGATAGTGGATTTATTACAACTGATACTGACACAACTTATACAGCAGGTACAAATGTAGCCATAAGTGGCTCTAATGTTATTTCTGCAACAGATACAAACACTACATACACAGCAGGTACAAATGTAGCCATAAGTGGCACAAATGTTATATCTTCAACAGATACAAATACAACTTATACCAATCTATCTGAATTTACAAATGACAGTGGATTTGTTACATCTGACACTGACACAACTTATACAGCCGGTGCAAATGTATCTATAAGTGGTACAAATGTTATTTCGGCAACAGACACAAATACAACATATACTAATGTATCTGAATTTACAAACGATAGTGGATTCATTACAAGTGTTCCAGCACAATCATTTTCATCACTAACTAGCAAACCATCAACACTTGCGGGCTATGGAATTACTGACGGTAGTGGTTCTCTGGACTCCAACAATGATATTGATACACATTTAAATCAAAGTAATCCAACAAGTGGTTATGTTCTTTCTTGGAATGGAACAGATTACGATTGGATATCAAATGCAGGTGGTGGCGGTTCTTATGCAAACAGTGATGTTGACACACATTTAAATCAGAGTAATCCATCAAGCGGTCACGTATTAAGTTGGAATGGTTCTGATTATGCCTGGGTTGCAAATGCAGGTGGCGGTGGTAGTGTAACACCATCAAGTACTGATACATTTACAAACAAATCTGGTGCAATTAGTCAATGGACTAATGACTCAAGTTATTTAACTGAAGTTCCAGCACAATCATTTTCATCATTATCTGGCAAACCTACAACAATTTCTGGTTATGGAATAACAGACGCATTTGATGGAGCATATGCTTCATTATCTGGCAAGCCTACAACAGTTTCTGGTTATGGAATAACAGATGCATTTGATGGAGCATATGGCTCATTATCAGGCACTCCTACTATCCCCTCAGGTAATAAAATTATAGATTGGACAGTTGACGCAGGAACAAATATTCATGCTAGTAATTACACTAACACTGGAGACACAACATATACAGCAGGTGCTGGATTAACATTAACGGGTACAGTATTTTCAAACCCGGATCCAGACCAAACAGTGTCATTGCTTGGCACAGGTGCAACTGTTGTCACAGGAACATATCCTAATTTTACTATTAATAGTACAGATAATAACACAGATACCACATATACAGCAGGTGCAAATGTATCTATTAGTGGTAGTAATGTTATATCTTCAACAGACACGAATACAGACACAGACACTCAATACACTGCTGGCTCTGGATTAACATTAACAGGTACAGCATTTAGTCTAAATGCTTCTCCTACATTTACTAATATAACAACAGCAGGTTTAACAGTAACTGGTGCAGGTAATATAACACTTTCAAGTGGAAATGATTTATCGTTAACTGCAACAGATAGAGTAAAAGTAACAGGCACAACTCCATTTAGACTTGCAACAATGACTACAACAGAACGTAATGCAATTGCATTGGCAGAAAATGGTGATACGATTTATAATACTACCACAAATAAATTTCAAGGCTATGCTAACGGTGCCTGGGTAGATTTACATTAATGGAAAAAGAATATATTGTCATCTTAAATGCAGATGTTGACTTTGCAGAATTCAACCAAGAAATGATTGATAACACCGGTGCAGGTGTTATTCCAAATCGAACAGTTGTCGTAGCCGATGCCAGACTTGGTAGTCGCCGAAGCACTCACTACTCTTTAACAGACGAAGAAGCAGAACAACTAAAAAATGATTCTAGAGTACTTGCAATAGAATTGCCACCAAAAGATAGAGATGACCTGATATTTAAATTCAATTCAGTACAGTCTGGTAATTTTGCAAAAACAACATCTGATAGTGGAAGCCATTCTAATTGGGCACTACGTAGATGTATAGAAAGTACAAATATATATGGGGCAAGCAGTTATGACCCAGGCGGAGATTTTAAATATACACTAGACGGTGCGGGAGTTGATGTAGTTATTCAAGACTCTGGCATTCAGGCAGACCATCCAGAATTTTTTATGGACGATACAAGTGAATATGTTAGTACGACAGTTGCCAATGACAGTTCAAACGGTACATTGTTTGATAGACAAGTTACATCACACGGATTAAAGATTGTAGTTGCAGGACCAGGTAATGGTCCATTAACAGTGCCGACTTTATGGGCAGAGAAAGTAGCACAAGTAGTAAAACTATTAATAGACCCAACTGGTACTGGTATTAATATCCCTTATCAAAAGAATCTTATTGCGACTCTGGCAGGTTCTGCGGGAACAGTTCACGAAGGTTTGCCAACAGCACAACGAGTTGCTTATGGTGGAGGTCCAAGTTATTCTCCAAACTTTCTATTAGATGAAAACATTTCAAGTTATTCGGGATATCAGGCTTTCCTAGATGGTCATATGGCGAATGACATGGTATGGTATAAAAATACAAGTGGACCAGATCCGAGTGAACAAGATAGAGATATTGAAGAGATTATGGAACACTTATTTCATACTATACATTTGTTTGGAATATATGGTGCTGTTCCTGGTTCTGAAACTGCAATGAATTGGGCAGCATCAAGAAATCCAGACTGGCAAACTACAGAGTTACATCTTGCAATGGCACAAGCCGTCAGTGCAGGTAAATTTGACCCGAGTGGATATGGTCCTAACTGGGCAACTAACACAGAAGATGCCGAAAAAGCATACAAAGAGTATACGTATTTGCTTAATTGGGGTATGTGGGATATGAGTGCCTTTTGGGATGGTGCAAGTTTATCACCCGAGTGGACAGATGATGTGCGAACACCAGCAGGCATACAAACACACAATCCATTAGGATTTGCGATGTTTAACAAATATTTTGCACCAGTATTAAGCAAGCCAAGTTTTACAACACTAAAAAGTATATTCCTAGACAACAGTCTCGGAGAATCAGGATACATAGCACACACTAGTTACAACAGAGTGAAAGAAATAGATTGGTTTCTTGAAAGTGGATTATCTGGAACACAACATGCAAACCATTATAGAGATTATGATGGACATGGTACACACGTAGCCGGCACAGCGGTTGGAACAACTTATGGTTGGGCAAAAAAAGCCAGAATTTATTCTGTAAAACTCGCTGGATTAGAAGGCACGGGAGACACAGGAACAAGCCTTTCATCCACTGATGCATTTGATGTCATCAGAGTCTGGCATAATAGTAAATCTATTGACTCTGCAACAGGATATAAACGACCAACAGTGGTAAACATGAGTTGGGGGACTGTCGCCAATATTGGACCGGATTTTACAGTCATAACAGGTGTTAACTACAGAGGAACAACATACAATACCGGCAATGATGCACGATGGCATGAAAGTAATAATTATATGGCAGAAACGTATGGACTTATTGCTGATAAACATGCAGACAATAATTACCACGGCGCGGCAACAACTGCTTCTGTAGATACTGATATAGAAGAAATGATAACGGCTGGAATACATGTAATTTATGGTGCAGGAAACAGCAGTAATAAGATTGATGTGAGTACTGGGGTAGATTGGAATAATACTCTAGATATAAGTGGCACGCCGGCTGGATATTATCATCAAAGTGGTTCGCCATATAACGTTGGTGCTATAAGCGTAGGCAGTATTGATTCGGATACATATAGCGGTTCAACAGAACAAATTAGTAGTTTTAGTGTAAGAGGAGCAGGAGTTGATTTATATGCTCCAGGAAGTGATATTAGAAGTGCATTTAGTACCACAAATGAACATACTGATTCTAACTATTATCTAAACTCATCATATAAGCAAGGAAGTATTTCAGGTACTAGTATGGCTAGTCCTCAAGTCTGTGGATTAGCGGCAACTGTTTTGCAACTAAGTCCACATCTGACACCAGCACAGTTAAAACAAAAAATGACTAATATGGCAACGGATGATTCATTGCATACTACTTCATTAAATAATGACTATGCTAATAAAAGGTCTTTGTTGGGTTCAGCAAATAAATTTTTAAATACACCGTTCAACAGTCAATATCCCCTCACTACATCGTAGTGTATCTATCCCATTAGATAAATAGTGTTAACATATAACTTAATAGCATTCTTGGAAAAATATCATGGCAGAACAAATCAAATTTGGCGATAATCTCTATCTTAAAGGTGAGAAACTTGTATTAGATAACGGACCATCAAATCCTGGTATTATTAAATCTCAAAACGGCACAGTTCAAATTGAAGGCGCCGCAATAATTACTGGAGACTTGACAGTTCAAGGTACAACAACTACTGTTAATTCTGCTACATTAACTATTGATGATAAGAACATTGAACTTGGTTCAGTAGGTTCTCCTACAGATACTACAGCAGATGGTGGTGGTATTACTCTTAAAGGTGCTACTGATAAAACAATTTTATGGATAGACTCAACAGACACTTGGGACTTTAATCAAAAAGTTAAATCTACGAATGGTTTTGAAGGTAATTTAACGGGTAACTCTACTGGTCTACATTTCGGTGGAGTAGACACACAGGGCAATGACCTTCTTAGTACTGGATTATCTGAATTGAATAATGTTCGAATCTGGAGTGGTACAATTAATGATACCATTATCGGAAATGCGACTCCGGCGGCAGCCACATTTAGTACTATCACTGGTGACGGCACAGGATTAACTAATGTTCTAGTAAATTATACAACTACTAATTTAACTGAAGGCACAAACAAGTACTTTACTGATGAAAGAGTTGATGACCGAATTAATGCATTGTTCACAAACGCATATGGAATAACTGGAACTTACAACGATGCAGGAAATGTATTCACTTTAGCATTTGACCCGGTTAATGCAGGTTCAGCCATTGCTGTATTAGATACAACAGACACAACCCAAGCAAAGTTTAGAACTATCCGTGAAGGACAAGTAGGCTCTGGCGGTAATGGAGACTTAACTGTCACATTATCGGGAGATGAAATTGTAATTGACACAACTAATAAATTAAATCAGTTAGCATACAACACGTATACTGGTAATGGCTCTGTTAGTGTTTACACTTTACCATATTCAGTGTCACAAGATTGGCAAGCGTTAGTTTATATTGATGGAGTTGTTCAACACCCAGTAACAAACTATACAATTTCTGGCACAACACTAACACTGACTACTCCGTTGCCTAATACTTCTAAGATGAATGTTATAAAGATGGCAACAAATTCAGTAGCAAGTCCTATAACGAATGCAAATACATTAGGTGGAAATCTTCCAGCACACTTTTTAGATTGGGGACAGTTTACTGGAACACCAACTACAATTGCGGGATATGGAATTACAGATGCAACCTCTACAGCAAGAGCGGCAATCTTTGTTTCTGGTGATTTAAGTTATGACAATAATTCTGGTGAAATATCTACCACATTCACATTACCTGCAAATATTGTTTACGATAATCATCATCAAGCACTTCATTATTCATCTGCATTATCTATTTCTGGTAATGTAATTACGTTAACAAAAGGTGACTCTTCAACTGAAACTGTAACAGTCCCAGCGGGTTATACAGATGCAATGGCTGATGCAAGGGCACAATTAAAAATTGATGCTTTAGTAAATTCAGCGCCTGGTTCATTAGATACATTAAACGAATTGGCCGCGGCACTTGGAGATGATGCTAACTTTAGTACAACAGTAACAAATCAAATAGCGGCAATCGCCGTCCCCTCTATCACAGGAAATATTGTTCCATCAGCCGATAACACGTATAATTTAGGAAGCACTTCTAACAAGTACGCTAACGTATATGGTCATTCAGTTCATGCACATTATGCCGACTTAGCGGAACGATACGCAAGTGATGTTTCTTATGATGCAGGAACAGTTGTAGTGTTAGGTGGCGAAGCAGAGATAACAACAACGACAGAAGCAAAAGATGTTTCAGTTGCTGGTGTAATCTCAACCAATCCAGGTCTTAAAATGAATGCAGATGCGGGTGATGACATAACACATCCTTACGTTGCATTGAGAGGAAGAGTTCCATGTAAGATGATTGGACCCGTATCGAAAGGTGACTTAATTGTTACCGCAGATAATGAGCCGGGTTATGCTCAAAGCGTAGGCAAAGAGAACGCAGGTCGTTCAGTCTTTGCAAAATCAATTGAAACAGACTTAACAGAAGGTAAAAGACTGATTGAAGTAGTCATTTTATAAGCACTTTATTATTAACTGTAAGTATTGCTTTTTAGCACATTTTCATAAATACTATTGTAATGAGAAGATAAAGGGTCTCTTTACTACTAACGTAGTATGCTATAATAGTGTGCTACTAGGCTAACCTTGTCTTAGTCGGGAGAATGGTAACATTCTTAATTAACACAAACTATGGATGGAAATCATTCTTATTAATTATTTTATAAAATAAAAGACGGGAGAAAAAAATATGGCAGCATATGCAATTCAATTCCGCCGTGGCACAACAACTGAACATTCATCTTTTACCGGTTTACTGGGTGAAGTTACAGTTGATACAACTAAGAAAACGATAGTTGTACACGACGGTTCAACAGCAGGTGGTTCACCTCTAGCACTAGAAGGTGCGGCGGTATCATCATCAACAGGTGCGTTCTCAAGTAACGTAACTGTAGGCGGCACATTGGGTGTTACCGGTTTGACTACTATGTCAGGCGGCGGCGCAATGACAGGTGATTTAACAATGACCGGTCACATTATACCAAGTGCTAATATAACATACGATTTAGGTTCATCAACAAAGATGTGGAAAGATATCTACGTTGGTCCTGGTTCATTATACGTTAACGGTAAGAAAGTTATCGAAGATGACTCTGGCAGCATCACCATCTCAACAGATGTAGATGAAGACCTAAAAATTACAACAACAGGTACAGGTACACTTAAACTAACTTCTGCAAACGGTATTAATCTTACTGGTGAATTAGGTGCAGTTTCTGGTGACCTACAAATCGGCGACCACATGGATATGAATAGTTCTCGTATTAAAGAACTAGCGGCTCCAGGTGCGGCTTCCGATGCGGCTAACAAAGCGTACGTTGATTCAACGGCTTCAAGTGCAGTAACAGGTGGTACTAACGCAATTTCTGGTACAACTGGCGCATTTAGTGGTGCAGTAACAGTTGCTGGTGACTTAACAGTTTCTGGTACAACTACATCAGTTAATACAGCAAATGTAACGTTTGAAGACAACATGTTTGTTCTTAACTCAAATACTACTGGTACTCCTACTGAAAACTCAGGTTTTGAAGTAGAACGTGGCGATTCGTTGAATGTTCAGTTCTTATGGAACGAAACAGACGACAGATGGTCAACTGGTTCAAACACATTTCATTCAGGTGCAATAGTTACTCCTTCAATTACAGCAAACGCAGTAATTGGTAATGTAACTGGTAACATCGATGGTATTGTTGGTGGTACATCTCCAGCGGCTGGTTCATTCTTAGCCCTTGCAGGTACTACTATTACTGCAAGTACTAACTTTGCTGGTAACATAACTGGTGATTTAACTGGTGCTTCTGCAGGTGTTCATACTGGCGCAGTAATTGGTAACGTAACTGGTGATTTAACTGGTGACGTAACTGGTGCTTCTGCAGGTGTTCACACTGGTGCAGTAATTGGTAACGTAACTGGTGATTTAACTGGTGACGTAACTGGTGATACTTCAGGTAGTGCAGGTACAGTAACAAGTATTGCGGCACATATTAAAGATGAAGACGATATGTCTTCAGATAGTGCTACTCATGTTGCATCACAACAATCAGTTAAGGCTTATGTCGCTTCACAAATAGCAACTAAAGACAATACTGATGAAATGACTGAAGGTTCAACTAACCTATATTTCTCAAACGCAAGAGCCCGTTCGGCAATTAGTGTTTCTGGCGATATGTCTTATAACTCATCAACTGGTGTAATCTCGACTACAGGTCTTGCTTCATCTGACACTGATGATTTATCAGAAGGTTCAACTAACCTATATTATACAAATGCTAGAGCAGATGCTCGTACGGCAATTTCAACAGCGGCTAATACTACGGCATGGGAAGCATATGCTGACCAGGCAGAAGTAGATGCAGAATCGGCAGCAAGTGCAGACGCAACAACAAAGGCTGACCAAGCACTTGTTGATGCAAAAGCATACGCAGATACGGCAGAAACTGACGCAATTGCGTCAGCAGAGTCGAAAGACGCGGCACGTGCCAATACAGCAGTTTCTAATATTGCAACAGCAAAATCAGAAGCAATTTCGGCAGCGGCAACAGACGCAACTACTAAAGCAGATGCGGCCCAAGCGGCAGCAATCTTGTCAGCAGAAAATAAAGACGCAGTCCGTAAGACAGCATCTGATTCTTATACTGACGCGGCTATAGCGGCATTGTCTGACTCAGCACCAGCAACACTCAATACATTAAATGAATTGGCTGATGCTCTTGGTGACGATGCAAACTTTAGTACAACTGTTACTAACTCTATTGCTACTAAAATGCCATTGGCAGGTGGTGCATTCTCGGGTGCAGTAACTACTAACTCTACATTTGACGGCAGAGATGTTGCATCAGATGGTACTAAGTTAGATGCTATTGAAGCCTCAGCAGACGTAACTGATACAGCAAACGTAACTTCAGCAGGTGCTTTAATGGACTCTGAACTTACAGGTATTGCTCACGTTAAATCTCTTAACCAAGCACTAACAACTTCATCTTCACCTTCATTTACGGCCGTAACAGCGACCAACTTTAATGGTGAAGCAACAACGGCTAAATATGCCGACCTTGCTGAAAGATATTCTGCTGATGCAGTATATGAAGAAGGTACGGTAGTAATGTTTGGTGGTGATATGGAAGTTACAGCGTCACACGGTTATGGTTCAATGAAAATTGCAGGTGTTGTTTCTATGAAACCAGCATTCGCAATGAACGAAGAAGCAGGCTCAAACGATACTCATCCATATATTGCTCTACAAGGTCGTGTACCATGTAAAGTAAAGGGTGATGTTGCTAAAGGTGATATCCTAGTTGCATCTGATGATTCAGGTTTTGCTACTAAATGGATGGACGCAGATAGCGACCCACGTATGACAGCATATATCGGTATTGCAATTTCAGACGCAGTTGACGGTATGGTTGAAGTTAAAGTAGGTAAGTAATTATCTAGTTTCTTAACAGATACAACGAAAAAGAGAGCAGAAATGCTCTCTTTTTTTATGTCAATTCTATAAGATTATTTGAATAATTTTTTGATAGTTGTACAGATAGTACCTCTTGGGTTTACAGGTAAAGCACCATTTTCATTAATCCAATCTGGAAACTTTTCAAATAGAGTCTTCCATTGAAGCATCTCATTATGTAAATCAACAATTCTTTTCAGATGCTCACTAGTATTTGGATAATTATGTTCATTTTTCAACTTATTAACACGTTGTTTACATTCAGCCAAATCTCTTATATCTCTATCTATTGCTACGATTATCTTTTCAAATGCCTGTATGTCTTTGAACATGTGGATTAGAAACTGATGGTGTTTATTCTTTGGTCTACCATCATAGAGGAATATAATCTCTTGTAAGTCATAATACAATGCCTTTACTGGATTGATACTTTCTCTATATCGTTTCATTATTTCTTCTATAGCAAATTCTTGACTTTCAGTTGAGAGATTTTCAAGCACACTTATAGCCAATATATTAATTCTTTGACTACTTGCTGATAAAGCCTTCTTTGACTCTTCTTTTACTTTTGCAATTACAATATCTACCAGACGTGCTTCGGCCATATCCATATCTCTTTTTAGAT
>Ga0308011_10001399_pt1 | contig 10903 bp, 7 predicted proteins | sample Neamet177_FD_203144 | JGI IMG/M metagenome (GOLD analysis project Ga0308011, IMG submission 203144) | Marine microbial communities from water near the shore, Antarctic Ocean - #177 | ecosystem: Environmental > Aquatic > Marine > Unclassified | place: Southern Ocean | collected 2014-07-25
AGGTAGGTGTATGCGGCGGGATCTTTGGAGACAAGTTTCCCAAGAGTCGGCATGATATGTTTAAAATAAAACCCGAATAACTGCTTAATAGGAAATCGTTTAGGCTTACTGAACTCAAGTATAACTGTAAGTGAATTGGGTGCGAGTACGCGATACATTTCTGAGAGTCCACGGTCTAGGTTTTCAAAATTCCGTACGCCGAATGCGACCGTGTATGCCTCAAAAGACGCATCTTCATATGGAAGGTTTTCGGAGTCCCCTTGTAACAATGAAATACTATTTGTAAGACCTTTTGCTTTTAATTTCTTCACGCCTACATCTAGCATTCCTTGCGAAATGTCAATGCCTGTTATTTTTGCTTCAAGACCCATTCGGATGGCTTCAATTGCGAAATCTCCGGTACCAGTTGCCATATCTATAATGGTCTTTGGAGGGGTCTCTTCGCGCTTTAAAATTCGTATGCATCGCTTGCGCCAAAGCACATCTATTCCCATTGAAAAGAAGTGATTTAAAAAGTCATAGCGATGTGCGATGCTGTCGAACATTCTTTGGACTTGCTTTTTCTTGTCTTCCTGTTCAGGAGACGTATATGGAGTGACTTTTGTTCCCATGAATTTTAGTTCAAATTAACCGATTTCAGAATAATCTTGGGGGTAATAATTGTACACACGTCATATTTCAGATAAAAGTGTATTTAAATCGACTGTAACGACTCCACTTTTCTCACAAACAAGCCCTCCCGCGATGTTTGCTGTTTCAGCGATATGCGTAGGAGAAGCTCCTGAAGCAAGCATCAGAGCGGCTGTCGCAATGACAGTGTCCCCAGCGCCACTGACATCAATGATCTTGCTTGGGCGGCAAGGGAAATGAGTGTGGACAACACCCTCTGATGGTGCGTGAACCCACATGCCGAAGCTCCCTAGAGTCGTTAGGGAAACAATCGGATGTATTTTTTCGTGCAAGGCATGTATCGCAGATGGCAATCCTTCTGGAATGTCGACCTCGCGTTTGAGGCCTTCACGGAGTTCCTTCAGGTTTGGCTTGAACAAATCAACGCCACGATAATTGAGAAATCCTTTTAATTTAGGATCTACAGCAACAGGGATGTCACGTTTGCGGGCTTCTCCAATGAGCCCCGAAATCAATGCTTTCGTGAGAACGCCTTTGTCGTAATCCTCAAAAATAACGACGTCGATGCTTTTGTTGTCTAGAATAGAAATGCAAGAAGACAGGAGGGATGCAGAAAGTTCCTCAGAGATTTCCTCATCGGTTTCCTCATCTACCCTGAGCATATGCGCTTCATCCCGGATAATTCGTGTCTTCACTGTCGTCGGTCGTCCCTTTGAAAGAATGCACGCTTCGACTCCCATTCCCCGCGCTTTAAAAAGTTCAAGCAAACGAATTCCAGTGGGATCATCTCCTATTACAGTCGCAAGATGAACTTGTGCGCCCAGTGCTTGAACATTGCGGGCGACGTTTGCCGCGCCACCTGCTCTTTCGTCTCGGCCCGTCATCAGGACAACAGGCACAGGCGCTTCAGGGCTATTGCGTTCTACTTTTCCAAACAAGTATGCATCCATCATTACATCACCTACCACCAATGCGCTTAGGTTAGAAATGTTTTGTAATGCTTCTCTTTGGGTCATGTGTTGTTAGGTCAAGTGTTTGACGACATCCATTGTCAATTATGACAGCTTTCTTACGGCGGTATCAATCCTGCGAACAGCTTCCGCGAGAACTTCATCGGCAGCGGCATAGCTGATGCGAATGCATTCGGGCGTACCGAAAGCAGCGCCACTCACTGTAGCTACATGTGCTTCTTCAATGAGGTACATGGCAACATCTTCTGAGTTGTTGAGTGTTCTGCCTTCATAGCTTAGGCCGAAAAGATCGCTGATGTCCGGAAACAAATAAAACGCGCCCATGGGAAGGTTGAGTTTTATTCCTGGAACTTTACTTAAATCGGCATGCATTGCATTTCTTCTTCTGAGAAAGGCTTCGAGCATAGAATTTGCAATTGAGGGATCTTGATCAACGGCTTCAGCTGCAGCTGCTTGAGTGATGCTACAAGGTGCAGACGTAAATTGTCCTTGGATCTTTGTGCAAGCCGCAGCAATCCATTTGGGTGCGCCTATATATCCAAGTCGCCATCCGGTCATTGCAAACCCTTTTGAAACACCATTGACAGTGATCACTCTCTCAATCATGCCAGGTTCAGCAGCCAAGCTCGCATGACGCGAGGTGAAATTGATGAGTTCGTAAATCTCGTCAGAGATTGTAAATACGTTGTCATGCTTGCGGAGTACGTCAGCGATCGCCGCCGTTTCTTCTTGGCTATATACTGACCCTGAAGGGTTGCAAGGTGAGCTATAGATCACCAGTCTCGTTTTCTCGTTAATTGCAGCTTCTAGCGCTTCAGGATTTATTTTGTAGTCCTCCTTAATGGTCGTAGGAATAATCACGGGAACTCCCCCTGCTACTTTTACGATTTCCTCATAGCTTACCCAGTAGGGTGCAGGAAGGATGACTTCATCCCCCGGATTGACTAAGCTTAATACAACGTTTGCAAGAGATTGTTTGGCGCCTGTACTGACGACGATTTGGTCTGGAGCGTAGTCAAGTCCATTGTCCCTTTTGAATTTCTTTGAAATGGCTTCTCTTATTCTAGGTGTTCCCGGAACGGGGGTGTAGTGGGTCTCATTTGCATTGATGGCATCAATTCCAGCTTGTTTTAATACAGCAGGGGTATCGAAGTCGGGTTCTCCCAAAGAAAGTGAGATGACGTCAACTCCAGAAGCTTTGAGTTCACGAGCCATTCTAGCCATGGCAATAGTTGCAGACTCAGACAGGCGATTAAGAAGATCAGAAGTGCGGTTTTCCATTAGATTAGAAGCAAATAAAGCGGTTTTTCAAGCTGTAAAGGTAGTTATTTCCTCGGGAGGAGTGCGAGTCCAAGCATAGTAATTGCGCCATTTACAGGAAGCAACGAAAACCCGAAACTAAAGCCCCAATATTTGGATAAAAAGTGCTCAAGTAAATAGCATACAATAGGCGAAGCAATTGCGACATAGGGAATCAATTTTTCTCTTGGTTTACTTTTAAAGAGGATTCCGAAGAAAAACAATCCAAGAAGGGGTCCATAGGTGTAATTCGCGGCTGTAAAAAGTGCCGCAACGACGCTTGTGTCATTCACAGCTCTAAATGTCATGATGGCAACAAACAGAACTCCCGCCATTCCCAAATGAACTGTCTTCCTGATTTTCTCGGCTTTTTCTTCCTCCATTTTTTGGGTGCCGATGAGGTCAACACAAGTCGAGGTAGTGAGTGCCGTTAACGCAGAGTCTGCAGAACTGAATGCAGAGGCAAGAAGTCCGATGAGGAAAACGCCGCCTGCCATTGGTCCCAATGACCCACCCAGAGCGAGTGTAGGGAAAAGCCTGTCCGTCGCTTCGGGAATAGAAATCCCTTCCGAACCAGCATGCAGATATAAAAGTGCGCCAAGTGACAGAAATAAGATGTTTGCAGCGAAGAGAACCACAGCGAAACTGGCCATGTTTAATCTCGCGCTCTTGAGATCTTTGCAGGCGAGATTTTTCTGCATCATATCCTGGTCGAGTCCAGTCATTGCAATGCACACGAAGGCGCCAGCAAGAAAGTGTTTTACAAAATGATTGCCTGCTTTCCAGTCATCAAAGACGAAGATTTTTGTCATTCCACTGGACTTCACGAGCTCGGGGATGGCTGTCAACGATGCGCCATGGGCCTTTGAAATAGCCAGTACAGTAAGGATGACGGCAGTGAGCATGCAGGCGGTTTGGACTGTGTCTGTCCAAATCACTGTGGCCATTCCTCCCTGCCTTGTGTAGGTGTAAATAATGGCAAGGACTACCGCGACAATTGCGGCAAAGGCCCAGCCAGGAACGCCCCCTGTACTGCTTGAAAAAAGAGGCTCAAGGATGGCAAGTTCCACGACGATTGCGACAAGAAAAAGCCTGAAAGATGCCCCGATAACTCTGCTTAAAATAAAGAATGATGCGCCTGTTTTATAGGCGCCATTTCCGAATCTTTGGTCCAAGTAAGTATAAATGCTTGTAAGCCCTAACCGATAGTAAAGTGGCAGCAGCACAACGATAATAAAGAGATAGCCCACCATGTATCCAAGAACCATTTGAAGGTAGGTGAAACTTTGTGTATTCACCCAGCCAGGTATGGAAATAAAGGTGACGCCACTCAGTGATGCACCTACCATTCCGAAGGCCACAACATACCAAGGTGCCGTTCTTCCAGCCAAGAAAAAGTCAGACGCTTTTTTGTCACGGCCGGTGATGTGGCCGATTAAAAACAACACCCCAACGTAGAGGCATGAAATGAGAATAAATGTAGTTGCTGACATGGTCCCAAATTTACATGTTCGAACACCGGCGTTGGCGTTTTATCTTTACACCGTGCAACAACTTCCTTCACGGCTCATAGAAGCCGCCGTCGATCAGATTTCTACTCTGCCTGGTATAGGCCGTAGAACCGCATTGCGGCTGGCTTTGAGTCTGCTTAGACGTGACAATGAAAGGGTGCGATCTTTGGCGGATGCCATCGTCGCAATGAGTGAAGGAGTCAAGCCTTGTGACGTTTGTCACAACTTAACAGAACAGGTTACGTGTTCGATTTGCGCTGCGCCAACCAGAAATAAGGATCTGATTTGTGTTGTTGAAGACATTCGAGATTTACTTGCAATAGAAAATGTAGGCACCTTTCGCGGTGTGTATCATGTTTTGGGCGGAATCATTAGTCCTATGGATGGTGTAGGTCCATCGGATTTAAATATTGAGCCATTGATTCGGAGACTCGCCGAAACAAACACGGTTGCAGGGGTTGACATTTCAGAGGGTTCGATTTCACAGACTTCTATTTCACAGACTTCTATTTCAGAAAGCGCCACAGAAATTATTTTTGCGTTACCAGCAACAATGGAGGGTGATACGACGTCGTTCTATTTGTACAAAAAAATGGTGTCATTCGACATCAAGATCACGACGCTCGCACGAGGTGTAGCTGTGGGGGAGGCTTTACAGCACGCTGACGAAGCGACCCTTGCGCGCTCCATGGATAACAGGACTTTATATGAGTGCTAGAAGATGAAGTTATCTGTCATTATAGTCAGTTATAACGTTGAGCATTTCCTTGCGCAATGCCTTATTTCTGTGGAGAGAGCGATTGCACATTTTTCAGACCAAACTCTTTCGACCACTCCTCAAATTGATGTTTTTGTAGTCGACAACATTTCGGTGGACGGAACATGTGAAATGGTGAAGGAGCGGTTTCCATGGGTGAGTTTGATTGAGAATTCCGAAAATGTCGGGTTTTCTAAAGCAAACAATCAAGCGATTCATATTTCAAATGCCGAGTACGTTCTCCTTTTAAATCCCGACACCGTCATCCAAGAAGATACCTTTTCAAAATGTATTTCTTTTGCCGATGACAACCCCAAACTTGGGGGGATGGGCGTGCCCATGTTTGATGGTTCAGGGACATATCTTCCCGAGAGTAAAAGGGGGATTCCAACCCCTTGGGCTTCCCTGTGTCGGATTTCAGGTCTGTTCCGTTTGGCGCCGAAAAGCAAGCACTTGAACAACTACTATGCAGGACATTTAAGTGCAGATAAAAATCACAAAATTGACGTGCTAAGTGGTGCGTTTATGTGGATGCGTAAATCAGCTCTGGATGAAGTAGGTGTCCTGGATGAAGACTTTTTCATGTACGGAGAAGATATCGATCTCAGCTGGAGAATTGTGAAAGGAGGGTGGGAGAATCATTATTTTACAGGCACCAGAATCATTCATTATAAGGGGGAGAGTACAAAGAAGGGGTCTCTGAATTATGTGTCGATTTTTTACAAAGCGATGTTGATTTTTGCGGCCAAACATTTTGAAGGGTCTCAAGCCAGATCATTTAATTTTTTAATTCGCATTGCTATTTATTTCCGGGCATTTATTTCTGTTTTACGTCGCATAGTCACGCGAATGACTTGGCCACTTTTAGAAGGTGTGTTTCTTCAAATCGGGCTTTTCATACTCCTCAACTTTTACGCAAATTATTCGGGAATTCAATATGACCCATATGCAACAAATGTTGCGATGGTGATCTATTCATCGGTATGGGTGTTTTTCCTTTGGGTTTGCGGAGGGTATGACAAACCATGGATTCCGAGAAGGATATTGAAGGGCATCGCTGCCGGTTCAATTGTTCTCATCGCTGGTTATGGATTGCTTCCTGAAGATTATCGTTTCTCGCGTGCCATTTTGCTTTTGGGTGCGCTTTGGTTTTCGGCAGTCGTGATTTTCGGACGTGTCACTTTGGGAGGTTGGCGTTTGGGGGCGAAGCCCAAATCAAGACTTATCGTAGCGGGGAAAGAGGAGTCGCGTTCCATGAGGCAGCTTTTGGAGTCTATTGAACTTAGAGAAGGTATTTCAGAAGCGACACATGTGATCACTCCAAATGAACTAAGTACAATTGTAGATGTCGTCAGAGTGCATGCAATTGGAGAGATCGTGTTTAGTGGAAGAGATGTCAGATCTGAGGACATTATTACGGTACTCGCTTCTCTTGTAGACAAGGCTGTCGTGTGTAGAATTGCTTGGACTGATGACGGTTATGTGATGGGCTCAGGAGGACCAGGTCCGGACCCAGTGACCGAGTTAGACAGAGCAATATATGGTCCGTCAGCCCGCCGTTCAAAACGTATTTTCGACCTGTTCTCTTCATTCATTCTGCTGCTTGTTTTTCCTTTGCTTTTTGTTTTCAGGCGGTCTAACTGGATTGCTTATTCATTTTGGGTATTCCTTGGTAAATCGACATGGGTAGGACTCGATGGTGCCCACAAACAGTCTCGTCCCTCCATTATTTATGCAGTTGAAAATGATGATGATAGAGTAAGGGAACGTCTTAACCTCGCTTATGCGAGAAAATACAATTGGTTTGAAGACCTTAAGCTTGTCCTGAACGCATTACTTTTACAATCTGTAAACTGATTACATGGCAATTATAGATATCCTCCTCCCTAAAATGGGTGAAAGTGTGGCTGAAGCTACTATTATTAACTTTTTGGTCGATGCAGGCTCTAGCGTTGAGGCGGACGAAGCGGTCGTAGAAATTGCGACAGATAAGGTTGATAGCGAAATTCCAGCTCCTGAAGATGGCGTATTGTTGGAGTGGCTCGTCTCAAAAGACGATGTCGTTCAGGTGGGCGATCCCATTGCGCGTTTCGAAATAGGAGGTGAAGCCGTTGTTGCGCCAGTTGCGCCTGTAGCTCCAGTTGCTGAAACCATTGCCGATGTAGATTCTGTGCCAGCAGACATTTCTGCATCATCAGCAGTTGAACCTTCTTTGTCAGTGCGTAACGCGTTGGATTCTGTTTCAGCACCAGAAAGAACGGGTGCATCAGGCAGGTTTTACTCTCCTCTAGTCAGGAGTATTGCGATTGCGGAAGGGGTAGGTATGGAAGAATTAGAACAGATCTCAGGGACGGGTTCTGAAGGTCGGGTAACAAAGAAGGACATGTTGGCCTATCTATTGAGCCGCGTGAGTCGCAGTTCGGCATCCAATATCCCTGTCAAAGAAAAGTCATCTTCGCCGTCACCAGTGATTTTAGAATCCTCTATGGATGCGCACCCTTCTTTTAAATCCATTTCCGGTGGTTACGAAGTTGTGGAGATGGATCGGATGCGCAAGCTGATTGCCAAACACATGGTTGACTCGGTGCATACATCACCTCACGTGACTTCTTTTGTGGAAGCAGATGTGACGAGTTTGGTCTTGTGGAGAAACAAAAACAAGAACAAGTTTCTTGAGAAATTCGGTGAGAAACTTACGTTCACACCTTTGCTCGCTGAAGCGATTGTCAAAGCGATTGGGGATTTCCCCGGTGTTAATGCGAGTGTGGACGGTGACAATGTGGTCATGCATAAAGCGATACACCTAGGTATGGCTGCGGCGCTTCCAAGTGGAAATTTAATTGTACCCGTGATTAAGAATGCGGATTCATTCAATTTGCAGGGATTGACAAGAGCGGTGAATGACTTGGCCCAACGTGCCCGTGCTGGACAACTTGGTCCCGATGACATTGCTGGCGGCACTTACACAATGACGAATGTAGGAACGTTCGGTAACGTGATGGGGACCCCGATCATTAATCAGCCTCAAGTGGGGATTCTCGCACTTGGCGCGATTCGTAAAAAGCCAGCTGTAATAGAGACGCCTGAAGGAGATATGATTGGAATTAGACACATGATGTTCCTTTCTCACAGCTATGATCACAGAGTTGTTGACGGTCAGTTGGGAGGTCGTTTTGTCCGTCGAGTCGCTGATTATCTAGAGAATTTTGCGTCAGATCGACCGATAGAAGGATAGCGTATATTGAATTTCATAATGCGTACACAACGTCCACTTATTTAAATTAATTAAGTACTTAACTTGTGAGTATGTTGAAACACCCGATCTTATTTGTAATTATTTGCTTTTTTACGATTTTATCGTCAAATAATATTCTGAGTCAAACCCATTCAAAATCTCCACGTCATTCTCTCTCTCAGTCCGACAGATCGGTGTTTGATCAGGCGTCTATGCTTTCTGAAGAAGGTGTCTGTCACGAAGCGGCAAGGGTATGGAAGGGGCTCGTCGATGATTATCCAGATTGTGGAAACTACAGGTATCACTATGCTGTTTGTTTGTTGAATTCAGGTGCGCCGACTATGTCAGTGAACCAGGAATTAACGAATGCCATTTCTATGTCAGGTTCTTTAATTTCAGGTTCAGGGAAATTTAATGAAGATATATGTGAAGCTCCTGTTGACGTTTTGGTGTATGCTTCTCAAGTGAAAATGTTGCTTTTGGAGTTTGAGGAGGCGCTCAGTTTGTTGTCTCAATTCAATGTCGAAGCAAAAAAATGGAACCCACTTCGACGTACAGCTGATCTTCTTCTCACGAATATTGAAATGGCCCAAAACCTTATTGCGAGTCCTATTGATGTCCAAGTGAGGAATATGGGGCCGCTTATTAATACGGAGTTTGACGAGACCCATCCAGTGATTAGGGCAGATGAAAAGCAACTGTTTTTCTCTTCTCAAAGGGCCAGATCAAATGGGTCAAATCACGGTGCTTTCGACCCGAACACGAAAGATCATTATGCAGACATTTACGTGTCTGAACGTGACTCCTCTTGGGGAGAAGCTGATTGGGTAAACATTGGCCTTAAAAAGCACAAGTTTGCGTTGGCAGTTTCTCCTTTCGGGGAGAATCTTGCGATTGCTCATGTAGATGGTTGGGATGAATTGGTTTTTCATTCAAATAAAGCAAATGGCAAATGGCAAAAGGCTGTTTCCTCGAGTGTCATTCCCGATGCGCCATCCGAGGGAGTGATTGTGTTTTCGCCAAACAATTCAATCGCGATTATGAGTATTGCTGACAGAAAGGGGAGGTCCGGATTTGACTTGTACCAGTACACTAAGCTGTCAGATGGCAGTTGGTCAAATCCTGAGATCATTGAGGGTCCCATCAATTCTGATAGAAATGAGATGTCACCCTTTATTTCTGCTGACGGCACTTTGTTTTTTGCATCGAATCGCCAAACGAGTATGGGGGGGTATGATTGCTATCGCTCCGTGTTTGACAATGGAAAGTGGAGTGATCCGGTGAATCTGGGGTTCCCTATTAATACAGTTGATGATGACAGATATTTTGCGATTTCTGCTGAGGGTACGCGTGCTTATATCGCCTCTAGAAGAAACCGTCCCTTAAATGATTACGACATTTTCGAAATCACGTTTACGGAAGAATCACAACTGGTGAATCAAAACATTATGCTAATAAACGCGCTTGTTGAGGCGGAGTGTGATCGAATTACTCTGACATCGTTACAGTCAGGCAGCACTTTGGATGTCATGGCTTTAGAAGACGACCAAAAATTTCTACGCGCGATTATATACGGAGGTCAGTCTTACAGAATAGATTACTTAAAAGGCGGTGCTGTATTCATGACCGACAGTATAGAAGTTGCGGCAGATGCGGGTTACCATTTGTATACAGACTCCATCGATTTGTTAGAGGGAGGTATTTCGGGTGACGGGACATTGCGCGTGGAGAAATATATTGCACCAGAACCCGAGTTGATTGATTCTTCAATGTCATTGGAAGATTCGCTTGAACTTTTAAGTTTGTCTGGTGAGGCGCCGGAAGAAGAAGGCTGGATTTCTGTTTTTAAACTCAATTCACTCCAAATTCACACGCCTGACATTGACATTCCTTCAATGGCAGATGAAGTTGTAAGAAGAATTAATGAAGAAAGACATCCACAACTGTTTATTTCTTCAAGTGCATTCAGAAATGAAACAACATCCTTTGAAGACGCGAATGCCTTTTCAGGGAAGCGCTCAGCAAATGTTTTCATCAGACTGAAAAAGATTTTGTCAAATAAGGGATATAAGAATAAGGTGGATTACACGTTCTTGCCTTTTGAAATAATGGTTGTGACGGACCCAGACGACGACACGCCTGATTACGTGACAATACAAATAACATCAAGCCCTCAATAACAGATTTTACGACAATTAACATGGGAATAGAAGAAGGATTAAAAAAGCTAAATCTCAAACGTCCGCTCGTTGTTTTTGATTTAGAAACCACCGGAGTTCAGGTAGGTACTGACAGAATAGTGGAGATTGCGATGATTAAAGTGTCTCCAGATGGGTCCATCGTCAGGAAACCAGAGAAAGCAGGTGCGGAACATCGGATTCTCGTCAATCCAGAGATGCTTATTCCCCTTGAGTCCTCTTTGGTTCACGGCGTTTATGATGATGACGTAAAAAACAAGCATACATTTGGCGCGATCGCACCTGGTTTGGTCAAGTTTCTA
>Ga0308011_10001402_pt1 | contig 10893 bp, 4 predicted proteins | sample Neamet177_FD_203144 | JGI IMG/M metagenome (GOLD analysis project Ga0308011, IMG submission 203144) | Marine microbial communities from water near the shore, Antarctic Ocean - #177 | ecosystem: Environmental > Aquatic > Marine > Unclassified | place: Southern Ocean | collected 2014-07-25
CGAAATCAATGTCGAAGATGCCCCGCCTGAATGGCGAAAATACCATCATCTCAAATATCCTGTCCATTATGAAGACCGCTGCAAAGGCGATCACAAACCTGACGCCACACCCTGGCCCGAAGGGTGCTTACTTTACCCTCGTAGATTGCCGTGGCGACGACTTAGACACATTAAAGCGCAAACTCCAGACCGATTTGAAGTCCTGTATCAGCAATCGGACGTAAACCCTGCCAATGTTTTGGTAGATCCGTTGTGGGTTTCAGGTGGCAAAGGCAAAGATGGGGTAGAACACCCTGGATGTTGGGATAATGACCGAGATGTATGGGAATTACCTGCCGGTATTTCAGATGATTTAATGATTATAGCGTCTGCTGACCCATCGCCATCTAAATTTTGGGCATTACAGTGCTGGGCTTATAACCCTCATACAGAATATAGATATTTGTTAGAATCTTATCGACGCAAAATGGATGCTCCAGCGTTTTTAGATTGGAGCCATGAAGAACAATCATTTTCTGGGGTAGCAGAAGAATGGTGGCAAATAACTAATCGAATGGGGCACCCAATAACACATTGGATTGTAGAAGCAAACGCTGCCCAAAAGTTTATTATGCAGTATGATCACTTTAGAAGATGGGCTGCATTAAGGAATGTACAGTTAATACCGCATTACACACACAGTAGGAACAAAGGTGACCCGAAGTACGGGGTACAAATGTTAGCACCATTATGGCGGGTCGGAAGAGTGCGTTTACCAGGTAGACAAGACACAGAAGCACGTCCACATTCCTTGTTATTAGTAAATGAAGTAACTAAATGGAATGCTGAAGGTACAGGGTCTCGCACAGACGATTGTGTTATGGCACAATGGTTTTTGGAACATAACTTAGAGAAACTGTATTCGCCTACTATAGTTAATAATCGACAGTGGCGTCCTACTTGGGTAGGTGCGTCAGAAACCGTATAGAGGTATTTGTGAAAACAGTAGAAGAAATTTTAAGTCTATATACTTCACGTTCTCGTATCAACGATCATGCTAAAGCTCGAATGAGAAATGTTCGAGATTACTATAATGGTGATGTTATCGTTCCGCTACCAGAACTTGACACTGATGAACAATCTGCTGTTGCAAATTTACTTGCACAAGGTTTAGATCAGACTGCTATGAGGATATCTTCTACTAGCCCTGACATATTTTGTCCGCCTGTAGATACTACAACTAAACGTGCTAGAGATAACGCATCTATAAGGCGTAAAGCATTATTTGGGTGGTGGGAAAATAGTAGGATGGATTTGCAGTTAGCTAAACGTGCAAGACATCTTATTGGCTATGCAACTACGTGTACTCAGATAAGATTCAATCCTATAAAAGGATGTCCTGAATGGCATTTGCGTGATCCTTTAACTGCTTATCCGTCAACCTTAATTGGTGTTGACGATATGCGTCCAAGGAACGTAATTTTTGCTTATGAAAGATCTTTAGGATGGATCGAAGAAAACTATCCTTTATCTGCACCAATGTTTAGAACAGAAAGATCATCTACGTCTTCGTATGACCAAGATCATGCAATAGAAATGATTGAGTATGTTGATGGAGAAGAACAAGTTCTTCTTGCTACAAGGTCTCCTATAAACTCAGTATCGTTTGGACAATCAAGTGAGGCAAGTCCTTTTGTTGCTCAAGAACTTGAACGTACTCCGAATCCTTTAGGTGAAACACCTGTAGTGTTTGCCTCTCGAATAAGTTTAGATGGTGCTCAAGGCCAGTTCGATGGCATCCTTGGCATGTATCAAATGCAAGCCAGACTTATGGCGCTTGAAGTTATTGCTGTGCAGAAAGGTATTTTCCCTGATACTTGGCTGGTCGGACGCGCAGGAGAAACACCACAGATTGTAAACCCTGCTGATGGTCTTACTGGTGAAGTAGGTTTGGTAAGAGGTGGCGATTTGCGTGATATGCAAATGCAGCCAGGCTATATGACTAACCCAGCTATTGACAGACTCGAAAGAGCACAACGTTTAACGGCTGGAATTCCTGCTGAGTTTGGTGGTGAGTCTGCTTCTAATATTCGTACAGGTAGAAGAGGCGATGCTGTAATGTCTGCCACAGTAGATTTTGCTATACAAGAAGCTCAGCGTGTATTCGCTAGGTCACTACAAGAAGAAAACCGTTTAGCAGTAACTGTTGCAAAAGCATATGCTGGTCGGAGATCTACAAGTTTCTATGTGTCAACTAAAAACGCTAAAGGTGCAGTTGAATATGTACCTAATGACAATTTTGATTCAACAGAAAACATTGTTTCTTACAGCCAAGCAGGATCAGATATAAACAATTTAGTTATTGGTGGAGGGCAACGTGTTGGTATGGGAACGATGTCAAAACGTTCCTTTATGGCAATAGATCCGCTTATAGATGACCCTGAATTTGAACACGATACAGTTATTGCTGAACAGCTTGAACAAGCGTTGCTATCCGCTGTACAACAGCAAGCTTCTGAAGGTGTATTACCTCCAGCAGATTTAGCTAGGATCATAGATCTTGTAGCTCATGATAAAAAAGAATTAGCTGAAGCTGTAGAGCAAGTACAACGTGAAGCACAAAAACGTCAAGCTGAACAAGTCGAAGCTAATGCACCAGAAGCTCAACCTGGTTTAGCTATACCAGGTATGGGTGCAGAGTCTATGCCTATGCAAGGTGAAGGCCAAGCAGAAGATGTTGGTTTAGAAGCACTATTAGGAGCGTTATAAATGCCACGAAAAGGTAAAGGCCAAAAAGTTCAAACTGCTACTGGGCAACAATATGGTGCGGCTAAAGAACAACAAGAAATGCAAGAGCAAGCTCCTTTACCGGAAATGCCTGGTTTGCAAAGATCAAAACCTGGTGAAGCTGGTGCTTTTAATAGAGCAACAGAACGTCCTGGCGAGTTAGTCACTGCTCCTCCACCACCTCAAAATGTGCGTCAACAGTCACCGTTTAGTCCAAAAATTGCTCAGCTATTGCCAACTCTTTTACCAATGGCTTCTTCTGCTTATGTAGGCGAAGACACTAAAGAAATTGTTAACAAGTTGATTGCAATGGTTCCTATAGGAGAAATGTAATATGGTTTGGCTTTTAGGGACTCTAGGGGCAATGGGTAAAGGTGCTATTAACGCAACAGTAAAGAGTGCTGAGTTTGCTGTAGATATAGCACAAGGTGTTGTAACTGAAGATGAATATGATGGTGTATGGGGAACGATATGGGGATCGTGGGAAGATAATGTCTTAGGCGCTAAAGATGGTGATGGAGTAGTCCAACATTTATTTGGTGAAGAAGGAGTAGGTGGAAGATTTTTTGGGGCAATACCCGAAGCTATTCGTGACCCAGTAAATAGTGTTATCACACCTACTTTTGAGGCAATGGATATTGCATACAAGTATGGTATTGATAAAAATTTAGGAACATTAATACAGATAGGCCAAGAGTTTGTTCACGATAGTTTTGATGTCTTAACAGGGGATGCAGATCTTGGAGAAATTTTTAATGTCTTTGATCCATCTGAGTGGCAACAAGCTTACAAAATTACTGAAACTAGAAGCGCAGGTCAAAGTCTTATTATAGCTGCAAGGGGTATAGACCTTGATAATGCTGCTGAAGTAGAAAGGTTTAAAGGAACTGGAATGTACAAAATGGCATCAGGTATATTTGATGCTTTTGGTAATATAATTTTAGATCCATCTAACTTTGTGTTTGGTGCAGGGCTAGTAGGTAAATCAAAAAATGTACAAAGAGTACGAAATTTACCTAAGAAAGCTTTAGGCCTTACTTATAAAACAACTGAAGAAGCTTTACAAAGATCAAAAGGTTATCAACGTTTTGAAAGTGCAATAGAAAAATTGCGGTTTGCAGATGACCTTGAATGGTCAGATAGTTATAAACGGGGACAAGCTTTTACAAATGATGACATAAAAAATATTGATCTTCTTACTGCACGCATTATGAAAGAAGCACAAAAAGGCAATTTAGGTGTTAATCAAAAAGCGTTTACAGTAGATCAAGCTCGCGCTATGGCTTCTTTGCCAAACAAAGCAGCAAGAGATGCATATTTTAAGTTAGCTGTTACTGGTGGCGGCCCTGAAATAATAGACGAAATGGTAGAAGCTGCTCGCAAAAATAGTCTTGAGTTTCAAAAAGGCGGTTTGCAACATGAGCTTGCTGAAGTAAAACGTAAGTTAGAAGACGCTGGTACTAACACAGAGTGGATAGATGCTGACGCTAGAAGGTTTTTGTTATCTGAACAGAAACGTATAGAACAAAAACTTATGAATGATAATCCAGAGCTACCATTTGGCGCTGCGTTATCTATGGTAGAAGAACGTTTGCGTGCAATAGCTATGTCAGCAGATCTTGATAGAGGAGCAGTAACAGCAGAAAAATTGAATGCTCGTTACGATGCTTTAAACGAACATGCACATTTAGTTGATGCAGCTACCGATTCTGTTTTGTTACAAAACCATATTGACACTATGACAAAAATCCCTGAGATGGGTTATTTTAATGAGTTCGGTGTTGGCGTAAAAACGTTTATAGAACAAGCACCTATCTTAGGTGGAATTGTTTCCCATCGATCAGTAAGAGCTATTGTCGAAAAAGTCCCACAGAACATGATGATTTGGGATGACGTTGATCAATCATTTACACAGTTCCAACGAATGTTACGAGATGCTGCACGTATTGGTATGGATGGCGTTGACGAAGCGTTTGTAGAAAAACGATTAGGACAGTGGACTAGCACTAGCGATCAAAACATATTACGTGATTTGTTTAATAACTCTGTTGATGAAATTAATAATTCATTAGTTAATCACTTTGCTAAACGCATGGAAGGTGTTGACGTTGCAGATTTAAAAAACATTTTGCAAAAACAATACAGAGCAGGCGATGAAGCTTTAAAAGGCAAAGCAAAAACCGCTCGTGTATATGGCAATAAACAACTTCGCATTACAGACGCTGTGGAAGGTGGAGAAACAACTGCACGTTTTCTCCCAATCACAGTAGGGCAACTTGAAAAAGCTTCACTTGTCCCACGATACGATTTGTATAGAAAAGCTTTTACAGATAAATCTATGTTTGCTCAAACAGCAGACAATGTTATGTCTGTAACTTCTGGTGCATTAAATGCTTTCACTTCTGTATGGAAAAAATCTGTGCTGCTTAGACCAGCGTGGCCTATGCGTGTTCTTATAGATGAGTATGCACGATCTGCTGCTCATATCGGAACTGTAGATACTTTGAAATCAATGATGGGTGGAATGAATGATCTTCGCGCTTCTTGGTTCCGTAAAGAAGGTATCGATATTGGCCCATTGATTCAACAAAAAATGGTTGATGATCTTGCTGGAAATCTGAAACCTGTTGATGGTGTGATACCAGACAAAAACTATTACGATATTGTTGAACAGTACGTTGCAAAAAATGGAGCAGATTCTGCTGGCAAGTTAGTAAAAAAAGTTTTGTACGATGAGTACGGCAAAAAACGAATTCGTAATCGATCGTTTGGTGTGGCGCTTGGTGCAGGCATTATTGCTGGTCCAGTAGGTCTAGCTGTTGGCGGATTGTATGCGTTAAATGCAAGAGCATCTTTGCAACGTTTAGCTAAACTTGAAGCAGCTAATGCGATAGGTATGCAACTTAGATCTGTTGCTAGGACTCAACTACGTGACAAACTTTCAGAGGTACGAAAAAGTGTAGAAAATGTTACAGATCCAGTTCTTTTAAAACAAGCTGATCAAGACATAAAAGATTTACAAGTCGCAACAAATTTGGTTGAATCACAAGCTAAGAATCTTACAGATTCGCAAATAGGTTCAATAGAAAAATTGAAACAAGATAACGCAGAGCTTTATGCTAATTTCGATAAAGCAGGGTTTATGTTAAAAGAAGCAGGAGTAGGTAATCCTCATATTGGGGGTATTGGTTATAGCAATCACTTTGGCAATAGCCCACAAGAAATAGCAATTCATAGAGCCGCTATTTCGGCAGACAGTTCTAACAGAACTTTGTGGGATTCTTCGTCTATGGCTAGACGTAAAAAAGAACAAGTATACAAAGTTGAACAATTTGATTATACCGAAGCTAACTTTTCTGAAGCATGGACAGACACTGTTAACAGACAATGGATACCAAGTGAAAACGCTAGTGTCAATAATGGGTATCAAGCTTTAACTCGTATGGTGTGGGAAGGTAAAACTGACTCTGAAATAATTGCATTTTTAAACACTAAGCAAGGTTCAGTTCTGCTTGATGCAATGCCGGAACCATATTTTAAACGAATGAAATATGATCCTAAAGCTGTAGAAATAAGTCCTGGTAAATTTGAGGGTGGTGTTAGACCAGACCCAAGTTATTCACAAAATGCAGAAATTGCTCAAATGCGTGCTGAGTTTGATTCGTTAATACCTGATATTCCAGAGTTTGCAAGTATAAGAAAACAAGCTGCACTTGGACGTGAAGTTAACTGGAATAGAGATATGCAGCCAATCATTAATAAATTCTTTGAGGGAGATATAAACGTTGCACGTCAAACAATAAGGAATTCTGATTTTGGAAAAGTAATTGGTGCTTCAACTATTCGTGATATGTCTGAAGCATCTGGGCTGTTAAGCCGAATACAAAAACAATTAGATACTACGTTTAATAACATTGGCACAATGCCTACTGATATTTTGACAAGAAGTGTAGTATTCAAAGCTGCGTATACCAGAGAAATGGCGCACCGACTTGCACGCTATGAAGATAAAGGTACTTTTGTATTAAAAGAAGCTGACATTAAAGCAATGGAAGTACGTGCAAGAAAAACTGCTTTAGCAGAAACCAAAAGTTTGCTATACGATCTTGCTGAACGATCTAAGTTTGAAGAAGTTGTTTCAAACTTGATGCCATTTTATGGAGCTTGGCAAGAAGTAATTACTCGATGGGTTGGATTAGCGCATAAGAACCCTGCGTTTGTAGCTACAGGATCTAGAAACTTCCGTAAAGGAATGGAAACATTTGATGGAGAAGATGAAGATGGTAACCCTCTTTTCATGCTTCGTCTTCCTGAACAAGTTATGAAATACAAAATTCCATTACTAGGTGATGCTTTTGGAAAGTTGTCTTCGTTAGGTGATAATGCGGTAAAATTTAATTTTGGTTCGGCTTCAATGCTTAGCGCTGGTATACCAGGGTTTGGACCTTTAGTTGCTATACCTGCAAGTGAAACTGTTTTACAAACTCCAGAGTTAGCTGATGCTTTTAGTTTCTTGTTGCCATTTGGTCCTACTGAAGGTAATTCGTTTGCTGCAAGACTTTTTGAACAAACAGTTCCAACTTGGGTTAAAACAGCAGCTAGTACACAATTCGATACACCTCAAAAGCAAAGAATTAAAGCACGGGTTGCTCAAGATTTGATGGTTGTTTATTACAACAATGGTGAAATTGTAGAAAGTGAAGCTGATTTTATAGCATTTGAAAATGAAGTTGATAGACGAGCTTCAGATATTTTGACAGTTCGTATGCTTGGAAACTTAGCTATACCTTTGCAGGTAATGTATCAATCGCCTCATTACAAAATCATTACTGAATATAGTAAACACTCTAAAGAATTAGGTCTTGAAGCTGCTGATGATTGGTTAATTGAAACCCATCCTGAAATGTATGCAGTTACTGGAAGACAAACAAAAGTAAAATCTGTAGCTTCAGCTACGTTAGAAGGCGAAAAGCTTTATCAAGAAACTAAAGAATTTACAGATGAGCATGAAGAAATTGCTATGCATATCATTGGCAAAATTGGTGCTTTAGATTCAGGTTTTGTTTACAACGCAGCAGTTCAAACAAAAGAACTTAATGAAGGCAGACGGGTTCGGTTAACGCCATCAGAAATTTATACTCGTGCAGGTGATGCTAAGGGATGGCATTTATTTCGTGATGCTATGACACCGGTTAATGATGAGCTAGCTCGTCGAGGAGCAAATGGTTTAAGCATTAACTTAAATGCAAATACCAATGCTGATTTGCAGAAAGTAAAACGGGGAATTATTGAAAAGATTTCTGCTACGGTGCCTTCGTGGGCAGACGCATACAACAAGCCTTCAAACGATTTTGAAAAAGCTGAGCTTATTCAAGACTGGCGAGATTATTTAGATTCGCCTTTGTTTATGGATCGTGTAGAGCGACCACATATTGAAAAATATATAGAAACTCGTGACATGATTTCTGTTGAACTTGAACGACGATCTGGAAGCGACCCAAAATTAGCTTTGTTAAGCAACGATAAGAACTCTGATTTAAAATCTTTGTGGGAGCATACTAGGTTAACTATGGCGCGAGAAAATGATTTTGCAACGATGTTCCATTACTATTTTAAAAACGATGACAGTATTAGTAGGACATCTTGGCCTAAAGAAAGTAACAACTTATGAGTAGTGCCGGACCGTCACAAGCAATAATTCAAGCTGGTTTAGCAACTGGTACACCGATTAATGATCCGACTATACCTGGATATCAACCATCACAGATTATTGGCACTCGTCCTGGTTTTAGGTACGGGTTGTCAACTGAGACTATGGACCCAGATCAGTTAAGAGATCTTAGGCTTCAAGGTTCAGAAGAATTAGAAATAGATGGAGGAGAAAATTTTATAGAACTAAGTGAATCTTCTGTTGTTAGTGAAGATGGCACAGTAAGAGAAAACGAACGTAGAATAGATATTTCTGAAGGTGTTACTGGAGAAACTGCTTTTCAGGAAATGATGGAAGCGTTTGCTAACGATCAAGAAAAGTGGGAACAAATCGCTGAAGGTTTGTTTATGAATGACTTTATTCCGTGGGATGAAAGTGTAGAAGATATTTACGATTACGATACTGTTGTTGATGGGATGTTATCTGCGGTCCAGGAAGCAGGTAAGTTTTCTTCGCTTGGCGGTATAGGTGTAGGGATGATGCCTACTACTGATGCTTTGTTAGCTGCTGTTTCAACGGAAGATCTTCAAGCAAAAATAGATGAAGTAACTGCAACTAAAAAACCTGCTACTTATAGTAGAGAAACTATTGTTGAATACGCTAATACTGCGTTTAAAAAACGTTTGCAGCGGGCACCTACTAGTAGCGAAATTAAAAGTGTTATTGGGTTTGTGCACAATTTGCAGAATACTGAGAATCTTAAGTTTGATTTAGGTGCTGAGATTGGTGCTAAAGCTGAGGCACTAGATCCTCAACGTGCTGAAGGTATATCATATTACAATACTGCTCAAACAGTTAAAAATGCGTTAGGACTAAAGTAATGGCTACTGCGGCAGAACGAAAAAAAGCAGCGCAACAACGTGGTAACAAGTTTGTAAAGGACGTTTACAATCAATTCAAAATTGGTGGTGAAGTAGATCAAGCTTACAAAGATGCAATTAATTGGCTCATGGACAATCAAGATATGGATGTCAAAGAGTTCAGTGATGGTATCGATGCAGCTTTAATAAACAATATAGATAAACCACTTATTGCTTTTTTTAAAGATGAAGGCAAAGAACTACTTACACCGATTAAAAAAATAGTTAGTGTATGGAATAGTGATGATAAAGACATTACAGATAGTATTAAAAATGCTGTTAATTCTGTAAGTACTAAAGTTGCTGAAGGTTTAGATGCTGCGTCTAGTGGGTTTAAATCTGTTGAACAAGCCATAGAACCTCTTCTTGAGCGGGTCGATTCTTTTTTAGATTCAGCGGCAGGAAAAATTGCTGGTGCGTATAAGTCTGTCGGAGAAGATGTTAAAAATTTATCTTGGACATCTGGTGGTTCTGGTTTAGATACAAGCCCGTTAACTGATCGATACAAGGATGGTAGCGATCAAAGCAATGCACAAGATTTAAGACGTGATGAAGCACGACAGTTTTTAGAACGAAAGTTTAATGAAGTTATTGACGGTATTACTCCTGATTTTAGTGGGCCTATAGATTTAAGCCAAAATAAAGAGCTTGTTGAAGCTGCACAAGTAGTAAGGCGTAGCGAAAGATCAGAAGATTTAGTTGTTTTGTTAAAAAAAGTTGGCATTGATGCTGGCGAGGTAGACAGATTTCTTTATGTAGAACCAGTTTTAATTGAATCAGCAATAGAATTGCTTGAACAATTAGAAAAGGGTGATCTTAATCCTTATGATTTTGATGATATTGATTCGTATTTAGATATAAATAAGATACCAGGCAGAAATCCTGAATATCAATTACGAAAGAACCGTCCAGATTTAGTATTTAGTGAATCTGAAATAAAAGATAATATACAGAATCGTATAGATTCTAATCCTTTTGTAAATAATGAAGTTATTAATAATACTTTATTTGTTAATTGGTTGACGGGTACAACAGAAGATCAGGAAATAGGTACTTCTGGTTTAGAAGATGTTGAAGCGATTGCTAACAATACAAAACAATCAGCAGCAGGAAAAGAAGATTTTGTAGAAGCTCTTACTAGAAAAGCGTTACAAGATACTAAAGTTTTAATACCTGGAACTGGTTTGCCAGATGAACTTCCAATAAAAATAATTGATCCATTTGGGGAGTCTCTTAGTTATGATGAAAAGTATGGAGGCGGCGGGTTTAAAACTAAAAGTGCTGGAGTAGTTAAAAGAATATTAGATGGCGAAGTTGAAGAATCGTCAAGTATATCTAATCCTGCTGCTGCTGCTAGTTTTGGTAGTAATGTAAATCCTTCTGTAGAAGACGATTTAAGAGCAGAACTTTTAGAAGTTCGAGAATTGTTGTTAAACACGACAGATGAAAAAGAAAAAACTGAGCTTTTAGAACGGTACGCAAGTATTGCAGAACAAATTGCAATTCCTGAAGATGAGTTTAAACCAATAGGTGCTGCTCCACGGTTAATGAATGATC
>Ga0308011_10001404_pt1 | contig 10874 bp, 9 predicted proteins | sample Neamet177_FD_203144 | JGI IMG/M metagenome (GOLD analysis project Ga0308011, IMG submission 203144) | Marine microbial communities from water near the shore, Antarctic Ocean - #177 | ecosystem: Environmental > Aquatic > Marine > Unclassified | place: Southern Ocean | collected 2014-07-25
CGCCCTGAAATTGCAGTGACTTGTGTAACTAAACTTGGGATATCGTTTAATGGGATACCTTGAATAAGTAAGACACTGATTGCGGCTAATAGGTTATCAATATTAAAATCACCCAGTAATGGGCTTATGATATCTACATCACCTAAATGAGTAGCTAAGGTAAAGGAAACACCTTGGCTATGACGATTGATATGCGTTGCGGTTACAAAGTTATTATTGTTTGTTATGTGATTTTCACGACCGTATAGCCAAAGCACTTGTTGGTTAGATTGTTGCTTATCCCAACTTGCTAACCATTTTTTTGCTTGTTCATCATCAAAATTAATAACGGCAACTTGGTTATTATCAGCAGTGAATATCTGTTGCTTTGCTTCAGCGTAACTTGTCATAGAACCATGATAATCAAGATGGTCTCTACTTAAATTTGTAAACAGTGCGATATCAAACAAGTCTGCGTGTACACGTTTTTGTGACAATGCATGAGAGGAAACTTCCATCGCTACATAGTTAAAGTTTTCATTATTAAAACGATTTAATAATTGATGTAACTCACACGCGCCTGGCGTCGTATTTTCTATTGGATGTAAGTTATCGATACTACCCGCACCATTAGTACCAATAACCGCACACGGTTTTTGATGATAACTTAACATTTGAGCTAATAGCTGACTGGTTGTAGTTTTACCGTTAGTACCCGTGATACCGACTATGGTCATGTCATCTTGCGGGGCTTGATAATAAGCTTTTGTTAAGGAAAAAAGATGTTGATTCAGTTGATAAAACTTAACGGTTACAACCGCACCACTTAATGATATTTCGCCATGTTCAGTTTTACTTTCACACTCGGCAATAATAAACTTAGCGCCTTGCTTAATTGCTTTTGTAATGTATTGACGTCCGTCTTGGTCGTGTCCAATAATCGCGCAGAAAATATCTCCTTCGACAATTTTTCGACTGTCGTTATGAAGTTCTCCACATACACCTTTCAAGTTCAATTTAAAAGAGTCAGGGAAATTTATACCGAATGGAGACAAACTCGCGATGATATTTTGTATTGCAGGTTTAAGCATGATGCTCTCCTGCTACTATTTTTTTCTCTGGCGACACACGCTCAATAGTCTTACTTACTGTTTTTGATTTTTGTGCATCTGGCGCTATATTAAGTACGCGTAAAGCACCTTTCATCACCCTTGAAAACACTGGTGCTGCAACTTCACCGCCATGATAAAGATCACCACTGGGCTCATTAATCACAACAACGACGACTAATTCTGGATTAGAAATTGGCGCTATACCTGCGAATAAAGCAACATAATCATTACCATAACCGCCAGCAACCGCTTTAATTGAAGTACCTGTTTTACCACCGACACGATAGCCGTCAACTTTGGCTTTAGGCACGTGTTCATCCACAACTGCCTCAAGCATATGAGTGACCGCAAGACTGTTCTCAGTAGAGAAAATTTTCACTTCATCTTCTGGTGATATTACATCATCGGTTTTAACAATAGATAATCTACGCTTTATACCGCCATTGCCAAGCGCCATATAAAAACGCGTTAATTGCGCAGGTGTAATCGCGAGACCTGCACCCCATGAAAGTGTTGCTAATTCAAATTGAGACCAACGATTTCTGTCGTGCATCATGCCAGCGCTTTCGCCGACTAAATTTGTACCCGTATCATCGGAAAATCCAGCATCAAAAAACTTAGTTAATAAATAGTCTTTCGGTACTGAAAGCGCCAACTTAGTGGTCCCCATGTTTGATGAGGTAACCAGTATTTCTTCAATCGATAATTTACCACGATTGATAGGATCACTTACTCTACGTCCGCCTAAACGCATCCATCCTGGACTGGTATTTATAACAGTATTAGCCTTAGCTGAACCAAACTCTAACGCAGTTAATGCCGTAAGGGGTTTCATGGTAGAGCCAGGTTCATAAATGTCAGTAATTGCACGATTTCTGAAACGATGAATTGCCGTATTACGACGATTATTTGGATTATACGATGGACTATTAGTCATGGCTAATATCTCGCCGGTATGAATATTAGCCACCACTACCGAGCCTGACGTTGCTTTAAACGCTTGAACCGCACCTTTTAATTCTTTATATGCAATGGCTTGAATACGCTGATCAATACTCAGCATAATATCTTGTGCTTGCTCAGCTTCTTTCACAGAAATTATTTCAATTTTTCGACCTTTAGCGTCTTTTCTAAAGCGCTTAGCACCACCAGTACCTGTAAGTAATTCATCGTACATGCGCTCGATACCTTCAATGCCTTTATCGTCAACATTGGTGAAACCAATAAGGTGGGCACTTATTTCACCGGTAGGGTAATAGCGTTTCGATTCTTTACGTAAGTGAATGCCTGGGATCTTTAATTCTTTGATGTAATTTGCCATGGCTGGCGAAATTTTACGTTCAAGATAAATGAATCGTTTTCGAGGGCTTTTAACAACGCGAGCTTTTAATTTATTGATATCTTGATTTAGAACGTCAGCTAACGCTTGCCAATGTTTGGTCATAGCTAACGCGTTATTGTCCATGATGATTTTAGGATCAGCCCACACCGTTTGAACTGGTACACTAATCGCGAGTTCTGCACCATTTCGATCAACAATTGAACCGCGCTGAACGCTATTTGAAGCAACACGTAAGGAGCGTAAATCACCTTGTTTCTTCAACATTTCGGGTTCAATCACTTGAATGTAAGCCGTTCGAGCCATCAAGCCGACATAAATAAGGGCAACAACAGCCAACACTAAATAATAACGCCAAGGGGCGGTATTTAGTGGGTTATTTTTTTTGGCTGCTTTTTTATTCACACCGTTCTCTTTGCTGTTGTAATTTTTTGTTGCTAATGATTGTTATTTATTAGTGTTCTTATTTTTAGCGTAAGAGCATCTCTTACTCTAAGGTAACAATCACTTCTGTATTGCCATTCGGTCGTTTCATATTCAATAGGTGTTTTGCTTTACTCTCAATGGCGCTATGCTCTGCTAAACTGTTTTGCTCTAATAATAAATTGCGCCATTCAATATTTAATTCATCTTTTTTAGCGCGTAACACCTCTAGCTCACTGGTTGTTTGTCGATTAAGGTGGCTATAGTAAACAACAGCAAACGAGGACAGCACCACAAAAATCAACAAAAGATAAGTAACGATATAACGGGCAAGATCCTGCCAAATATCAAAAACTAAGGCACGCGCAGCCATTGTTAATCAGTATTTCTTACTAAACGCTCAGCAATACGTAATACCGAACTACGAGAACGAACATTCTCCTCAACTTCAGTTTTACTTGGCTTTAATCGACGGCCAACTAAAGCAAACTTTTTGCCTTTATTTAATTCTTCTTCACTAATAGGTAATCCACGTGGTACTTTTTTCCCTTGTGAATGTTTTTTCATAAACTGTTTAACTAAACGATCTTCAAGTGAATGAAAGCTAATAACAACAAGGCGTCCGCCTTCAGCTAAGACATCAAGTGAAGCGGCAAGAACTTTTTCAATTTGTTCTAATTCGCTATTGATATAGATACGAATAGCCTGAAAGCTTCGTGTTGCTGGATGTTTTTTAATTTCTCGTTGAGGTGCTGTGGTTTTTATAAGTTTGGCTAATTGGCTTGTTCTCGTTAGTGGCGATTCTTCTCGTGTATCTACAATTGCATTGGCTATTCGCCAAGCATGCTTCTCTTCACCAAAGGTACGTAATACCCATGTGATGTCTTCAACATCTGCCACAGCTAACCATTCTGCGGCTGTTTGCCCTTTACTCGTATCCATACGCATATCAAGTGGGCCATCTTTCATAAAACTAAAGCCACGTTCAGCTTCATCTAACTGGGGAGAAGAAACACCTAAATCGAGTAAAATCCCATCAACCTTGCCGGTTAAACCATGCTTTTCAGCAATTTCTGCTAAAGAAGCGAAGCCTTCGTGCTCAATCAAAAAGCGTGAATCACCTTTAAATTTTTCGGCCGCAACAATTGCGGTAGGATCCCGATCAATAGCAATTAATCGTCCATCTTCAGATAACTTCGAAAGGATTAATGATGAATGTCCGCCTCGACCAAACGTACAATCGATAAAGCAACCACCTTCAGTTATGGCTAAGCCGTCAACAGCTTCATTGAGCAGTACTGAGATATGAGAGTTGTCTATTTCCATGTTATTATTTTTATAACCTTTATTGACGAATATATTCGCGAAAGTGTTAACTATTTATGCAAAGTGACTTAAGTAAAAACTAAAGAGATAAGTCGAGTAGGCGTTCTGTTAATTCAATTTCACCTGATTGAATTTTGCTAATTCCTTCCTGCATTTGGTCTTGCCATGCAGTGTCATGCCAAATTTCGAATTTATTTAATTGCCCAACTAACATAATGTTTTTTTCAAGGTTGGCATGCTCTCTCAACGGACCATTAATCAATAGCCGCCCGTTTTTATCCATTTCACAATCACTGGCATTACCCAGAATTATTTGTTTGAATACACGCTCTTGTGGGTTAGTGCTAGACAAACGCGCTAAGGATAATTCTATTTCTTCCCATTCAGCCAGAGGGTAAAGTAATAAACAGGCTTGTTGAATATCAACGGTACAAACCATTTTCCCTTGGCAATCACGCAATAGTTCTTCACGATACTTGGTTGGTATCGTGATCCTATTTTTGCTGTCTAGCGTAATTGCGTTGGAGCCTCTGAACATATCTTTATTACTTCACTCTTTTGAATATTATGTTGAACATTAATTAAACATAATTTCGAACGATAAATAATCTATTATTGGTAATGTGAACTTAAGATCCACATTTCCCCACTTTTTTCCACATTGCTACAGTTTAGTGAAAAAAGCAATAGACTGTCAAGTAAGTAAATTGAAAAAAAAGGCACTAGGTACTGGCTATAAAACCAGTAAAATTAAGGCTTGTGAGGAAGTGGATGAAATCGTGGACTTTTGTGGGAGACAATCCCAAAAAGAGGGTCAAAAATATATTTGTTGGTGTGTATTTGTAGAATATTATCAACAGTTGAGATGGAAGTGGTGAGCTAGGGTTCAATTTTCCCAGAAAGAAAAAACGAAACCTAGCATTAAGTGACTATTTATTACCTTAAAGAACTAAAATAAATCGTCGTTGATGGCAAATAAAGTATGGCTGCCTGACTTGATTGTCGCTAACAACGATAGGCGCCTAGGTAACAGACGAGCAAAATAATATCGAGCGGTATGTAATTTACTCTGATAAAAGTCTTCCCCGTACTCCCCTTGAACGCCACCGTTTTTTTCAAGTTCATCGAGTTGCTCTAATGAAACTTGCGCCATTTTAGCCCAAATGAACGCCATCGCGGTATAACCAAAAACATGCAGATAGTCATTTGCAGCCGCACCAATTTCATTTAAGTCCTCAAGTGATTTAGTGAGTAGTAACTCAGATATATCGTCTAAGTCCGTTAATGCACATTGTAAAGGAGTGGTAAACTCGCCCATGGCTTTATCTAGGGCAGTATCTGTTTGTTGCGTTTTTATATAAGTAGTTACCTCGTCAATAAACACTTTGATCATCGTGCCTTTTGATCCCACAACTTTACGCATCAATAAATCCATGGCTTGGATACCATTGGTACCTTCATATATTTGCGCTATACGAGCATCACGAACGAGCTGCTCTTGCCCCCACTCTCGAATATAACCATGACCACCTAAAACTTGCTGTCCTGCTACCGTACTTTCAAAACCTAAATCGGTGAAAAATGCTTTTGCCAGGGGTGTCATTAAGGTTGATAAGGTATCACCCTTTTTCTGTAACTCTCCAGTACCATAAGTTGCATAATCTAACTGCTGAGCGATATAGCAGCTTAATGCGCGAGAACCTTCGTTAAAGGCTTTCATTGAGAGCAGCATACGGCGAACATCACCATGAACCATAATTGAATCAGGACTTGATGATTTATTTTCAGATGGATTGAGCGATTTTCCCTGACGCCTGTCTTTGGCATATTCAAGGGCATTTTGATAAGACCGTTCACCTGCAGACATACCTTGAATACCAACGCCAATACGTTCAAAATTCATCATAGTGAACATGCAAGCGAGACCTTTATTCAATTCACCTACAAGAAAGCCTTGCGCACCATCAAAATTCATAACACAGGTCGCCGAGGCATGAATACCCATTTTGTGCTCAATAGAACCACAACTGACATTATTCTTTTTACCTAAAGTATCACCAGTCTCAATATTAAACTTGGGTACTAAAAATAATGAAATTCCTCTTGGTCCTTCAGGTGCATCGGGTAATTTAGCTAAGACTAAGTGAACAATGTTTTCGGTAAGATCATGCTCACCACCGGTAATAAATATTTTGCTGCCACTAATTTCATAGCTACCATCAGATTGAGGTAATGCTTTAGTTTTGATAATACCTAGGTCTGATCCTGCATGCGCTTCAGTAAGACACATAGATGACGTCCACTCTCCGCTATACAGTTTAGTTAAATAACGTTGTTTTAATTCTTCACTACCATGTTTTGCTAATGACAAAGCAGCGCCAGCAGTCAGAATTGGATATAAAGCGAATGATATATCTGCGCTACAGAGCATCTCTTCAACGAAGGCACTGACTATTTTTGGCATTCCCATACCGCCATAATTTACATCTCCGCCGAGTGCGCACCATCCGCCCTCCGCAAAAGTATTAAATGCTTCTTTATAACCAGGCGCGGTTTTTACTTGACCACCAACACCTTCATTATTAAGAGTAAAACTAACCCCTATTTCATCACCTTGGCGCGCTATTGGAGCTATCTCTTGCTCTGCAATTTTTGCGCACTCTTGTAATATAGCTATCGCCGTTTCTTGATCAACCTGTTCACTGAGTTGTGGCAATTCTTGCCACATTTTATCAGCATTAAAAACCTGATATAGCAAAAAATTCATATCAGCTAGAGGCGCTTTATATTCAGCCATGACGACTTCCTTTTAATTAGGGTTAAAGTAGGGCTCTATTTGGACTATACATTTGGGCTACTTGAATTAGCTCGTGGCAAAAAACACAATTAAAACACTTGTTTGAATATAATATAAATAAGAACAATGTAAAGGTATAATCCACAAAAGTACTGTTTTGTTTACTTACTATGCTATTTCAGAGTCCATGATAATTATCGTGGTAGGTCATTAAAAATCGTTTATTGTTACCTTTAAGGGGTAAGTTAATGTGTTATTTAGGGTTTATCGTTCTATTATTCATAATGACAATTATGTTTAACGACTTAATTAAAAAACCTTCACGAACAAGTAACAATAGCTAGTAAACAATAAAGAGTAAAACAACGTGACTTTTGATTTATCTTATTCATTCCTTAAACCTTACTTTAGCTTGATAACAACAGTTATCCTGTTACTTTTATTTGTTACTGAAGGGCAAGCGGAGCAATTAAGTTTTAGTAAAAAGAAAATAGAACAAGGCTATGGTTTTCAATATCAATGGCTAGATTACACGTCCTCTGAACAAGCATTGAGTTTTACTTTAAATAATAAAGGCTTGTTTGATCGTTTTAGGCATTTTAAAAACTATCAAAATAGTTATGCACAAAAAACAATCCTGAGGCGCATTAAAAAAGAGATGCGCAAGAAACCTATCCCTGGCGTGCAAATATTCTATCGACAAGAGTTGGGAAAGTTTTACATTGAAGCCCGGGGCTTAGATAAAGGTAAAGTAGCTAAGGCTTATCAAGAAATAGCGATTATTGAAAAGAATATTAAACAAGAATACCTAAAAGAATCTTACTATCAACCTTTTACCGATCATGAACAAAACAATGGAATTAAGGTAGATCATGTCAGTATTGCTAATGATTCAGTAGCTGATTTAAAGCCTTTAAAACCCTTAATATTAGACCATGTATCTATTCAAAATATTCGTAAAGCAACCAATTATGTATTAGGTTTTGTGCAAAGTATTCCCTATAGCACACTAGAGTCTAGACTCACGTCTTCCGGTGCAGGTTTTAATCCCCCACTGCAATTATTATGGGAGAACCAAGGTGATTGTGATAGCAAAATGACCTTAACAGCAGCTTTACTAAGAGCATTGATGCCGCGTATTAAGATGGCTTTAATATTTATTGATGGTCATGCCTTTATTGGTATAAATATCCCCGCAGAAGCGGGTGAAGTAACTATTGAGCATAATAATGTCAGCTATCTATTAGGTGAGCCCACAGGGCCTGCATTGCTGCCTTTGGGTACACTAGCTCCAGAGTCGGAGTTAGCAATTGACCAAGGTCACTATATTGCTCAAGAGTTTCATGAGGTTATTACGGAGCCACAACCAGAAATAACATCAGGAAAAACACCTGAAAATTTAGTAAAAGAGAAGTAAGGGGGGGCGTCTAGACGCAATAAGTCTGTTAATATTATCTGGTGAACAACACCTAACTAAAAAGATCTGACTATTGAATTAATAGCGTACCATTAGAGTATTTTAGCCCTCGAAAATAGGACTAAAACTTCAGACGATAGTATCAGTCAATATCTGCGACATGAGCTAAAAAGGTTAAACTTGGCGCAAAAAAAGCACTGCCTGTTTCTGCCTGTGTATATTTAAGTAAATGATCAGAGTTACCATGAGCATCGCCGTGAATCATGCTTTTAAGCATAATCTCAAAAGGCTTAGGTGATTCACAATACGATACAAAGAATAAACCTTTACGTTTCATATCACCGTAAGGCATGCTTTGCCTTACGATTTCAATACTCTTTCCTTGATCATCTTTGATATTAGTACGCTTAGTATGGGCCGTTAACGCTTTATCAGCACTGTTAAATTCGACATTATCTAGCTTTGTTCGACCATAAACTTCTTCTTGCTCATGTTCTGCAAGAGATCCCCAAAGTGTTAAATTATGTTGGTAGCGTTGAGTATGTAAATAGCTACCTGCGGCGAAGTTGATATCATCTTGGTCTTTGACCAGAGCTACTTCTCGTCTATGTAAGCCTTGAGGGTTTTCAGTGCCGTCAACAAAGCCAGTTAAATCTCTGCCGTCTAAAAATCTAAACGCCTGTACCTGCTCGATTAATTCGACACTATCACCGAGTAACTGACAGACTTTGGTGCTGACTATATGATTAACATCCGCCCTGTCACTGCGTATTTCAATATAAATATCGTAGGTATTTGTCGGTGCAACTCGATCATCGCTATGCATGGTAGGAAATGGCATTAACAACGCAGGACGCGCCTTAGGATAAAACTCGTCCCAATAAGCTTCGCCAATAGCGACAACTCCAATGAGATTAGCTTCTGAATATTGTTCGGAATAGTTTTCAAATAACTGAGGTAAACGAGATATCGCCGCACGAATAAAGGCGTTCTTATCATCAAGAGCATTAAATAATAAGTAATTACCGTGCAAGTTTGGTTCTGCGCAAATACCAAATTGTTCTCTAGCCATTTTCCGTTCCTGTTAACATATTTACTGTTACAAACTTATATTGACGTTATTGTACACAATAACTGTTGTCTTACCATGATGGAATACCAAATGAAATCATGAATAAGTTAATTCAGCGAGAATTAAATGACTCTCCATAACCCTTTGTCGTCTATGCACATTAGTTCTTTGAGGGTTTCTTTATCGCTACCAAAGTAATTATCAAAAGTTAAATCCACACAGTTTTCTTTTTTACGTTTAATCTTTTCTCCCTTAATAATAGAACCTCTATTACCACTATTCACATTTTTCCAATCCGAGTGAGTTTGATTGTTATCATTAAGTAAAGCGATGGATTTTGCTTGTAACAACGCAACATCTTCGGTTGTTAAGTTTTTCGCAGAGCGAGAATCGGCTTTAACAATCCCCGTTAAACCCACCACCATTTCAAAGGGTAGCTTAATTACGCCTTTAAAAAACCCAGAAACTATACCGCTACTCGCTTCTGAACCAATCGTTTTAGCATCAACAACCGTATTTTCAATGCGTGAAAGATACTCTGGAATATACTCTCTAGATAAACCTATTTCTTCAAGATATCTAGCAGAGTGTGGTCTCCAAAGCGCAACTTCAGCCGTAGTGCTATTGGTAGTTTTAACAACGTCATCAACACGCTTAAGTATTTCTGGCATAGCTGTTTGTAGTTTTTCGACTTGTTGTTCAATCTTGGTTAGTTGAGCTAATAATTCGGGTAACTGACTCGAGTAGTTCTCACTTTCAGTTATCACCTGCTGCACAATTGGCAGGGTTGCCTCTACTTGCGACAAAATAGCAGGTGTTTGTTGTGAAACTAACATTCGTATTTTTCCAATTTCAGCCCTAACAAGCGTGACTTCATTGATAATTTTATCAACCTTCGGACTCACCGAATCAACTGTGTCTGTTGTTTTATCAATAACATTGAGAATAGCAGGTACATGCAGCGTAAATTTGTATAAAGAAAAGGCCAAATATGCAATGGCTAAAGCAAGTAATGCCTGCGAATAAGAAAACTGTTTCACTTTTCTAATACCATCAATGCTCTACCACGTTAATTTCATCAATTAAACAATGAGTGAACTCACTAATAATTTTATGATTGGGGTTATCTGTCAATAATTCATTTTTAATTAACTGCTCTAATTCTTTTGCTGCTTGATTAAGTTCAGGAAAACCAAACATTTGTGACGCGCCAGCTAGTTTATGTGCCAAGTTGGACAGTTTTTTTATATCTCCCTTATCGCTGACAAGAATAATATCTCGCTTATCATTATTAAGATTTTTTTTGAATTCTGTAATTAAATCACTCAAGTCTATTTGAGATAAGCTTTGCTCTGCTTTTAGGGCGATATTACTTGCCATTATTCTTGCCTCACCTACATTAGTTAAAG
>Ga0308011_10001410_pt1 | contig 10852 bp, 7 predicted proteins | sample Neamet177_FD_203144 | JGI IMG/M metagenome (GOLD analysis project Ga0308011, IMG submission 203144) | Marine microbial communities from water near the shore, Antarctic Ocean - #177 | ecosystem: Environmental > Aquatic > Marine > Unclassified | place: Southern Ocean | collected 2014-07-25
TTCTATTATTTCGGGGTATTTTGCTACAAATACTGGTAAGTTTAAACAGGCATTCAGAAGATCGAATGTCTTATCTCTTGTAGACGAATCTTCTCCCGCTGTTCTCTCATCAAGATCAAATGTCAGACTACAACAGAGATTTACTCCTACTGCCCCGACTTTGATTAGTGTTATAAACAAGTTGCTTTCAAGCCCTCTTACAACATCTGCTACTGACCTTAATAAAATAGTTGACTTTGTTGTCAGTCAAAGATATAATGATGCGGCAAACTATATGGTATTAAACGATCTTAGTGGTGAAAACACTACATACATTAAGTCAAAACTATCAGCCGCCAAAGTTTCTATTAATCAACAGTTACAGTTTCCAGTGGCGATTTCGATACCTGATGATAATGAATATATTATTACAAGTAATGAATTTACATTCCAAAGTCAAACGTGTATTCTTAGAAATAAACTAAGTTCTAATATTATTCAGATTGTGGCTATTGCTGGTGGGGCAATACTAGTAAATAATGTAGGAAACTATATCGCCGCAACAGGTGTAGTCTCAATTAACTTTTTTAATCCTACAAGTATATCCGCTGGATTATCATTTATTAAACTAGCGGCAGTTCCTTCTAATCAAAGTGCTCTAGCGCCAACACGAAATGAGATATTAAACTTCGATACAGATAGATCAACAACAACCGCCGTATCAGTAAGTGCAATTAACTAATGACTAAAAGAGATCAAACATTACTAGATAATAATCGTACTAATATAAATCTCTTAAATAGTGAGATCGATAAAGTATTGCCAGAATACTTTCAAGAAGATTTTCCTAAACTTAAAACTTTGTTTGAAGCTTACTATGAGTTTATGGATTCTGCGGATAATCCTTCTGGTCAGATTAAAAGGTTATCTTCTTCCAGAGATGCTACACAGGTTCCAGCAAGTTTACTACAATACCTTGAAGATGAACTTCTTTTAGGTCAGGCATACTTTGGTGGGTTCCTTAATAAAAGAGAAGCCATTAAGTTTTCGAATACTCTTTATAGATCTAAAGGTACTAAGTATAGTATCGAACAATTCTTTAGAGGGTTCTTTGCACAAGATCCTCAAATCATATATCCTAAAAACGATATATTCAAAGTTGGTCCTTCGATTGATTATGAACAAGATAGTATTAATACGGGTAGTCAACAGATAAAAGAACCAGCATCAGTTATTGGTCCTGAGTCACGTAAGTTCATTACAGATGATAAACTATATCAAGTTATGTCAGTTCTTATTAGAATAGGTCTACCTCTTAATGAATGGATTGATACCTACAAGTTATTTGTGCATCCAGCGGGTGTGTATCTTGGTGCGGAACTTTTACTTGAACTTGTAAACACTGTTGGGCTTTCTATTGCTCAAGATGAGGTCGGTTTACCATCAGACGAAGCGATTAGTTCAGAGACATTTGCTACTATGTCGATAGGTGCTGAAACCTCTCAGTCACTTCTTCTACAAGATAGTGCTTCGGGCGTCAGACGTTTCGCAACAAGCGTCTCTGAGTTTACGGATATTGGTGCAGTACGTATTCAAGACTTGGATGCTGATAGAAGTTCTTATGACATTCTTGGTCTTTCAGGCACATTTATGAGTGACTCAGGTAGTGCTGATCTTACTCTTACTATGGACCAAGATGCTGGCACTATTACATTACAATCAACTATGGATATGGGCAAGTTCTCAACACTATTTGACTCAGATAATAGTGCAGATTCGGCACATTACCCCTTTAATCACGTATAAATATAATAAACTAGCTAGAGAGTAAGTTATGGCAAAACAGACAATCAATACGGGTACATCTGCAAATGACAGGACAGGTGATACATTACGTGGTGCTGGTACAAAAATTAATGCCAACTTCACAGAACTGTATAATATTTTTGGTGGAGCTAACATTGGTGCTGGCACATCACAACTTACTGATAGTGGGTTGGATATTATAAGTGCTGGTGGACGCACTAAACTTGGAGCCGTTAACCCTGCCTCTGAAATCAATATAGATTTTGGAGATTCTTCTGGTATAGTATTGGTTGACACCGCTATACAAACTATGAGTAATAAGACACTAACTAACCCACAACTCAATAATCCATCACTACATGATATGAGATTATGGGATGCAGACTCTAGTCACAGATATACTTTTGTAGCTGGAGCGTTGAGTGCTAATCGTAATATAACAATACCAGCATTATCCGCAAGTGATACTATGGTTATGAATAATGTGACAGCAACACTAACAGGTAAAACCTTATCTGCCCCCGTTATACAAAGACCTAAAGTTCATGAGTACTTAACAGATTCTGCTAGTAATGCAGTTATATCTTTTACGAACACCTTTACACCTTCTAGAAATAATGTTAAGGTATCTTCTAAAGCGGCTGGAACATCACCTGTTATAGAAGCAATAGGTTCAGATGCTAATCTAAACTTAGATCTAACTTCTAAAGGAACTGGATCTGTTAAGATAAGTAAAGCGGCTGTTAGTTATGCTACAGCGGCAAATAGTGCGGCGGCTTCGGCTAGTGCTGGATTTATATCTCTAACAGGATCTTCTTCAGGCACAGTTACATTAGCTGATGGCACACTAAACGGTGAAATGAAGACATTCGCAAGACGTGGCGGTGGTTCGGGTACAGTGTCAGTAACACCCGCAACCTTTGCTCAAGGAACAAGTATTAACTTTGATCCACTAGATACAGCACAACTAATTTGGGACGGAACCAATGGTTGGAATATTATCGGTGGTCATGGATATGCAGTCGTATAGGAAATAGACAATGCCAGCAATTATTACAGATAGACTAAAAAGACAATTTGCACAGCAAGTCTTTGATGAGAACCAAGGTACAAATCGTGGCGACTCTGATAACTATTTCTACATTGGGATTGGTCATTCTCAGATCTGGCAACCATCTGCTAATACTGATACTACAGTGATCCCAACCAATACCGAAAGAGATCGTAAACAGTTTAGATATAATCTTCAATCAGTAAAAGCAGTCGAAGCATTTTCTTTTGTAGTACCTTTGACTGATTGGACAACCAACACAGTTTACCCTGCTTTTAATGATAATATTGTTGGGCAACCAACTCCTTCATACTTTGTAAGAACTTCTGACAATAACGTATATGTCTGTATTCGTCAAGGTAAAAATAGTTTTGGAGCGGCTGTAGTATCACAGTTCGTGCCAGATCATACTAATACATCTCTTCCAATAGAAAATGATGGGTATATCTGGAAATATATGTACACTATTACTACTGCTGATTCAAATAGGTTCTTGACTTCTAACTTCATGCCTGTTAAGTTTGTTGACTCAGCGTCAGCAACTGATCCTAACTTCGCACAAAAGTCTGTACAAAATGCGGCTGTTGATGGACAGATCATTGGATATCGTGTTGCTCCTAATACTGGAGTATATTCAGCGGCACCAATACTCACCGTTGCTGGTGATGGTAGTGGAGCAAAAGCACATGGTATTCTTGATGCCACAGGTAAGTTAGCGGCAGTTCAAGTAGGCGATAGTTCTGGTGTGGGTAGTGTTGGCGGTTCACCGTTCATCCCTGCTTTAGGCACTGGATACAATCAAGCCTCTGTTAGAGTTGCGGCAACAAGTTTGACCTCAGGTCTTACAGCGGAAGTATTCCCGATATTCTCTAACCCCGGTGGAATGGGCGCAGATGCACGTTCAGACTTAAGATCTACTAACATGATGTTCAACATTAAGCCTGAAGGTAATGTTAGTGGAACATTCGTTGTTAACAATGAGTATCGTCAAGTCGGTCTACTTAAAAATCTAAAAGATTCTGCTAGTGGAACTAAGTTCAAACTTACACAGGGAAGAGCGGTTAAGCAACTTGTTCTAACAGCCGCTATAGCTGGCGGTCTGTCTTGGGCTGATGACGTTACAATAAATGGTGATAGTAACGCCAAAGCATGGATTGACTACTTTGATGACTCCGCAACACTATGGTATCACCAAGATGAGACCACAGGATTTACTCCATTCAGAGATGCTGAGACCGTAACCATCTCAGGTAAAGCAGGGTCTTTCACTGTAGGTAGCAGAGTTGCTAGGCAGATAGACATACACTCAGGTGAATTATTGTTCCTAAATAATCAGGCAAAGATTGCTAGAGACGCAAACCAGACTGAAGATATTAAAATAGTTATTAAACTTTAAGGGTAAACCATGGCGACTAATCTTACTAGTACAACATTTTTAAGCGAATACAATGATGACTATAGAGATAGTGATCATTACCATCGTGTATTGTTTAATAACGGCAGAGCACTACAAGCACGTGAACTAACGCAATCACAAACTATAGTTCAACAAGAGCTTGGTAGACTTGCTAAGTTCATTGTTAACGAGGGCGCTATTTTCAACAATAGTGGTAATCTGGCTTCTGGTGTTAATGCCTTTTCATACACATACTTAAAAGTTAGCTCTCTTCCATCAGGATTTGCACAGTTAAAAGGCACAGAAATAAACGATGGTGACTTGTTTGCTGTTGTTAAAGAAGTAGTTGCGGCTACTGGTTCTGATCCCGCAACACTATTTGTGAAAATGACTAAAGGTAAAGCTGGAGGTTCTGCTACAGCAACCAATACTTCAGTGTCAAAACCATTCAGTTCAGGATCAACTCTTACTACGACTTTAGGTAATGTAACTATTCTATCAGCAAACGATGCTGTTGGTAAGTCTTCTATTGTAGAGGTTCCGCAGTTCGATACATTTGCTGGACAACATTTGGTTATGGTCGAAGCACAGACCTTAGTTCTTTCAAAGTATAGCCCCACATTTACTGGAACTGTTGGATTTAAAGTAGTAGAAGAGATCGTCACTACTGCCGACAACGTTGCTCTCTTTGACAACTCAGGGTCAACTCCTAACTTAACATCCCCCGGCGCTGATCGTCTACGGATAACTTTGACTTTGACTACTAAAGCTAACATAACAGCAAGCGATACTTTTTATGAAGTATATAAGGTTCGTAGTGGTACTGTATCTTTAACAAGAACTTCTGATAAGATCCTATCTAAAATAGGTAGCATCATAGACTCTAGAACATATTCTCAATCAGGAGATTTTATTGAACAAAGAGTGACAGGTGAGTTTGATTTAGATATCATAAAAGATAGCGACAACGATTTCTTACAGTTTAAAGTCTCTAGTGGGACAGCATTTGTTAATGGTTCTCGTATTGAAAGAGATTTTAATCTACCACTTAGAGTGCCAAAGCCCAGAAGTCTTACTAACGATTTGCTGACTACCACTACTGAGAAGGTCGGAACTAATTTAGGTGGATATGTTTTTGCTGATACTGCTGTTGGTTTAGTGGGTTACGTTGAAGACTTTACACAAGTTAACCTATTCAGTGCGGTCAATAGAGGTGGCACTAACTTTGGAACTGCACGTGTGCGTGGCATACAAAAAATAGATACAGACTTCCGTATTAATGTATTTGATATCAAGATAACTAATGCCGCATTTAGTTTAGGTAATATGAGAAGTGTTGGTGTTGATGCGAACAACTTTGCGAACTTAAAAGCTATTCAAAATAGATTCGATGTTTATAATAGTGAGCAAAGTGATCTGTTATTTAAATTGCCTATTAGCAGAGTACAAGAGATAAGCACTGTAACCGCCGTTATAGGAACTGTATATACAGTCAATAAATCTGCAAGCACTGTAGTTATAAATGCTGGCACCGATACGTTTACAGAAACAGCCGATTGGCTATATCAAGTAAACAGTGGTGGGGCATTAGCAACACCAACTGTATCTTTAAATAGCGGAAATACTCAGGCTACACTCTCTGGTCCCGCTAATGGTGCTGGTCATGTTATTGCCTATCAGAATAAAACTCTGACACGTAAGAATAAATCTCTTAAGCCAAGCACCGCCGCCGCATCTTGGGAATCAGAAACCATATCATTAAGTGGTGGAGTATTTACACTTGCCAAAGCAGATATCTTTAGGTTCTATAAAGTAACAGATGCCACTACTAGTGAAGATATAACCTATAAGTTTGTTTTAGATAATGGTCAAAGAGATAACTACTATGGCCCGGGATCAGGTAAACTGAAGTCAGGTGTTTCAGCCCCCGCTGGAAACGTTACAGTTCAATACAAATTCTTTCAGCATGACACACCATCAGGAACAGGCTACTTTGGTGGAGCCGCTTCTTATAGCGATGTTACATATAGCGAGATACCTAGATATACTACAACTCAGGGTGAAACACATCACCTAGCAGATGTGATAGATATGAGATCTTTACAAAATCCTGCAAACTCAACCTTCTCAGGCGGTATTGCACGTATAGAAGATCTTCCTAAAAGTCAATCTACTATTACGGTAGGGACTTCTAAGCATTGGTTACCCAGAAGAGACGTATTAACTTTGTCTCCTTCAGGCACATTAAACTATCATAGGGGTCAATCCGCTTATAGTATGAACGAACCTACGGGTATAAACTCAAGAGATATGCGTCTTTATGATATAGCATTAAATCCTTTTACTTTTAACGAAGAAGACTTAAGTGTATCTCGTTACGATAATCGTGGATTTAAAATGCAAGATCTGCGTAAACTAGAAAACAGACTTAATAATGTTGAAAGACTTACTACCCTATCATTAATGGAAGCAGAGCTTGCTTCATTAGAAGTTTATGATCCAACTAATGCTACATTCATTAGACAGACAGAAGGTATCACAGGAGATAACTTTAGTGATGTGCGTCAAACAGCATGGAATGATGATGATTATAGGGCAACCATTCACAATGATGGTCAAGAGCTTATGCCATTATTTTTCAACAAGTCTATCAGTTTAACATACGACTCAGCCGCATCTTTAAATACTTGTGTGATAAAAGGTAATAACGTTTGGCCTAAATATACAGAGGTTGTAGCAGACTTTGGACAAACGGATGCCACTGGTGTAATATCAGTAAACCAATTCGATCTTCCTCAGAGTGTGGGTACAGCCGAATTAACACCAGACGGAGATTTTTGGACAAACAAAAGAATGGTAGATAAATCATTTGCTTCACAATCTAACTCTTCATTATTGCCTGATGGCACTACAGAAATAAGTTCACAAGGTACTACTACGATTAGTACTGGCTCATATAGTTAAATATTAAGGTAAAGATATGCCATACAGAACAATAAATAAAACAGGTACTAGAAATGTTACACAGTCGAGAGATGTTGTGAAGCAAGATAGACTTGGCTATACTGAGATTGAAGTACATAGACCTAATATTATGTTTTTTGAATTTCAAGGATTAAGACCCAATACACCTCATTGGATTTTCTTTGGCGATAAACAGATTACCAAATTCTGTAACACTTCTTATAGTTTAACTGATTACACGACAGCCGCAAGAGATTCTAACATAAAAGAAGTTGGTGATGCATATGTTTCATCGACTAGTTTCCCATCTGCGCTTGGTGGTGCGACTAATGGTGGAGCGGATAATCCTCTGATCACTAGTTCTGATGGATCATTAAAAGGATTATTCTATCTACAATCCAATACCGTATTGAACTGGAGCACTAAAACAGATGGCACAAACTTTAGTGCGCTTGATGTTTCAGTTATGGCTAGAAATGAAGCACTATCCTATGCGGCAACTAAGTTTTTTGCCAATGGTCAATATGAAGATTGGTATGAGTATAGTGTTAGTGAGTCCAAAACATTCTCAGAAACATACAATTATACTGAGCAAGAGTTTTATAACGATCCTCCAGTACAAACTGTAAATAATAACAGTAATAATAATGACAAAGATTGGCCTCCGACACCTGTGGTATCTTATAGAGAAGGTTCTACGTATATTAACATATATGAGGGTGACAAGCGCCTGTCCGATAGGAATGATAAAGCTACTTTCAGAGGCAATGATACGGCAGTAAAACAAAAGTCATACCATATCAAAACTGGTAAAATGACTTATGGAAGATAAAAAAGATAAAGGCATAAAATAATGACTGGCATTTTACAGCTAACAGAACAAAAAAGTCCTACAGCACAAACCTTTGTGGTTGATGAGGCTAGTGTTCTAACAGGCATTGGTATTTTCTTCTATTCGGCAGATCCTACTTTACCAATCACTTTGGAACTTAGGCCGACTAGTGAGGGTGGACAACCTTCTGGAAAGAGATATGTTCCGGGGAGTAGAGTAGTGGCAACAGCCACCGCTGTTCGAGCTAAAGCGTCTACAACATTTTCTGCCGCAACAGAATACAAATTTGAGTTCACATCTCCGATATATGTTCCGGGTAATACGTTATTAGCAGTATGCATTTACAGTTCAGCATCAGGTGATACCTACAAAACTTACTTCGCAAAGAATGGCGATTTTAGCTTCGGAACTACTACGTCAAGGTATAACTCTACAGTTAATACTGCTAGTGGAGCATTGTATGCGTCATCTAACGGCACTACTTGGGAAGGCGATAATAATAAAGACCTGACCTTTAAAGTATATAAAGCTCAGTTCGATACCACACTTGCGGCAACTGCTAAACTCAAAACTAATATCCCACCTGTGAAAAAACTTACTGAGAGTTTGATACAAAATCAACTAGGCGATTATGTTTTCGATCCTTTAAGGTTCACCGCTGGCGATTCAGATCTTTCTGTCTTACACCCTGCACATGGATTTAGAGTTGGTGATGTGGTTACTCTATCTACAGATGCTACTGGCTTTGATTCGGCGGGAACAGTTAATGGTGTAAAGGGAAGTAGTATTCTTGGTCAAAGAACTATCACTAAGGCTGATCCTTTTGGGTATACATTTAAGATGGATTCAGCAAGTGCGACAGCATCAATAAGGGCTGGTGGCACAGGGCTATATGCTACAGAACAGCATGAGATAGATGAATTTATGTTGAAACTCCCATTAATGGCTCCACCAAGTACGAATGTTACGGCCTCAGGAAACTTTACTTCATTGGGCGCTTGGCAAGATGGTGACACTGGATATAACGCTGTAAGTAATGTAACCCTCACTCTACATAAATCTCAACTACTTAACACACCTTCAGTTATTGCCGCTAAAAAGCAAGAAGCCTTGAAGCTAAGTGGTGCGGCGTCCACCAACATTACAGTTAACTTGAATACAAGTAACGCAAACGTAGCGCCATATTTTAATATCAACACTGCCTCTCTTGAAACGGCTTCTTTCTTCATTGACCATCAACAAGATAGCACTGGAACTCTTACTAATAGAAACAAAATCTCAACTGTTCAATATACGGCTGAAACGAATGCTGTTGGTGGAACAAGCGCAAGTAAACACATAACTACACCTTATGTTCTTTCGAACTCTTCAACATCTATTGTAGCACTGGTTGATGCGGTAAGACCTATCGGGGCAGACTTTGATGTTTGGTTTAGAACAAGTTTAAACGCTACTGGGGCTAAACTTTCTGAAAAAGATTGGACACTATTTTCTAAAGATAGTAAGACTACTAAGGGTAATTGCTACATCGATATTCCGCAATCTGATAACCTACATCAGTTCTCAGAGTATGAGTTCAATGTATTTGGTCTTACGGCTTTCGATGAATATCAAATAAAAATAACAATGAACGCTGAGAAATCTACAAGAATTCCACGTTTCGCAAACCTGAGAACAATAGCAACATCATAATGACTGATTATATACCTGTGAAAGATTATCCTAATTTAGTAAGAGATCCAAATACTAATATGGTTTTGAATATAAATAAGAGTAAAAGTAGACATAAAAAGATAGTTGAAGAAGCTAAGAAGCAAGAACGTGCTGAAATAGATCAACTAAAGACTGATGTAGGTGATATAAAAATGATGTTGCAAAAACTATTAGAGAACGGTACAAATGGCTAATTCAAATATACCCACAGTCCAGTTAACGGATACATTTAATACTCAACGTAATAGGTTTAACTCCCTTGTTGACTCAGTTGGCAATGTCTCATCATTAACCACAACTTCTAAAGAAGTTACTGGTGCTATAAAAGAACTTGATGCTGAGTTAGGAACCATCACAGCGGGTGCCATGGGTACTACCGCAACTACAGTTGGAACAGCAATAGGCGAAATAGATGGACGCCTAGACTCAATCAATACTACACAGTTACTATCGCCAAGGATGACACTAAGCGATAGTTCAGCAACCAATATTATTCGTGGTAATCTTCAAATTGATACCAATCTCTCAGTGAAGGGGGATCTTACTTTTGAAAACTCACTCACTGTGGAAGACTCCGCATATATCACAGGAACCCTAGCTTTAGGCAGTAACTTAAATGTTGCTGGGAATACAACTGTTGGTGGTGATACGACTTTCGCAAATACTATTACTGTACAAGATAGTGCTTATGTAACAGGCACTTTAACAACAGGCAACTTAAACTCAGGCACTTTGATTTTAGATAATAATCTTACTGTTCATGGTATAGCCAATCTAGACTCAACTAATATAGTAGGTCAACTTGATGTTACTGGAAATATTACAGCCACAAACTTTACAGTAAGCGGAGCTTTCACCACAGCGGGTGCTACTAGAGCGGCTAACGCATTCTCTGTTGTTAATGATGGGGTGACTGTTACCAATACTAACAGGTCTGGTCTTGCAGTTGACAGACCATCTTTGGATAGTGCTGTTTTACAATGGAATGAACTAGGAGACTTTTGGGAGATAGGTACTAACCAGACTGATGGTGGTTCTTCATCTGATATGAAGAGAGTCGCTAGACAGAACGATAGTGCAGTATTCACAAACCTAATGCAAAGTGGCACTG
>Ga0308011_10001411_pt1 | contig 10845 bp, 11 predicted proteins | sample Neamet177_FD_203144 | JGI IMG/M metagenome (GOLD analysis project Ga0308011, IMG submission 203144) | Marine microbial communities from water near the shore, Antarctic Ocean - #177 | ecosystem: Environmental > Aquatic > Marine > Unclassified | place: Southern Ocean | collected 2014-07-25
TTTTTAATAATATTGTATTTTCAACTTTTTGTAAAGTCTCTTGCATTGTTATTGCGTCAATAGGAATATTAAGGAAGTTGATTCTTTTATTCATTATAATTATAATAGGTTTTGAAAATACTATCAATCCGTCTCTTATTAATAAAGGAATCTAACTCTTTTAATGAAAAAGGAGAAAATGCCTTTGGATGACCAATTAATACCAATTGTTCTTTATTTTGGTTTGCACATTTATCTAATAAAGTTGCTTTAAAACCATCAATAGATGCAACTGAAGAAGATGGTTTTAATAATAACTCAAATATATGTTTTTTTGAATTACTAATCGCAGAACCATCCCCATATGCTTTTTGCTGCTCTCCCCCAAAAAACTTATTAAGAATAAACTTGAAATAGAAAAGTGGGGTAGTTGTAACTGAAGAAATTGGAATCTCAAAAAAATTACCATTTTCAACCTCAATTAAAGGATCTTCAGAAAATCTCCAATTATTCTTAACTGGTGTATTTGTGAAATCAAAAGATTTTGAAGGGGTAATGGTTTTTCCTTCAGGAAATATTGTACTATCTATCCTTATACCATATTTATATAATGCGTCTGCCATTTTATCAAAAGGTTGAATACACCAGCCCCCTGCTCTAAATACAGATGGTTTTATACTCGTAATTCCCTCCAAAACCGAACTATATCGCTTTACAACATCATCAATTTCTAGATCAGAAAAATTAGATAATTTATAACGATTAGTATCAAAAACCCAATTTTCACCATCAAAAAAACTATCCTCCCAATGCGGATGAATATGTAATTGTATATCATGTTCTTCTGCAGATAATTTCTTAACTTGTTGAGTAATTAAATCATAATCTTTTTTCAGCACTTCAAAATCATTCATATATTCTTTAAGCTTTATAATATAACCAGAGTCTACAAAAAAAGACGCCTTTATATTATACTTATCCAAAATTTCAAGTAATTTTTCTGTTGGATTAATTATTGTTTTCTCAATAGTGCCTGAATTCCCAAAGAACAATTCGTAATCTAATGTTATTAAAATTTTTCTCACAATTTATATCTATTTAAAATCATAATTGGAAAAGAAAGAACATAAAAAACCACTCTTTTTACCCAAGAGAATTCAACCTCCCAACTTACATCTTTTCTAAAATAAATTTCTTTGTTCTTTTTCAATCTGTTTCCTCCAATTATATGTCCTATTTTAAATGCTTCTTCTTTTTTAATCTTATCTTTTATATCAGCCAGATCAATATTTAAAAACCTCTCTAATTTATCAAAAAGATGCACAGGATTTCCTATCAAATCCTCATATCTTATTTTAATTATTTTTTTTCTAAAAAATAATAATGTTACAAACTCTACAATTGAATTAATAAACACATAATATACAATAGTACTAAGCGGTGATTTTGAGGTTTGAACTTTTTTAGAAAATGAATTTATTACCCCCCTAACATCTCTTACAACATAAATCACTTTCAAATCTAAATGATTGACATTGTTTAAAGCTAATGCTCTTCCAATATATTTTGAAGAATCTAGCAGAATTTTCTTATCATTATTTAGATTTATATTTTCGAGAATTTTTGAATGAACTGAAGTATACTTTTCTATTTCTTTTTTACCAAACAGTTTAAAGATATGTTTAACAATAGACAAATGAGATTCAAAATTTTCTGAGAGCTCCCTATTATCAAAAGATGAGTTAAAAAATTCCTTAGAGATTTTATTTTTCCAAAAATCACATTCAACTAATTTTTCACCACAAGAACATTCTTTTTTTTCATTTAAATGTTCGAAAAATTGATGCATCTCTCCTAAATTTATAATTTCACTATTATTCCCTAAAAAAGTAGCAAGTGCAGTTGTACCACTTCTACCAGCACCCATTATATAAATTAGAGTGTTTTGCAACTTATTTTCTTTTTTTAATCAAAGTAGCTGGCACTCCTCCCATTACTGAGAATGGCTCAACATCTTTTGTTACAACTGATCCTGCTCCAATAATACTACCTCTTCCAATTTTAATACCTGGCATCACTATTGCATTCCTTCCAAGCCAAACATCATCTTCAATTATTACTTGTAAACCTTTTTCTTTATCCACTGTACTCATTATATGATTTACAGAATTTACATCTTTCTTATTAGCAATTAAAGCAACATAAGGTGCTATCATTACATTATCTCCAATTATTGCTCCTTGAAGAAATGCATATTCATTTATCTGACAATCTTTACCAATACTTACAGCACCAAGACCTCCAATATAAACATTATTCTGAAATCTAGCATTTTTACTGCTTTTCATAATTCCAAGAAAATTACAAACATAAAACACTCTTATTCTATTCATGATATCTATATATCTTGAATGGGGTAAATGCATAATAAACGCATAATAAAAAATATAACCTATTTTCTTAATCATTTTTATAAATTTTAATCAGTTTACTAATTATTGATTCCATACTATGCTCCTTATTAGAGATTAAAGCGCTATCTACCATTTCATTATAATCATCATCTGAAATATTGTATGCTGTAGAAATTGTACTTGCAACTAATTCAGATGTTAAATTATTGATAATCAATCCATTGAAATTATTTCTTACTTGTGCTCTAACTCCTCCTTGATTAGATACAATAGCTGGAATTCCACAAAACATACCTTCACTAACCACTAAACCGAAAGAATCATTTCTAGAAGGAAGAATTAAAAATCTTGATTGATTATATAAGCATCTAATTTCGTCCTGAGACATATTCTTAAATACTTTGAAATTAAGACCCATAATATCTGATAATAAATACTCTAATTTACCAGATCCTACAAAACAAAATCTAATATTGATATCATTAATTTTTTTTATAGCATTTACTAAAAGATCAAATCCTTTAACTTCTAGAAAAGAGCCAACAAAAATAAAATCATATTTTTTTTCAAGGGCTTCTGAATAAAAAACCTTTTCATCAACGCCTGCTGAAATAATCTCATTCACATTAAGTTGTAGTTTATGTGTGATTTCTTTAGCTAGATCATCTCCCACAGCAATAGGAACATCAATACACTTACTAAGATATTTAAAAATCTTTTGATTTACCCCACCATTGATATGAGTATTAATATCCGAACCATGAAAAGTTACTATAATTTTAGTTTCGGGATAAATTATTTTATAAAAATACACTAAAAGTATAAAGGGATAAAAAAAGTGAAGATGAATAATATCATATTTTTTAAAATAATGTGGAGTAAACTCAACAAATGCTTTAAAGTACTTTAGAATACTACCGATAGAAGAGGTAAAAGTTCTTTGCATAGCAAAAATATGTATACTATCATTTTCCCCTATATTTCGCAATAAAGCTTCATATTGATTCTTTACAAAAATACCCGCATAAGGCTTTTGTTCTGAAGGATACATATTTGAAATAATTAATATTTTCATGTGCTAGTTTTGAAATATGGTAACGCAAAAATAAGACCTATAAAAGGCCCTGCTAATCCTGAAAAAAAAGTATGTCCAGCTATTAAAGAAATCATAAATAATAATGCTATCATAAACAAAGAATATCCCGCAAAAATAAAGGACTTTTTACGAATTTGAACAAAACTCTTTACAAACATATTAGCAATAAGTCCTAATAAAAATAATAACCCAAAATAACCATAATAAAACAAGACATCAATCACATCAATTTCAGCAGATTTTATTGCAAGCTTCAAAAAATGTTGTTGCCCTACCCCAAACAACTGTTCAAACAAAGAATATTGAGAGCTAAATACCTCCCAACCATTAACTGCAAAATTATTTCTGTTTGAATAAATAAAAGTTAAAATATCATATTTCTCAAAACTACCTAAAATCTTAGCATAAAGTCCTGTCTGAACAACACCCACATACAATAGGTAACTAATTATTGGCAAGATTATAAAAATTAATAAATTAGTGACAATATATTTATAAATTTTCTTTCGAAAACCAATTACAAAAGGAATTGCAACTACAATAATCAAAACACCTAAAATAGCAGATTTTGTAGCTTTTAATAATGATAACGACAATAAAAATGCTGCAATAAAAATATAACTCTTTCTATAATTCATCCATGTAAGAAGGGCTATTAAAGAAAACACGATAATCATTAATATGGACAACTCATTTCCAGCATAAAAATAACCTATTGTCCCTATTGATACACCTGTAGTATAACTTGTATATTGTTCATAGCCAAAACCAAAAGCACCAAGTAACATATTTACAGAAATAATTAGAAAATCCAGGAAAATTAATCTTTTTATATTTCTAATAAAAAAAGATGAATTTCTATTTATCAAACCTCTAAAATAGAAATACGTAATTAGAGGAGTTAGTAATTTAAAAATTATAATAATTTCAGAAAAAAAGCCGGAATCTGAATGGGATAAGACACCCATTAATGGACCGAAAACAAGCAAAGAAAAGAATAGAAAAATATAAATCAACTTCTGAGTGGCATAAAAAATAAAAGAAGAAAATAAAACAATAAGGAAAATCAATTTATAAAGTTGACTTATGGATATCGGTAAAAAAATATTTTCATGAAGCATAAAGCCATTAAGAATATCGACAAATAACATCAGAAATAATAAAATAAAAATAAGCCTATCTATTACGTAAGTATATAATTTATAATTTATTGTAGTAGAAATCATTTATTTATACTTACAAATTCATTATTCAAAATAATAAAATCTATAGATTGGACATTATCATATCTACACTGAAAATAAATATAATGTAATACAACTAAAAAATCAACAACCCCTTTTATCTCCCATTGAAAACCTTCATCAATCTGCTTTCTAAATTTAAAATAGGAAATATCAATTGGAATACCATCTTCTATACATTCTTCCCAGTCTATCAATATATTTTCTTCACCACTAGAAATGATGTTTGTTGCTGTACAATCTCCATGCATAAAGGAGATGAATATTTTCTCGTCTTTAAATTTTAAAGCATATTCAGAAAGCCAATTTAAAGTGGTCTTATTAGCATCTAATTTTTCGAAAATTAGTTTCATCATTTTATTAATATAAGGATGATCATTAAAATCCACTGACTTACAATTATTATATTTTAGATTAAAAAAATCAAAAATAGATTGTGGTAAAACATTAGGATGATTACCTTTATGAAAAGCCGTTTCCAAAATACTATAATCTTCATTTAACTGATAATTAATAATCTTAGGAAAGATCTCATTATTATTAAAATAAGTAGCAATCACTTTATGCTCATTTTGAATTAATTTACTTGCATAATTAAAACCAATCTTTATTATGGAAGGCTCATCTGAAAGATTAAAAATTACAAATTTATTTTCAAAATCCTGATTCCAAGGCAAAATTAACTGAGTGCTTTCGGCAGTAAATTTGGTTGAAACTCTAATTGTATGAAAAATAAATCTTATTAAAACAAAAGGCAAAGCTCTTAACACAATCTTTTTAACCCAACCATAATTATTCTTTGGTTTTATAAATCTAATGGCTTTTTTAAAAGCCAAATTAGATGTCATTGGAATAATAAAAAATGGTCTTTCAATACTTGGCAATACCAAATACTCACCACTAATAATTGGTAATTTATTTAACTGCTCTATAATCTTCATATCTACCTAATCTTCTATAAACTCCAAATTTTATCTTATCAAAAAAATATTTTAACTTTAATTGCAAATTATTTTCTAATACAAGAGATTTTAATTTTCTATTGACTTCCACTTCATCTGACTTCAATCCTTCTATAAAATAATTCTCTAACAACTTTTTTGCAGATTTACTTTTATGTTCATTAAATATAGTGACTGTCCAATTAATAAAAAAATTAGACGCTAAATAATTCTTCCCCTTTTCTTGATAAAGGTTCTTATATACATCAAATGTACTTGACTCTTTTGGCATATATTTATCTAAAAACAAATGAAAAGTCCAGAAAGTAAATAACTTTTCTTCAGAAACATCAGGAACTAATATATGTTCAGATATATATTTAACTGAGGCATAAGGAGCCTCTTTCTGAATTACTAATGATTTTCTTGGCAAGAAACAAACATCAAACTTAATATCTAACAGTAAGCCATCTGCTAGAAGCTGGATTGAACTATTTGCGTTTGGCGGTTTGTACTTTAATATCATTCCACTATTAATTAGTATCTCTTTTAATTTTGAATAATCATCATAGCAAAGAACAAAATCTATATCTTTAATGGGTTCCTGAAAATCAATTGGTCTTAGTAGATAATATCTTATTGAATGCTTATCAAATAATGAAAATAAAAAATCTATTCTTTTCTTCATTATAATTGTTCTTTCAATGCTTTCATAGCCAAATTAAATGTAGAATTAATGTCATTTCTTACGGTATCAATTACTAAATGAGGAATATCATTTTTAGTTAAATATTTTTTGTAATATTTAATCACACTAGTAATCTGAAATTCTGATATTTCTTTTTTCCTATTATAAATCACCTTACTATCCCCTTCAAGTAATATAATATAATTAGGATTAGGTGAAATCCTTAAAAGTAAAGCATAATAATATCTTAATCTTCTACCTTGTATCTTTGTATTAATATAACTATCAATAGGACACCTGTCTGATATAACATGAGACTTCTTAGCAGAATAAAAAATAGCAATATCATTTATAAATCGTAACCCTTTTTTAATAATTCTTTTTAGAAAACTTTTTGGCTCAGATTTCATAAACGAATTACAATACTTATAATTTCTACTTTCATTATTGTACCCAAAATAAACATAATCCAATCCATCTATCTTTTCAGATAACGCTTTTGCTAAAGTTGTTTTTCCTGTTCCATCAGGACCTAAAATTGTAATTAACATTTAGTTTCTTAATAAATTAATTTCTGAATATACTACATACACCAGCATAATAAATAAATACGAAATTGCATTAGCATAAGCTGCTCCAATAATCCCCATAGATTTTGTAAGTAATATTGTACTAACAATAGTAACGACAATCAAAGCACCAGTTGCATAAACTCTAATCTTTTGTTTATCTTTTGCCGTGATCAGTACACCATAATTAGCACTTATAAACCTAAACAAATAAGTAGAAGCAAAAATCAATAATAATTCATTAATAGAATCGAATTCAATAAATTTATTACCATAAAACAAATTCACAATCCTATCTCCCTGAAAATAAAATAACACAAACAATAAAATACCTGTCATTAAAGCAATAAAAAGAAACTTCCTGAATAATTGCTTAAAATATAATCTATTCTCAATATTCTCTGATAATTGCTTTAACAAGACCTGAGAAAATATCATTGGAAAAATAGATATCGGGACAATAATAATTTGAATAGATCGATAAATTGCTAAATCTTCATCACTAACAAGAAAACCCATAATAATGATGATTGCATTTAGATATAGAGCAGATTGCAACTCATGAAAACCATAAGGAGCTCTTTCTCTTATAAAAGCTTTCATATTCTTTTTTAAACCCTCTATTTCCTCATCTGTTTCATCCGCCTTATAATATTTATATAGCTGAAAAGATGAAAAAACAAATAACATGATATGCATTAATAAAACAAGCCCTAAAATATTAATTAATATTGGAGTAAGTAAATTAAAATGCAAGCACAATAATAAACCAATTACAAATAAGAGGCATATAATGTATCCTTTTGCTTCTTTATCAAACAAACCTGTACCTTTAAAAAAGGAATAGGTATTTTGGATTAAAACCATAAAAGACGCTAATAAGACAGCAAAAAGAAAGTGGTTTGTATTTATTATGATTTGATCAAAAAGATTTAAGAACAACAAAACAGCTGTAAGAGAAAAGGCAATAACTACAGAAAGAAAAGCTGATTTTAGATAGTAATAATATTTAAGTTCTTTTTCTTTAGAAACTTTATAGATTAAAAATAATTGCCCTCCAAAAGACATAATACTTTTAAAAAGATTTGCTAAAGAACTGATAAAGGAAAATATTCCAAAATCAGATAATGACATAAAGCGGGATAATCCATAATTAAGCAACCACTTTGAAATAAACTTCATACCATTAGAAATAGTATTAGAAAACAAATATTTTATTACCTTATTATTCAAGACAATTATTTTTTAACCCCACAAAAATCTAATTCTATTGCATCTGTTTCGAACCCTTTAAACTCTTTATGAGCTACCAGATAAGCAACTATATCTGCTCTACCATTTATTTCTCTGTAATCAGATAAATCATACTTTAAGTTTTCCTCCAAATTTGGTTCAACTAAAAGTAAATTGTACTTTCCATTTGACAATAAGGTATCTGCAACTAACAAAGCTGGTGATTCTCTTAGGTCATCAATATCTGGCTTAAAAGCCAAGCCCATTAAGGCTATAGTTGGTTTTCTATTATTATCTAATTCGAACTGCAATGCAGTAGATTTAATTTTTTCAATTACCCATTCAGTTTTGTAATTATTTATCTCTCTTGCATTTCGAATGATAACAGCTTCTTTCTTAAATTCTGAAACAATAAACCAAGGATCAACCGCAATACAATGCCCTCCAACTCCTGTTCCAGGCTGTAAAATATTCACTCTAGGGTGTTTATTTGCCAAATGAATTAGTTCCCAAACATTTATTTCTGCTTTATCACAAATCATACTAAGCTCATTTGCAAAAGCAATACTCACATCCCTTGAAGAGTTTTCTACCAACTTACACATTTCAGCTGTTTTAGCATTTGTAGCATGCAATTCCCCTTTTACGAAATGACGATAAAAGTTCTGGGCAGCATATGTAGATTTTTCATCCAAACCACCAATTACTCTATCGTTATGCTCCAATTCATATATAACATTTCCTGGCAAAACACGTTCAGGACAGTAAGCAATGTTAATTTTTCCTTTGAGTTCTGGGCGATTCTCAAAAATAATTTTCGCCATTTTATCTGTTGCTCCAACAGGACTAGTTGATTCTAGAATAAATAAATTACCTTCTTTCAAATTTGGAATAATCATTCTTGTAGCAGACTCTACATATTTCAAATCTGGCACATGATCTCCTTTAAAAGGAGTTGGTACGGCAATTAAATATACATCAGCAGTTTCAACAGTTGTACTTGCTTTTAACAACCCTCTTTCTACTACATGCTTTACCAGTCCGTCTAGTGCAGGTTCTACAATATGAATTTTACCTTCATTAATTGTATCTACCACCGACTGATTTACATCAATCCCTTGCACTCTAATTCCTCTGCTTGCAATAAGGGCTGCTGTCGGTAAACCAATATATCCAAGCCCCATCATTACCACTTTTAAATCTAACATTTTATTTATCTAACAAAAATTCAACAATTCTTTGACTTGCCTTCCCGTCTCCATAAGGATTATGCAACTTACTCATACTCTCATATTTTACTGCATCTTGCAACAATGTATTTGCCTCTCCTACAATTTTCTTCACATTAGTACCTACTAAAATCACTGTTCCAGCATCAACCGCTTCTGGCCTTTCAGTAGTTTCTCGCATTACCAAAACTGGCTTACCTAGTGATGGTGCCTCTTCCTGAACTCCTCCACTATCAGTAATAATTAATTTTGATTTTTCCATCAACCATAAAAATGCTTCATAAGGAAGTGGGGCAATCAAATCAATATTTTCCACATCTGATAAAATTGCTTTTACTGGTTTCTGCACATTTGGGTTCAAATGCACAGGATAGATAATTTGCACATTATTTGCAGCTGCGATTTCTTTTAATGCCTTACAGATATTAAGAAAACCTTCTCCATGATTTTCTCTTCTATGACCAGTAACTAAAATTAAATCTTTATCTTTTTTTACTAGACTTTTAAGTATATTTATTTGCTTATTATCAATATTCTTTACTTTTTCAACTCCATCCAAAAGAGCGTCAATCACAGTATTTCCTGTAACAATCACACCCTCCTCTGAAATATTTTCATTCAATAAATTTTGTTTGGATTGCTCAGTTGGCGCAAAATGGAAATCAGCAATTCTTCCAGTAATACTTCTGTTTATTTCTTCTGGAAAAGGTGCATATTTATTAAATGTTCTTAGCCCTGCCTCAACATGACAAACCTTTGCTCCAGAATAAAACCCTGCAATACTTGCCGCCATTGTAGTAGATGTATCTCCATGTACAAATACGAAATCAGGAACAAATTCTTCCAAAACTGGCTTTAAACCATTAATTATTTCCCCCGTCAAATTATACAAATTTTGATTAGGCTTCATTAAATCTAAATCATAATCAGGAATAATATCAAAAAACTCCAAAACTTGATCGAGCATTTCTCTATGCTGTGCCGTTACACAAACCTTAGTTTCAAAATTATTACTCTCTTTAAATGCTTTTACAACTGGTGCCATTTTAATAGCTTCTGGCCTTGTACCAAATACGATTAATACTTTTTTCATTCTTATTTTCTTAAATCAACCAATTCATCAAACTTAAACTCCAAGTCACTTTCTTTATTTGCAAAGAAACTATATAATTTATTAAATATCGGTAAATCTTTATTTGATTTCTCATCTACTAAATCATGAAACATTTCTATAGCATTCAACCCTTCCAATATCACAGAATTTGACTTATAATCCGCACTAAAAAACCCTTTACCAATCAATAATCCTAATGTTCTATTTCTACTTAAATCATTTAGTGAAGTCATACATAAATCCCCAAAACCACATGCTAAAAACAAAGTATCATCAGCACCTCCTAATGACCTTAGTAAAACTCTTACTTCTGAAAATGATTTTGTCAAAATCATAAA
>Ga0308011_10001413_pt1 | contig 10841 bp, 1 predicted proteins | sample Neamet177_FD_203144 | JGI IMG/M metagenome (GOLD analysis project Ga0308011, IMG submission 203144) | Marine microbial communities from water near the shore, Antarctic Ocean - #177 | ecosystem: Environmental > Aquatic > Marine > Unclassified | place: Southern Ocean | collected 2014-07-25
TGCATTTTCTTACGTATGTTTCGATACATCTACGTACAGTTATTTAATAAATTCTATTCTATCAAAAAAAGCTTTTCTCGGGACCACCTCGACCTGTGCAAACAGCTTGATTTGCAAGCCTTATTGCACTGCGTGTAACCACCCCCCCTCTGCTTTGTTTCTCCTCTCACCTCATCCCACCAGGGTTCCTGACAGCTTTAAAAGCTCTAAGGAAGGGGGTTTAACCCCTCCAAAAAGTTACAAGTCAGCGCGGTGCCAAACGGTACCGTAATGATGAACTCCCCACCTCTGCAAAGTGGCGGGGAAAGTAACGACTCTTGGTCAGGATGCAAAGACCCAGGAACCAAAGCACCCCACGACCACCACGATCCCCGCGAGGGGTCAAGTGCAGTGGGGCCAAGCACCTCCAGCAAGGTAGATCACACTAATCAACCATCAACCACTCAACACTCAAAGGGACCTGACGAGAGGGCAAACCCCTCTCAGGCCAATGCCAGCAACAACGCTGCTGGCACGCCTGTCGACCCTTCACCACCCTACAACTCCCCATCTCCCTCAACTGACTACTCAACCATCACCCAAGCACCTGACACACCATCCTCCCTCATGACAACACAACCACTATCATCCACCATCCCACTACCACCAACACCCCCCAACATGGGGGCTCAAAGCTCTCCCGCCACACCAAGTGAGGAGGGGGAGCAGCAGATACAGGAAGATGGGGTGAAGGACAACCCCCCAGCGGAAATAAAGGTTCACTTCACACTTAACACCTCACAAGTTAACCCACTCACCCAACCTTCATCCTTAATCAATGAACAACTACACAAACTCATCATCCAATCCGACAGTAGGAAAGTCGCTAAGTTTAAAGGGATGGCCCTACAGCCCAGTCAAATCAACGACTGGGCCAGCACTTACCAACTCTCACTTAATAACCCCAATGAACGTCACTACCTAATAGGAGGTGTGGTACTTCGTTACGCCATGGACATAGGCCTAGACGACACAACCGCACTAAACATCACATCCTACCTAACCCTTATCGATAAGCAGGTGCTCTTTGACGAACTCATTGATGAAGACAAACGCTCAGCAATCATCCACCTTACCAACAATCTAATCAACTCTAACTATGTATTCCTCAACGTAACCACTCATCATGTTGAATTCCTAATTCAACACCTAGGTAAACAGGAAAGAGACGACACGCTAGGATCAATCCTATATGCACAACTCACAAACCTTGAACCCAAACAACCCCACACCACCATCATGGAAATCACCCAAACACTCCTTGCACAGCAGAACGGGGCACTGCTTAACCTCATTGACAATCACAATTCACTAAAAACAACCACAACCATAATAATCAATGAGCTAACCACTACAACCAACCCTAACCAGGCCACAAAGGATTCACAACCCACATTATCACCTGAACATCCTAAAATCCATAACCCCTACAATGGCACGCTAGCACCCTACCATAGGGAGCTGGAAAAAATCTTCTCTTTAGGTTGGCAAGCCATCAAAGGGATACCCCCCCCCCCAGACCCCCCTAACTCAGGTAAACCCGCCCAAGCCCTCCCAGCCCAGTGGCGCGAAACCTACAAGGGCTATGGGAAGGATGAGGAGAAGAAGAAAGACCTTCTATTAAAGGTACTCTTACACAAGGTAGAATCCCAAGAACTAGAGTTCCCCTGTCTTGTGACAGGGATGTTCTCTATGTTTCCCACGGCTGCACTCAGGACAGCCATGAAAAGTAAAACTACATTCGCTAGTCTACTTAACATGGCTGACTTGTTTTGCAACCATAAGGGGGAATATGAGCAGGTAGCCACCTACCTACTACTAACTGAAATAACCAATATGAATGAAAACCAACGATACCAAACACTATCCACCATCATGCATGAAACACTCTCCACATGGGTTGGGTACTATGACCACAAGCGTTCATCGGGGAATCAAATTAGTCATATTTTAGAACTCATCATGGGAAACAACAACCTCCCCACAATAATCACCCTACTCGATAATGACTTCATCCTCTCACAAAAACTCATGGTACTCCTTAATTACCCTGAACAAGGGGGAGATGTTTCTAACAATGATGATGCTACTATGTCAGATGGAGATGACTCCACTGGGGCGGAGTTATTTTTCAACAAAGACCTCACACCCCCTTTCTCCGACATCAGCACCATCACTACAGGGGAATTTTACACACTACTCTGCACCAACGATCAACCTTACCCCCACAAAAAATCATCCTATCAGAAAAACTTCCTACCCCCTAACCTCATAAACTGTAATGACAACATCTTTAATCACACGCCCGGCAATGATAACGATGTAGAAAAAACAGAAATCACCTTCTTAATCACCAACTTAGTTAGAATCCTCAACTATCACAACAAGATATTGGGTTTCTTTAACCAAGAAGAACAACAAGTAGTAAAACAACTCCACCTAAACACCATAGAAATCAGATCAAAAATCATTAACCACCAATACCATTCTACCACCCTGACGCGCCTTCTCCAGTCTATGCGTGAAAGCATGATCGACTACGGAGTCGCCAAATGGGGTAAAACGTTCTCCCTACGGGGGGACAACTTATATCTACTACCTCACCTACCATGTCACCTCTGTAACCAAAATAACCACGACCTACTGCTTGCATTCCCATGCTGCAAAACACCATACTCATGCACCATCACCATCTGCAATGATTGCGTGGGACGAAGCTCATCCGGTCTCTACTGCCCGGGGTGTAAGTCTTCCCCCACAAAAGAGCAACTCATAACACCAACTACCCCACCTATCATCTCACTCCCACCCACCAACCCCACCACCACTCTTAACTACGAAAACCTTTATCGTAATAACTGCGAGCAAGTCACTTACCACACCCCCTTCAACCCCATTCACCCCATCCCTTTCATTAAACTACCACACCAACACAACTTCCCTGCCCTACTGGAACCACCTCACGACCTCTACCACCACTACAGCTTCAGGGAAAACTACCTTGAAGAAGTGGAAGAGGAAGTCTTCAAAAATAATCTTGCTAACATTAAGAATATGTACGACACACAATATAAACTTTATGAAGCACTTCATCACCATACACGAGACACCCACACCATTGACCCCCAAATAACCTCACTAATAATCACCATCAATAAACTTAAAGAACTTTATGAAGTCATGCCTTTCAGTCCGTACCTGGATAGTAAGGAACGCATAGCACGCGAATACAATAGGAGCAGAGCATTCTTCCGCGAAGACCAAATCATCCCTCACGACAGGAGGGAGTATGGCACTGAGGGTTGGCATGCACTTACTTTACCCCCTAATCCATGCACACTATGCCATATGACCTGTCTATCTCAACTGAATGTACTTGCTTGTTGTGAAACCACCCACTTTGCGTCTATGACCGTGTGCTATGAGTGTATGGAGCGTCTTGAACAGGAGGATGAAGGCTGCCCTGTTTGCAATAGTTACCCTATTGTGATCAGGGAGACTCCCTCTCCCTCCCCCTTCCAACCCATCAATAATAGGGAGTCAGGCTACGACCACAATTCGCTCCTCAACGCCCTGGTAGGTATTGACCTACTCACAAATTTCCTAATAGATGGGTGCAACGTTCTCCCATCAAATAGGGATAAAAAGGTCATTGTAGCATTAGACCAAATAGCCACTAACCACTATCTCACAAGCACGAACCCCTACCTAGCCCCTCTACCTCTATATAGAGTAATAGGTCTCAACGGAGCTCCCGACCACGATGCAACAATAATAGCCGACTATATTCACAACATCTTCACTCATCAAGCTCAGCTAGCCTCACTACTACATAACCCTATGAAGTACGTTAACCATTTTAAACAATTACGACGTCATCTCTACCTACGCTCTGCTTTTGTTAGCTACTACACCTCCCTACCAGACTCACTCAGACTAGAATTAGAAAAACCACCCTCAACAGACATCCGCACACACAATAACATCTCCACCTCATCATGTGTGCATTGCCTTAAAAGCTCTGACGCCCACACACTCTACCCCCTAGAATGCTGTAACACTGCCACCAACACACTCCTCATCCCGCTGGGGATTTGCAAACAATGTGTAATGGACTACGTTAACTGCCCATGCTGCGGAGAGGAAATGAAGGAGGATATATTGTTAAAAACGATGGATTATGTCACACTAATACCAAAATGCCTAATACCAAACACGAATTATCATAACCCCATACACCCCAATGATCACATAGAAGATACGAACTATGCGAACTACGGGGAAAATGAAAATGATAGCGATGATGAATCCATGGGCCAGGCTAACCATGGTAAGGATGGGAACTATGAAGATGAAAGGAAGTATGGGGAAAACTATGAAGAGGAAAGGAAGCATGTCAGGAATGATAGCAGAGAGAATCCTAAAGAAGTATTCCCCTCCACTAATGGAAATAGTTATAACAAGAATAACAATAAAAATAATAATAATAATAATAATAATAATAATAATAATGATGATAATAATAATAATAATAATAATAATAATAATAATAATAATAATAATAATAATAATAATAATAATAATAATAATAATAATAATAATAATAAAAATAAAAATAATAATATAAATAATACATATATCGATAACAATAATTTTATTAATAATAATAGTGAGAAAGGAAATAGGGAGGGTAAGGGGCTAGGGGATGGGAACATGAATCCACCTCCACCACCACCGGCGTGGCCCCGAAATCCTAACCAACCCAATAATCACCAACAACAACAACACCAACACCAACAACCCCAACATCACCAACAGCAGCAACAACAACAACCACAGCAACAACACCAACAACAACACACAACCCCCCTCCCCACGGGCAAGGATGGTGAGGACGAACCCACCTTATACGGTACCATAGTGGGTACGTCCAACTCACCCCCACGCACCCTCATTAGAGTTAACCTCCACACACACTTTATTAATCACCGGTCTAGTGGAGGGATTCACAATAAAATAGGCACACCTGTATCATTCACACCTGAAAACGATAAACACGAGAGTTTCTATTACAATAATTACCCCGTCATTAAACATGGATCACTAAAAATAGTCAAAGATATTATCCCTAGTCAAACCCGCCCCCTAGACCAGGGCTTTCACTCAGGTTATGCACTCCGCTTCATTGCGGGGGGCTCCCTCCTGGTGAAAATCCTGGACTACCAAGCACGCCCCCAGAAGGCCCCGGTCTTCTTCAACAAGGCAAACTGCGCGGATGACTCCTACCTGAACCTCTCCCCAGAGTGCCTCCTCCTCTTCCGGTCCTTCAGGAGGAAAAACGGTACTCTAGCATACTACGATATCCGTATCGATATCCATGCACAACAGAGAAAAGTCCAGGGGCTCCTAGCTACCTCGGACCAGACGCGGCTCCTGGAGGAGACGAGGTGCGCATTCGATATCAACGATTATCGACTGCCACCCCTGAACCTCGAGGAGATCCAGCAACTAGGAGGGCCCATAAACTTCTCGTTGGATGGCCTCTTCGCCTACCTTGTGGGCAAGTACCAGAAGGCCTTAACGGCGGCGTTGGAGGCGCACAACGAGGCTAGGGCTGCCTACATCAACCGCGCCATCGCCATCCTGGAAGGCGGGGCCGAAGAAAAGGTAGATATCATGATTAGTGTACTCTCAGGCCAACTCCATGAGAAAGCCTGGGAGAGAGCTATTAATGAATATTATGAAGATACACTAGAAATGAACCGTAGCCAATGTATTAATAACATATTACTACGTCCTCCCATGGACAATACCTCACAAGATATCACAACAGGGAACCAATCCGTCTGGATAGATTACTACACCCTCCTTAGTCAACAGAGGGTGTACCAGCACTATCAGGGTTGCGAGGTGTCCCAGCACTACGTGCGGCCGATGGCGTGGGATCCGGGGAGCGGGATTTTTGCTACCCACCCCACAAGCACTGCCAGGCGCCCCATCCTACGCCGGTATGGAAGCGAGAGAACCGACACTCTCACTTCCAATGGTAACACACTAACACCAGTTACCCACCTCATGAATGCCCCATCTAACTCACCATCCACACCAACACATGACCACAATCATAATGTTATCATATCCTTCCGTACCTCTCGCTATCATGAAATTAATAAGGTACTAGGTGAGGCAAGTCGCGCACTTGGCTCCAAACTCCATGTTAGGAGAATGGGCCGGGGTGTCGTTGGTGCAGAACTCTACTACTGCACCACAACCAGCCCCGATGACGCCAACACCCTTACCATTAACATTAATAACAGGAAGAGTTCGGTCATGTCTGCCATTAGGGCGGACAAGTTCTACGGGGAAGGACCCGATATATTCACCATACTCACAGGGCAAGCAACGGCCATGAACACCTTAGTCATTAGGGACTTGTTCCCAAATATACAGGTGGCTCAGGTTAGCCCTATGACCATGCGCTGCTACCTCCCGGGGGGTAGGGCCCCCCCTCAGGAAATACTAACTATCTATAACGACTCCTATAATAAGAAAAACAAAGACAACCCGATAAACGATAAGAACAATAAAAATAACAATAATAACCCAAAACACTTTAAACACAAAAAAACGGACCACCTACCACCCTTCACCTCCATAATCAACCACGAACGGGTAATCATAATTGCTGCCATTCCCAAACCAATCAACCTGGTCACCCAGGGGTCGGTATGGGATAACCCAAACTCCCCAAACACACAGGCCACACCACATGTCTATGTCGTTGGGGCAAATTTGGGCAACCCTACAGCCGTTGAGCTAACACTCACAGAACTAGGATTCAATGCCGCCGAGGTCAACAAAGCCTGGGTGGTCACAGACACGGAAGGCACGGAGTTCATCAGGGTAAATACTAATAACCTTAATGAACTACTACCTAACCGCACCATAGTTGGGGGACAACACGCCCATATCACGCGTCATGTCCCCAACCTCATCAAGGGCCAAAAACCCTTGCGTGCCCTCAACACTAGCACCACTATAGAGGAGTACTTTGCCGCATGGAAATGCCCCGTTGGCGACCCCATGGGCAACAATGAGCAGGTGTCGAGCCAGGTAGCGCTCCAAAGAGCCGTGGCTCGCCAAGTTCATGAAGAATGGGTCAAAAATAACAAACCTAATAACCCAACTAACGCTAATAACCCTAACATCCCTAGTAATCAACCTAACACTAATAACACTAATAACCATAACCCCGTTAACCCCATTAACCCCAACAATGATAACAACTACAACAACCAAAATAATAACCAAAACAGCCATAGTAGTAATAACAAAAACATGGGGGGTAGTGCTAGCGGTAGAAATAGTAGTAGTAGTATGCACTCCACTACCACAACTACCTCATCTCCCGCGACTCCCACAGTCAATAACACCCCCAACAAGCCAAACAAGCGTGGTAGAACCCCGTCTGCCAGCACAGATGAAGACGGTTTCACAGCCGTCACCAACAAGAAGAAGGGGAAAGGGAACAGGGTAAGCCTGGTACCCAAGAAGGTACCCATCCCCCTCTCCACCTTTGGCATTGGCAACTTCTTTAGCGCTCTGGGAGGCACTAAGACTAAAGAGAGTAGTAATAGGATTAGTAGTAATAGAAATAACAATAACCCCATGTCCGCTAGCCCCCAGAGGGATCATGACACGGGAATTAATGGGAATAAACTAACTATTAAAGCCAAAAACACTATTGAAAACCTAAAAAAAGACAAGAAAAAGAAGAAAACAACTAATAAGAACACAAACACTGACAACACGACGATCTTAGGAAACAAAGTAGACTCAGTAGAACTCACCAAAATCTTAGCAGAACATATGGAAGAGATTACAAAAGAGCATGAGAAGGATGACTCCAAAGCGCATGGTGCCGCGGCGGAGAAAGGGGTAGCCTTCATAGGCTCCTCAAACCCTAATCGAACCACACCTTCCAATACTAATAAACCTAATCAAACTAATAAACCTACCAACCGTACTAATCACAACGACAACTACAACACCAACAAACATAATAACACCAATAACCCTAATAACCCTAATAACCCCACTAACCCCAATACTCACAATAACATCATTAACCCCACCAACACCAAAACCCTTATTAACCCCAACATCATCAAGCGCCCCAAACAACCCACTAACCCCAATAGCACCAAGAACTCCAATAATCAAAACAAACCCACCACCTACCCTCCCCCTACCGCTACCGACTCCAACTCGCTAGCTAATAAACTAACAGTAATGACCTCAAAGGTCTCTAACACTATTAATAACATCACTGTCTTGTTCAACTCCTCTCCCACTCCTAAGCCTCAACCACGCCCCAGGTCAGCTTCTCACGAAAAGTTGACCAAACAGCCTGAGACTAAGAAGAAGATGAGAGAAGATAGACATCCCTAAACTCTACAGCAGACCTGAGAGGGATGTCTTAACGAACTATGATAATGAAATTAATAATGATAATAATAATATTAATAATAACATGATGTATGAAGAGGAAAGTTGTGAAGAAGAAGGTAAGGACCTCCCTCCCTGCTTCTACTTCCACTCTGCCCTCCCCACCCCATCTATTACCTCATTTAATCCTAATGGCTTATCCGCGTATGCTAATAACAATCACTCTCGAAAGCGTAAGTATGCGATGCTTGAAAACATACGCAAACTCGCCGAAAGAGATGATATAATATGTCTCCAAGAAACACACTTATTATGTCGCGATATTAAGTACCTTAAATACCAATTCCCCAAGTGGGAAATTGTCTATAATAACTATAATCAACACAAATGGGGAGTTCTCATCATGTACAAAGAAGAACTCCTCAACCACTACTCTCCTATGATCCACCAGTTCCCTTATGAGATGCAGGGCCGTGGCCTGGCCATCACATTTGAATCCTTAGACCCGCACAACCAAGACTTCAGGGTTACCAACCTGTACCTCCCATCTGGTGCGGATTGGGCGGCAAAGAGAAAGGTTTTATCCCATATCAATAATCTACCCCGTACCAAATACCACCTACTCCAGGGCGACTTCAACTTTGTTGAAAGGGGCGAAGACACTTCCACTCAGACCGACTATTACAACATCCCCAAGCATTTTGCAGATGCTTGGGGGGACTTCTGTGATAGACATAGCCTGAGGGAAGTCAGCGCTGACAGCCATACACGATTCCAAATCTGTAAGGATGTCACGCAATCTAAGTCAGCCAAGCTTGATAGGTTTTATACCTCATACAGCGACGCCGAACTTAATCTTCTCATACCCACAATCATAATTCCTCATGTACCTTACTCATTATTCACTAACCACAACACCACTGATGTTATTAATATGAAACACACTAACCCCCATTTGAACTCTAATAATCAACCCATAAAAAGGATAACATCTGATCACATACCCATCAGAATAAACCTTAAAACAATAACCACCACTAATAACGAAGAGAATAGAGAGAGTAGAGAAAAATTCCCCTCCATCCCCAAATGGCTCCCTAATGATCAAAGATTCACCACAATCTTCGATTATCTATGGGCCAATAATTTGGATTCGAGGGGAGTAAATGGTGATCCATTTGAGCGATGGGAGCTCATGGAGATCACCATGCAGGAGACAGCCAGAAAGCTTCTGGAGTTCAGGAAGCAGGAGAACATTGTCGCGGCTACAGGTCCTCACAGGCTAGCCACCCTACTCTCTATACTCAAACTAACCGTTACCAATAATAATCATAATACCCACTTCCACAAGCTAGTACTCTCTTTAAAGCACAAGCATTCGCTCTCACTCGTGCAAGCGCGCAATGCTAGTCATGTAGAAAGTCGCATCAATACTATGCTCGCTAACCTTGACTACAATCAAGCTAACGAGTTTAGTTTTGATCGCGAAAGCTTAGTATCACACGCACCCTCACCTCATAAGCACGAAAACCCCCATAACACCAAGAAGGCTCTCAACTACTGGGAACAGCTCAACATGATTCTCCCCAACGAGAGGAAACGTCTTGCAGGGCTCCGGAAGACGGCAACCTCCCAGATCTTCACAGATCCGGAAGGCATGGCTTCCATAGCTACGCCCTACTACAAGGAGCTATGGAGACATCACGAGAGGATGTCCTCCCAACGTTCTCCGGCGCAATACCTTTCTTTTTACAGAAAGACTATTGCGATCAGGAACAAGCCCCGTCTCCCCACCATCAGCCAAGCCATAGGTGTCATCAACGGCTCGGGGAACTCAACAGCGGGGCCAGACGGCATCCCCTTTGCAGCCCTCAGGGCTTCGACGGCAAATGTCGCCCCAGTCCTTCTAGCGGTTTTCTACGCCTTGGCACAAGGCAGGCTACCCCCAGCTAACTTCAACCAAGGTCTACTCTTTCTACTCCCCAAAAAGGATACTCTACTCCCTATTGATACCCGCCCTATTACTGTTAATAATAGCTTCAACCGTCTAGTCGCCAAACTAGCGGTTGAATCCATCATAGATGCAGTTGTAGCAGGTATCGAGCAGGAGCAGAAAGGCTGTCTCAAGGGTAGACAAGGGACGGATATTGTCCGCAAGCTGTACAATGTATTCTACAGCTCGGTAAATAACCCTAAACTACCTAACTACTTTATACTATCACTGGATGTTAAGAAAGCGTTCGACACCGTAGCCCATGACTTCCTGAAAGAGACAATCAGGAAGTTCGGGCTACCAGCCTGGTTTAGCAACCTGGTTGAAGGCCTGCTACACAAAGCGAAGGTAACACCATTCT
>Ga0308011_10001414_pt1 | contig 10830 bp, 14 predicted proteins | sample Neamet177_FD_203144 | JGI IMG/M metagenome (GOLD analysis project Ga0308011, IMG submission 203144) | Marine microbial communities from water near the shore, Antarctic Ocean - #177 | ecosystem: Environmental > Aquatic > Marine > Unclassified | place: Southern Ocean | collected 2014-07-25
TTATTGATAGAGTGAAAGAGAGAAAAACTAATGAAAAATGATGAGCATTTAGTTCAGAAGGCTATATGTGAGTATTTAGATATGCGGAAGATATTTTATTTCGCGATACCAAATGGCGGAAAACGAAGCATGACCGAGGCTGGAAGGTTCAAAGCAGAAGGTGTAAAAAGTGGCATCCCTGACCTTTGTCTTCTCATGTCAGGAATTGCATTCTTCCTTGAGGTCAAACGCCCACGCACAGATAGTAATCCGGCTGGCAGATTAACAGAAAACCAAAAGATTATGATTGAAAAATTAGAGGACGCTGGCTCTGATACTGCTGTGGTATATTGTGTGGCAGACGTTATCAGTATATTAATAGATTGGGGATTCAATGAAGCAAAATTCCATAACTCGTAGTGCAAGAGGAAAAGCGTGTTGCTTCAGAAGCGATGTATGTGACTCAGGCCCTAACAACGAGAATGTCGTATTTTGCCATGAAAATGTTTCGGGAACCGGAGTTAAGGCTAAAGACAGTAAAGGTCAAGATATAGGCTTCTATGGCTGTTACAATTGCCATAAGCTCTATGACACATTAGAGCATCCTTACTACAAACCACATTTTATTAAAGAGATGGCAGAGTTTGCTATTACTAGAACCAAGAGGCAGTTAGTTAAGTCCTTGTTGGTAGATGAATACTACACAGAACTACCTTCACCACCTAGGTCACCTTATGAGTGAGACGTTAACTAGAATACTAAAGAGAGACAAACCTAAAGCAGACATAGTAGAAGGTATGACTAGAACTTTTTTTAAGAACACTAGCGGTGATGAAGCTGTCATAAGTATTAAGGCAAACAAAATGACTCGGACAGGCCATCAGAATAACCTTTACTGGTCTATCATTCAGCAAATCCTAGTGGAAACAGGCAACACAAAAAATGCTATTCATGACTACTGTAGAAAAGAATTTTTAGAAATAAGAATAGAGGAGGTTGTCAACTCACCAGTAGTGGTGTTAAAATCGACCACAGAATTAAATACAAAAGAGATGGGTGTTTACTTAGATAACATCATAGCTTGGGTTGGAAATGACTTAGGTATTAGACTGAACCTTCCTGATAATTGGAGAAAGTTAGTTGACTGAAGAAATAGATATTAAGTTAGAACGATTACCATATATGTATATTGCTTTGCTTGAGTATTGTTCTGAAGTCACAGGTGATTCAACATCTGCTATAGATAATCACATTGAGCAGACAGTAGGTTTAAATTTATTAAGAGATGTGGAGACATTAAATGGCTAAGACTGGACTGTACTCAAACATACATGCTAAGAGACAGCGCATCAAAGATGGTAGTGGTGAGACTATGAAGAAGAAAGGTAAGAAGGGTAGACCATCAGCTATGAACTTTAGACAAGCGGCACAGACTGCTAAGAACAGAGGTATCTAAATGGCTAGACCTACAATATATACTGAAGAGTTAGTAGACAAGATGTTAGAAGAGATAGCGTCAGGTAGAAGTGTGATTGGATTGTGTAGAGAGGAGAAGTGGACTCCAAATGCTGAGACTTGGTATCGATGGTTATATAAGATAGAAGGATTATCCAACAGGTACACGCGCGCAAAGAGTATCCAATCCGAATATAGTGCTGACCAAATCTTAGACATTGCAGATAGAGCAGACAATCAGAACTTCCAAGTAGCAAGGTTGCAGATAGATGCACGTAAATGGGTAGCCGCTAAGTTAGTACCACACAAGTATGGAGAGAAGACACAGATAGACCATACATCAAGTGATGCTAGTATGAAGCCGCCAACAGTCATTCAATTAGTAGGAAAAGTATAATGCCAACACAGCCAGCAGAAGGGTTATTGCAATTCACACAGCAACAGATGATGGATACACCTCCGGAAGCTTTAGTTAATGTAACAGATAGTCCGGAAGTTAGAGTCTTTTTAAGTAATTTACCACAAGAAATGTTAGTACGCATTGAACAAATGAGACAGGAAGCAGAAGCTACTGGACAGATGGAACAGTTTAATCAAATGATTATGCAATTAATGCAAGAACAAAACACAATGCAACAGCAATCACCGGCTCAAGGAATCATGTAGTGGCTGGTTTATTGGATGAGCTAACAGATGGCATTAGTGAAGGATTAAGTAGTGCGTGGGAGGGCGTGAGTAACTTTGCTGGTGGACTGTTAGAAGTAAGTCCTGAAAGACAAGCAGAAGTTGACAAATACTATGCAGATTTAGAAGCTTTAAGACGCACACTACCACAACATGCTTGGAGATTTAAAGAACCATCTAACAACCCAAACAAAGTAGAACGATTCGTTGAAAGAATACCTACAGGAGTTGCTGGTCTTATGGATGAAGCTCAGTCAGTATTCTCTACACCACAACACATGATAAAAGGTGCAATGGATTTAGGAACCGGTGGTATTCTTAACTTAGTAGGAGCAGAGGAAATTGGTGAAGAACAACGTGCAGTAGCTGATGCATTTGGTGGCATGCTTAAAGCCACGTTTAAAGATTTAGATAGCTTTACTAATGCAGTTGCTAACAATCCAGTAGAAGTATTATCTATCTTGGCTGGTGGTGGAGTAGGTGCAGTTAAGTTAGCTCAACTTGCTAAGAACCCAGCACTTAAACCAGCATTACAAAAGACACTAGTAGCACTTATAGGTGAAGACCCTATGGAGTCAATCATGTCAGGTGTGTTGAAATCAAATCTCAATCCCAGCTTAGCTAAATTAGGTGAAAGCAAGATACCAGTCATTACTTACCAAGGCACAAACACAGGTGCTAGATATACTAAATTAGACATGGACAAGGTTGGTAGTAACTCAGGTACTAAGGTTCAAGGTCATGGGTTATATGTTGCAGAGAATAAAGACACAGGTAAAAGATTTGCAAGACATGACAATGAGATGATGACAAATGCAAAACTAATGTCTGAAATGAAAAGCAACACTCCAATAGAAACTAGAATATGGGATGACTTATCGTATGGTGTTTATCCTGACACAATTAGAAAAGAGATAATGAAAGACTTAAAAGCTAAAGGTGATATTGAAGGTATAGCACAAGCCAATAAAATTCTATCTGATGTAGAGCTTGAGTTCGATGGTGCTTTAAACCAACTATATGAAATAGATTTAAGTGATGAAGCTGTTGCTTCGATGATACGTAGAGAATTGCCATTAACAGGTCAGCCTAAGAATGTGCAAGACTTGATGCGACAGAATAACATGAGTGATACATCTACTGGTAAAGAATTTTATGAAACGTTAACAGAACAATTTGCTGATGAAGTAGGAGGCTTTGGTGCAGAGAGAGCGGCCTCAAAATACTTAAATGACAATGGAATACCGGGTATGAAGTTCTTAGATGAGCTTGGTAACTCTGCCGCTAAGTATGCTGGCAAGCCTGACCCACAATCCTCTAACTATGTCCTATACAACACCGACATTACTAAAGTATTAAAGAGACAAGACATAGACATAACTAAAAACACAGGTGACAGAATAACTGTTGGCTCTACACTTGGTGAAATTATAGATGACCGGTTTGCTACTAGGAAATCAGATAAAGACAAAATCAATCAAGGACTCATGGACGTTCAGATAGAAACCAAGGATAACAGTTTAATATATACTCCTAAATTAGACATAAGAGATTTAGAAGGTTATCCAATCGTAGGAACTATGGTTGACAATACAGCCGGTGGTGACATCATGACAAGTGTAAACGGTCATAGTATTCTTGGTGCAGATGGCAAAGGTGTAAAACGAGAAGCTGGTAATGATTTTATGTTTATCGAAGAAAACGTAGATAGAGAGTATCTGTGGGCTTCAGCAACGGATGCGGTAAACAAGATAATGAAATCTGCTGGAGAAGCTAGACAGTTATACAAGAAAGACCCATTGTTAATGCCTTTTAGTTTGTCACCAACTGGTATGGACTTCACACATCAAGTTACCAAAACAATGCTCAACTCTGCCATCAACGGATTAAACGCTAAACAACTAAAAATATTAGATGAACTCATAAAAACTACATCAAAAGAAAGTGTTAAAAATTCAAAAGGTCAGTTTTATATACGTGCAATCAATAAAGAATGGAAAGGTGCTAAATCTGATAACCCATTAGAAGGAACTACAGGTAGTGAGAGAAAAGAAATAGCACGTATCATAGATGTAAACTTTAGAGACACAAGTGGTAAGTTAGTAAAAGGCGATGCTAATGGAGTCTTATCATATCCAACAGCAAGACTAGCAAATACAGACCCTAAACAATATAATAAAGCACAAGGCACATTGCAATCTGTTGGTGTTATGGATATGAAAGATGGTGTAGTTGGAAAAAGAAGTCATTTATCATACGATGATACTATAAGAGGTAGAGGTGCTGGCATACTGAATGAAAAACAACGTGGTCTTCATATCTTAGATTTAGTAGACAATACAAAAGCAGATGGCTCTCCTATGACAGCCGCTAACATGACTGATAATGATATGAGAAAGTTGACAATGCAAAGTCCTCCTATTGGTTTACTGACACATGAAAGGTTAATGAACTTAGAGAAAAGAGGATTACTAGATTAATTGATACAACTTAGAACAACTGATATACTTACGCTTAATTAGACAGGAGACACCATGGACGATGACTTAACGTTTGACCAAATATTAGCAATGTTACAAGGTAAATATGCTGGTCGCGAGGCAGAAGGCGTGATGGGCGGTGTTGGTGCTAAAGGATTAGATACCCCAGCCGAGCGTGATTTTTTAGCAAAAGAATTTGGAAGTGAAGAAAGTGATAGTGGTTTGATTGATGCAGTTATAAACTATAAGAATACTAATCGAAAGAAATTTGACTACGATTTTGAAGTAGATGGTAACACAGAAGGTTATACCTTTACTGGTGATGCACCTTTAAGTGGTCAAGCTATACAAAACATGAGAAACATCCAAGGTATTACTGCTGATGGTCAAATGAAACCTAATACTAGCAATCTTGGTTTAGGGGCAGAAGCCGGAGCGTCAGTAGGTGCAATGCCTGAGTTCATGCCCGGTAAAACTCCAACAATTCCGAATGTAGTACCACAAGGATTTCATAGAATGCCGGATGGCACAGTCATGGCTGATGGTAGTATGAACTATGCTGGAACTGGTGAGATGAGTCCAAACCCACAGACAGTAGACCGCACTAAATTTAATACACAGTTTGCAAATTTATCGGCAACAGAGCAAGACCGAGTTAAACAATTAATGTCAGGTATGACTGATGAACAAAAAGCTATCTTCGGAGCTGGATTAACTGGCTCACCATTAAATGGATATGCAGTACAAGATGAGGGTAGATATTAACTATGGCTCTAACGAATTACACAGGATTAAAAGCGTCTATTGCGGACTTTTTAAACAGAGATGACCTTACGTCTGTCATACCTGATTTTGTTGCACTAGCAGAAGCTCAGATTAATAGAGACGTAAGACATTGGAGAATGGAAGCACGTTCAAATGGACAACAATCAGCCGCAGATGAATACATGCAGATACCAGCAGATTGGGTAGAAACAATTAGATTACATTTAACAGGCACAGGAACTTCAGTAGTAAACCTAGTGTCTAGAGATTCAATGGCAGATAAACGCGAAGCGCAAGAGAATGCCGCCGGCACACCAAGAATGTACACACACGCGAATGGGCAGTTTCAGTTATACCCAACGCCATCAAACGACACAGATTTTGAGTTGCTTTATTATCAGAAGATACCTTCGTTAATAACCAACACAGATAACTGGCTCTTACTAGAAGCGCCTGATGTATACCTCTATGGAGCGTTATTACATTCAGCACCGTATCTAGCGGAAGATGCAAGAGTAGCAGTATGGGCGCAATTATACTCTGCGGCAATACAGCGATTAAACCAAACCTCTGAGGATGCTATGTTTAGTGGCTCAGGATTAACACTTAAAGTGAGGGGATTAGTATGAGTTTTACAAACTTTTTAGAAACAGAAATTTTAGACCACGTATTTGCTGGAGCGGCTTACACAGCTCCTTCTCAGCATTACTTAGGATTGTTTACAGCCGCACCGGGAGAAACTGGTGGAGGTACTGAACTTTCAGGTAGTGCATATGCTAGAAGACCAGTAGATTTTTCAACTTCAGGTGCTACAACATCTAATGATGCGGCTATTGAATTCGCGACTGCTACAGGTAGTTGGGGTACAGTAACTCACGTTGGAGTGTTTGATGCGGCAACGTCAGGTAACTTAATGGCTTATGCGACTTTATCGTCTAGTAAAGCTATTGCTACTGGTGACGTATTCCGTGTGCCAACTGGTGACTTAGATATAACATTGAACTAATCTAACGATTAGGGCCTGACGTGGCAACTATTAATGTTAATGCTTATGCGTATGGCACAAGTACGTATGGTTCACATGAATTTGGTGAAGACTCACTACCGATAGTAATATCGGCAAGTGCTAGTGTTGCTGGTTCATGTGAGCGGATACAACATTCAGGCGCTATATCCGCTGGTGCTTCAGCTACAGCCGCAATAGGTGGCTTAGTCGGTGCGTCTAGTGCAACTGTAAGTGCAACTTCGGCTACTACGTGTAGTGGTCAAAGAATTGCTTTGTTTCCTTCAGGTAATGTAACAGCCACAGCATCAGTATCTATTACTGGTAATGCTACATTTTCTTCAGGTGGTACAGTTACAGTAACAGTAGCTTCAGGAGTTAGTGCGGCTGGTGAAAAGTTTATACTTGAAGAAACAGATGCACAGGGTTATGGTAGTTATCTTTATGGTGTAGGTGTTTTTGATTTATCTGACCTACAAACCATAATATCAGCTACTGCAACTTCTACATGTGTAGGACAAAAAATTAGCCAGTTCCCACAAGGAACTATACAAGGTACAGCAACGGTTAGTGCAATAGCAAGAAGAATAGCAGATGGTTCAGTCTTAATAAATGGTACTTCAGTTACTGTAGCTACTAGTAATGGTAATGGCACAAGAGTTAGAACAAGTGCCGCTCCTATGACTTCTACGTCTACGGTTGTACCAGCCTCAACTATTGTAAGGGTAAGAACAACTCCTGTAGCAATAAGTGCAGTAGGAAGTGTTGCTTGTGACGGTGTGTTTATGGTGAATGGTGCGGCGGCGTTAACAGGAACAGCTACCATTGCCGCTATATGTAATCGAGTAAGATTTGGTTCAGGTACGCCAACAGCTAACGCAAGTATTACAGTATTAGGCTTTGCCACGAGAGGTGGTATCGCATCGACAGGAGGCACTCAGCATTATAACGTGACTGTGCAAGTGGTAAGTGGAGCTAATAAATACTTTATTAATGGTGTCCAACAACAAGTTTTGAATTTAGTTGAAGGTAATACGTATGTCTTTAATTACCCCTCAAGTCATCCTTTCAGATTTTCAACTACTTCAAACGGAACGCATGCAAGTGGCTCAGAATATACAACAGGTGTAACACACAATTCGGGAATACAAACTACAATTGTTGTAGCAACAGATGCGCCAAACTTATATTATTATTGTGCAATTCATTCAGGCATGGGTAGTACAGCAAATACACCTAGCAATTTAGTTATATCAACTGTAGCTTCAGACTCTGAAAGAATACAACAGCCTTATGCTACTATACAACCTAACGCATTAGTCTTGGCTACGTGTAATCGAGTACAAAGTACAGCCGGTGCATTAAGTGCAACATCCGGAACTGCTACAATAGGTAGAGAGAAATGGGAATTAATTGTTAATGATTCAGTAACTTGGACACAGATAGCGGCTTAATATTATGGCAATGATACCACTACAAATACCACCCGGAGTCCATGCAAATGGAACTGTGTTTGAATCATCTAACAGATGGCGAGAAGCTAGTTTAGTCAGATGGCATGATGGTTCTATGAGACCAGTAGGTGGATGGACAACTAGAAAAACTAATGCATTTGCTTATGCACCTAGAGGAATGATTTCTTACTTAGACAACGATAGTGACGAACATATGGTTGCTGGAACATATGAAAAGTTATATTATGTGAACCCCTCACTAGCAGTAGCTGACATCACACCCTCTTCAGGATTTACATCAGGCACAGTTAGTGGCGCACTTAATCTAGCTTTTGGTGGTGGTTTTTATGGTCGAACTAATTATGGTCGTGCGCCAACAAGCTCAGGCGTTTTTGCAGAAGCAACTACTTGGTCACTAGATACGTGGGGAGAATATTTACTTGCTGTGTCATCAACTGATGGTAAGTTGTTAGAGTGGCAAAATAATCCTAATGCAAATGCGGCAGTTGTTTCAAACGCTCCTGTAAATAACAATGCAATGGTAGTCACAGAAGAAAGATTTGTATTTTGTCTTGGTGCTGGTGGTAATCCACGTAAAGTTGCTTGGTCTGATAAAGAAAACAATACAGTATGGTCAGCTTCAGCTACAAACGAAGCTGGTGATATGGAGTTACAAACTAATGGTCAGATTATGTGTGGTATTAGAATGAGAGGTGCTACCTTAATATTAACTGATACTGATGCACACGTTGCTACATACTCAGGAGCGCCATTTGTATATGGCTTTCAAAGAGTTGGTACAGCTTGTGGTGTTGCTTCAAGAAAAGCCGCAGTAGCAATTGATGAAGGCGCATTTTGGATGGGTAAGAAAGGTTTCTTTACATTTAATGGCTCTACTGCTACAGAAGTTGCTTGTGAAGTAGCTGACTATGTGTTTGATGATTTAAATCCTTCACAAGTAAGCAAAGTATATGCGGTACACAATTCACAATTTGGAGAAATATGGTGGTTCTATCCTTCAGCCAGTTCAACAGAAAATGACAGATACGTAACGCTTGCGTATCAAGAAGGGCATTGGGCGACTGGTGAATTAAGCAGAACTGCTGGCGTAGACGAAGGAATATTTACTAACCCTATTTGGGCAGATGCAAGTGGTAATCTTTATAACCAAGAAACTGGGTACACGCACACAGGCTCAGAAAAACCTTATGCAGAATCCGGCTCTATAACTCTTGGTAATGGTGATAGTATTATGAAAGTAAATCAACTGATACCTGACGAAAGAACACAAGGTCAAGTAGCTGTAACATTTAAAACAAGATTTCATCCTAATGACACAGAAACAGTACATGGTGCATTTTCTCTTTCTAACCCAACAGATGTTAGATTTACAGGAAGACAAGTTAGGGTTAAAATACAAGGTGTAGGAAACGATAATTGGCGGTCAGGAATTATGAGAATAGATGCAAATCCTGGTGGTAGACGATGAGTATTGCCACGCCACCACCACCATTAGGAAGTAATTGGAAACCATGGGCTGAAAGATTAATCACATTTTTATCTAGCACACGCAACAAATTACAATACTATGATGCAACAGCAAAAGCTACAGAAGATGGAGTATTAATGTGGGATGAAGCTCAAAATGCAGTAGTAGTATCCAAGAATGGTGCTTGGGTAAAATTAAAATACGACCCATGAATATACAAGAACAATTAATGACTGGTAAGGAATGGATTATGTCAGCGCTAAATAAAGGCGGTGATACTCATGACTTTAAAGACATAGTAGATGGGGTTATAAGTGGTCACATGCAGTTATGGATGGGGTCAAACGGATGTGCAGTTACAGAGATTGTAGTGTATCCTAATAAGAAAGTGCTACACGTATTCTTAGCCGGTGGAGATAAAGGCTACGGAATTAAACAGATTACAGACATGCATGATAGTGCAATGGAATGGGGAAAATTACAAGGCTGTGATGGAATGTCAATAGCCGGTAGGAAAGGATGGAAACGTGTTCTTGAATCTAAAGGGTGGAAAGAACAACTTACAATATTAGCAAAGGAGTTTTGACATGAGTTCAGGTGGCGGCGGTAAAGGTGGAGGAAAGAAAACAACTACAGAGACAACAGTACCTGAGTTTATAAGAGGGCCAGCAGATAGAAATCTGCAACGTGCAGAAGCCTTACAACAAATTGAGTACATGCCATACTATGGGCCTCAAGTGGCGGCATTTAACCCAAATCAAGAAATGGCATTTCAAAACAATGCAAACGCGGCTTCAGCATTTGGTTTACTTGCACCTACAGATGCAATGGCGGGTATGCCAACTCCAACTACATACGATAATGGTATGAAAGGTTACAGCTCTATGCCATTGTACGACCAAGCTATGACAGATTTAAAAGCGAACTACGGTGATACTGTAGACGCTTATGACTCATTATTTGGTAATGCTGTACCAGCAAATGCCGCACCACAATCCTATGGCGGTGGCGGCGGTGGTGGCGGCGGCGGTGGAGGAATTACTCCTAGAGGTGGCGTACAACCGCAAACTCAAGCACAACGAATGGCACAAACTTATGCAAATGTTAAAACTGGTGCAAATACCAAAGGTTATACCGGTCAAGACGAGCGCTCAACTGGTGGTGTAAATATGTCAAGAGCTGGAATAAATAGTGGCACATCAGCACCAAAATATAATTACAACGTACAAGCAACCAAAACACCTACAAAGCACAAGTATGCTTCACAAAAAACTTATAAGAGCAAAGGTGGTACATACAAAAATCCGAATAATAAATCATACGGAGGTCGCTGATGGCTGGACAAGCACCCGGAGGTCAAAGAACCCCACCAAATATTAACAGCCTAGCGGCTCAAGGCATACAAGGTGCTGGATTAGGAGCGGCGGCTGGAATGGCGTACACGCCTAGTCAAGTAGGTGTAGCTGGAACAAGCGCTTCAGTTAATCCAACAAGTGTAGCTGGCTCAAATGTAAACCCATC
>Ga0308011_10001415_pt1 | contig 10828 bp, 9 predicted proteins | sample Neamet177_FD_203144 | JGI IMG/M metagenome (GOLD analysis project Ga0308011, IMG submission 203144) | Marine microbial communities from water near the shore, Antarctic Ocean - #177 | ecosystem: Environmental > Aquatic > Marine > Unclassified | place: Southern Ocean | collected 2014-07-25
TAAACATGCTACTAAGAGTCACGTTGTATTAGCTAAATGTGCTGATGGTAGTGTAAAAACTATTAGGTTTGGACAGCAAGGAGTTTCAGGAGCAGGTAAAAACCCTACTTCTGCATCTGAAAAAGCAAGGAGAAAATCTTTTAAAGCTAGACATGCTAGTAACATAGCAAAAGGAAATTGTTCAGCTGCTTATTGGTCTGATAAAGTAAAGTGGTAGTGGCAAATGGATGAAAAATTAAATAGGATGCAGTTACAAATCGACAAACACGCTGGACAAATAAGTAAATTGTTTAGTAAGATTGACGATACTAATTCTTGTATACAGAAAATTAATACTTCTTTACTTCAGATTAAATGGGGAATTTACGGGGCATTTGCTTGGTATGTAATTACTCATATTGGTATTATTGAGGCATTGAGATTAATGTGATAGCTTTTATTACAAACATAGCACCTATTATGTTAGGATTTGTAGGTAAGTTACTTGCTTTAAAAAGTCAAGCAGCAGCAGAGCATCAAAAGATAATGATACAGAATCTACAAGTACGTAATGATTCTATTAATCAAGCTAGAGATAGGGCAGATAAAGAAAGTCCAATGGCTGCTTGGAACAGAAGAGTTATTATTCTAGTTATATTAGCTTTAATAATATTTACACAAGTAGCGCCAGTATGGTTTAATGTACCTACAGTAATACCTACAATTATAGAAGGTTTTAGTTTTTTAGGCTTTCAAATAACACCAGATGTAATAGATTATGTAACAATTCAAGCAGGTTCGGTACTTAAGATGGATGAGATATTTGGATGGGCAACAATGATAATAGAATTCTATTTTGGTGCACAATTAGCTAAGGGGAAATAAATGTTTTATAGAGAATTAATTAATGAAGTATTAATAAGATTAAGAGAAGAAACAATACCTACTGATTGGACTGGAAAAATTAACGACAATGTTAATGTTACAGATTATCAAAAAGTTATTGGTGCTTTAATTAATGATACTAAAAGAAGTATTGAGGCGTATCACGAATGGTTAATTTTAAGAAAGACAGTAAACATAACTACTGTAGCAAATCAAAAAAATTACGAATTAAATTCTGGTCAGGAGTTTAGACTGATAGACGTAATTAATACTTCTAATGGAAACATATTGTCTCAAGTAAGTAGTCGTTATCTAAACAGAATTAAGTATCCTGTAGACCCTGTAGGAGAGCCTATGCATTATGGGATTAATGAAAAAAATATGTCAAACTATACTCGTAATTTTAGAGTAGATTTGTCGCCAATTCCTGCTGCAGCCGGCACAGTTATATCTTTTGATATGATTAAATTTCAAGATGATTTAACTTTATCATTAACCGCTTTAGAAATCCCAGCTAAACCAGTTGTTCTTGGTGCTTATGCTCGTGCAATTTCAGAGCGTGGTGAGGACGGTGGAACACAAAGTTCCCTTGCTGCTCAAGAAGCTTCAGACTCTTTAAATCAAGCAATCATAATAGATAGTGGACACACTGAGTTTGAGAATGATTGGTATGTTTCTGAAAATTATAGGAACTCTAATCGATAATGGCAAAGCAACTATCATATAGACCTTTAATTGACATTGGTATTAATGGTTTAAATACTCAAACAAATCCTGCAACACTAGGGGCAGATTTTCTTGTTAGAGCAGATAATATTGTCATTAAAGAATCTGGTCGTGTGTCTATACGAAAAGGACTACAACAAAAAACTACTCCTAAAACTTTCTCAACTGCAAATGCAGCAGGCGAAGTAAATTCAATGGTTGAACACATTGACCAAGGAACAACTAAAGTGTTTGCAAGTCACGGGACTTCAATATATACAGTAGATTTTACATCTCCTAATGTTCCTTTTCCTGCTAGTGGTGCAGATGTTAAACACACTGTTGCAGGAACAACAGGAAACTGGCAATTTATAAATTTTAATAATAGATTACATTGTTTACACGAAGGGGCAGTACCTCAAAGATATGATGGTGCTTCTGCATCAGGTGAAAAATGGGCTAATACTTATTCTACTAATGCAATAAATCTTGCTAACGGTAACGAAACTCTAGCTGTTGGGAATATTGTTAAAGGTAAAAGCTATAAGATTACCGTGTTAGGAGCTATACCTACTCCGTTTGATTTAGTTGGTGCTGACACTGATAATGCTGTAGGTGAAATTTTTACTGCAACTGAAACTAGTGCTGCTGCAATAAGCGAATCAATAGCTGCTAATAAAATGATAGCAACTACTAGATATAAAATTATTAATTTAGGAGATACAGATTTTGCTCTAACTGGTTGTACTGTTACTCCAGCAGTAGATGTTGTATTTACAGCAAATGCTGTTTTAGGAAGTGGAACCGGTCTTGTTGCAGAAGTTTTTGATGGCACTAATGGAAAAGTAGTAGAAGTAAAAACTAATCCTACTCTTACTACTATTACCGTAGATAGCACAAATGGTTTTACTTCTTCTGGACAACTTATTCTCAGCGATGAAGTTGTTACTTATACTGGAAAGACGTCAACAACATTTACTGGATGTATTAGAGGTTCAAAAGGAACTACTGCTACACATCATTTAGACAATGCTGTAGTTACTAATAATACTGCACCTCCAACTGTCAGCAGTGGTGAATTTAAACCTACTTGTGGTACAGGTTTTTATGGAAGACTTTGGTTAGGCGGAGTAGCAGAAGAAAAAGATGTATTACATTATTCTGCTTTATTAGACGGTGATGACTTTACTTTAAGAAGTGGTGGTGGTGCATTCGATTTAAAAAATGTATGGGGCACAGACAAGATTACTGCTATAGCTCCTTTCTATGGTCAGCTTGCAGTATTTGGTGAGAACAATATTGCTTTATATTCAAGACCAGACTCAGTATTTGATATGCAACTCAGTGAAGTTATACGAGGAGTTGGATGTATAGCAAGAGATTCTGTTCAGGCTATTGGAGATGACTTAGTATTTTTATCTTCTACCGGACTTAGGTCTTTAGCCCGTACTTCTGAAAAAGATAAAGTACCTTTAACTGATTTGTCTGTAAACATTAAAGATTCATTAATAAGAAATTTGGCACAAACTAAAAGAATTACATCTGGCTATATTGAAAACGAAGGTGTTTATATTCTAACTTTTCCATCTATTAACTTAACTTATGTTTTTGATTTTAAACATTTAACTCCTAACGCAGCACCGAGAATAACTACTTGGACGTTTGCAAACAAAAAACATCCTACAACTATAACTTATACTTCTTTATTTGGTATGTTAGTAGGACAAGCAGATGGAGGTATCGCAGAGTATACTGGCTATTATGACACAGAAGCTTCTTTTGCAACTGTTAATAATGTTGCACAGGTAGTTCAAGCATCTAGTCCTTATACAAGTGAATTTGCAACAGTATGGTTAAACTTAGGAGAATCAGTTCAGGCGTCTCTATTAAAGAGATTGTTTATGACTCTTGAAGGAGGGTCTGGTTCTACATTATTTTTAAAATGGTATAAAGATTTTAGTATCACAGCTTCTAGGGTGACAACTTTGATTTTAAACCCAAGAACTATTGGTCTTAATTCAATATGGGGAAAAAGCCCCGGAACAGGAAATGTTCCTATAGTACAACCGCTTAGTACATTATATGGTTCTCATCCAGTTACTACTCTTACAGTAGGTTCTCTTGTTGTTGGGAGTTATTATGCTATTGCAAATCTTGGAAACACTTCACAAGCTCAATGGAATACTGTTGCTGGAACAAGTGGTGTTACTTATGGAATAGGCGTTGTAATTAAAGTTGCTGCTAATACGCAAAACATTGGTACTGGAACTGTTGTGAGTCATACGCACATTTCAGCAAACCACAGCCATTCATATACTTATGCACCTATATATGGTTTAAGAGAATATAGAACTCCTTTAGTGGGTTCAGCAAAGTATCTTAAAATTAATGTTGTAATAATAAGCAACGGATATTCTACATCATTACAAAATATGACACTTTTACATAAACAAGGGAAAATAAGATAATGGCAAATTATACAAAAGTTGTAAGTTGGTCTGGAAAAGATTCTTTGCCGGACTCCGATGTTAATAAAATAATCAGTGGTAGTGAATTTCATACAGAATTTACTGCAGTAGAAAATTCAATAATAACTAAAGCAGATATTAACGGAAGTGCTTCAGAAGCATTTAGTACAGTAAAAGCAGCAGACGCTAGTGATACAACATTAGCAGCATCAACTTCTTGGGTAAGAACTAGAATGACTGCTGACAATGCTCTACGTACTAACGGTCTTGGTATAAGAACAATAAGCACAAGTGATGCTAGTGGCGGTGCTAACGGTGACATACATTATAAAGTAGCTACTTAAGATGGCTGATGCACCTTCAACATATGTAAAAAACGCCGGAGCTTTTAAACTTGTTAGTGGTATTGAAGTTAAAAATAATGGTGCTTGGAAAAGAGTTGTTAAAGGAGAAATTAACGACAACGGAACTTGGAAACCTTTTTTTGTAAACAAAACTACAATTATAATTCCACAAAATGCAGCTAATATAGATTTAGATAATTATAGTCCTGTAACCGCAGCAGCTAAGTTAGGTGATGTAACTGTAATTATTAATCAAGATGTTGTTATTTACTCTACTAGTCCTAGTGTTCCTGCTTTTAAAACAGGCAATGAAATACAAGGCATATTAACAATTCAATTCAACAGTTCTCAAATTTTTGGTGGTGGTGGAGCAGGTGGAAACGGTGGAAGCGCTGGAAACAATGGTTCTGCTGGTGGTGCTGGTGGAATTGGATTGCTTGTAGAAAAAGATTTTGTTTTAGATAACAACAATAGTTCAAACTTTCCTCACGTTCTTGGTGGTGGAGGCGGCGGAGGTGGCGGTGGTGGTGCTATTGATGACCAAATTTTTAGTGACAAAGATAGAGCTGGTGGTGGCGGTGGTGGCGGTGGTCACAGTTTTGGTACGGCTGGAATAAGGGATGTTGAGTGTTCTGGTTCTTCGTGTTCACGAGCTTCTACTAATGGTGCCGCAGGTAATGCAACTGGAAGTGGTGCTGGTGGTGTTGGAGCAAACGTATCCGGAGACGCTATTGCTGGTAACGGAGGGACTGGAGGTTCAGCCGGGGAATCAGGAAATAATGGTGGCGCAGGAAGTGGAGACACTTCTGGAGCCGGTGGTAGCGGTGGAGCTGCAGGCACAGCAGTATCGAATGCAGGTTTTACAATAACATCGATTTAATTAGGAGATAGAAAATATGTGGGGAACATTATTAAAAGCGGGTATGTCTCTTTATGGAGCAAACAAACAAAGAGGTATTGCTTCAGACAACAGAAGGTACCAAGAACAACAACGAGATTTAGCTTATAAAAGGTCTATGCCTTGGAGCAGCCAAGGTCCCGCAGGAAGTGTAAACTTTGACCCAGAAAGTCAAAAAATGATTCAATCTTTATCGCCTGAATATCAAGCGATGATGGACGGTTGGATGAAAACATCAGGTATGGCTAACACAGCTTTACAAGGTATGATGAGTGACCCTTATGCAATGGAACAAGAACAGTTCAAAAGATTTGAAGAGATGAATGCAGATGCTTACTCTCAATCTAGAATGCAAGGTCAGGAATCAGCCTTAGCTTCAGGTAGAATGGGTGGTACTCAAGGGTACTATGATAAACTAGCTACTGAAGGTGCTATTAGTAAAGATAGACTTGGCGGTCAAATGCAAGCTATGAATACTGGTATGGCTTACAGACAAATGTTAGGTCAAGAGAGCCAAGGTTTTGGAGCTGCTGCTCAAAATGTAGCAGGTATGCTTAATCCTCAAGCAGACTTAGGTAGAATGATAGGTCAAGGTTTAAATACTAATGCTAATTCTGCAGGAGTTTCGCGTAGTGGTGATAACTATGCTGATACTAGAGCTGCTGGTTTAAGTGGTCAGTTAGACCAGTTAGGTAAGTATGATTTTAAAGGGGGCTTTCAAGATTTAAAAGGGATGTTTGGTTTTGGTGCAAAGCAATCTCAGATGGGTACCTATGGTAATCGTTATGATTCTATGTTTATGAATTCTATGGATGGATATTAATAATATAAAGGAATAATTATGGCAGAAGGAAATATGTTTGGTAACATCTTTGATGTAGCCTCAGACGAAAATGCAGGTATTCGAGATAGAGCCTTACAAATGGCTCAGTTGCAACCGGGGCGTGCTTCTGTATATGGAGCAGCACAAGCGGGCGGTATGCTTATGCAAAGTCTTGCTGGTATGGCAGGTATGAAAACTATTGAACAAGAAAAAACTGAAACTGTTCAAGCTATTATGCAAGAAGGAAGTAGCCTAGATGTTAACGACCCTAAGAGTTCTATGGTTATGGCTCAAAAATTTATTCAAGCAGGATTTCCGGGCGTAGCACAAAAGTTTATAGACCAATCTAGAAGTATAACTGTTAAAAATAAAGAACAAACTCTTAATAGAGAAAAGTTCACAGAACAAAAAAGAAGTAATGAAGAAACAGAAGGTTATAACCGTGATAATCTAGAAGAAAGAACAAGAAGCAATAAAGAATCAGAAAAGTATCAGACTGGAGTTTTAGGTAACGCAGAAAAAAGATTAGAATTTGAAGGTGAAAGAGAAGAAACAAGGAAGTCAGACCTAGCCGCTTCTTTAGACATAACCGCGACTGCGCTAAAACGTGCAATAGCCGCAGGAACATTAGAAGAAGTAGAAGATAAAGCCGGTAACATAGTCTTTATGCAATCAACAGTAGATGCTAATGGTATTAGAAAGATGGTTCCGTTTACAAAAGCTATGGCAAATGGTGCGTTTTCAGGAGATGATATTGTAACTACTGAAGGAGCTGATGGAACTACCGTAGCTTCAGGTGCAGCTACTGGTTCTAACTTAACAACTAACTCTGATGGTGCTATAATTTCTAAAGCTTTCCAAGCAGAAGGCTGGACTACTGGAAAAAATCAACAGTTTGAATCAATCTGGAAACAGTATAAAAAAGAATATCATCAAGCTGGTAGCAATTATGATGTTGGAACTTGGCAGTTAACTGAGGCACAAATCACAGCAGGTAAAACTGAAGTTCCTTCTATCTATGAGTTCGCTCTAGAAACAATAGGTACTGGAGCTGCAAGTATTGTAGATGAAGCTTCCGGTGGTGACAAGTTACTTGAAAAACTACAGGCTAAAGATGAAGCTATAAGACAAGTAGCAATTATAAAAAGTCGTAATACAGAATCTTTAAAGGTTGTTAAAAGTCTATCAGAACAATATGGGGTTACTGAAACTAAACTTAAAGAAGTTCCTCCTAATTTAGGTACGGATGAATATGGTAAAATTGTTGTTAATGATGGATACACATTTGCAGCTCTTATACAACTTGCAAAAAATGGGGATGGTGAAAAAATTAAAGGTGGTAATATTGAGCTACTAGAAATGTTTGAAGACTTAATGATGCCAAGAAAAGCAGAGGGACCTCCGGGAATGGTTGGAGAAAAAGACAGAAAACAATTATCTAAAGATAACAATAGATATAGTATGGCTAATGCTAATGTAAGTGGAAGTGAGGCTGTAGCTAGAGGCAATACACTAACATCTAATTAAGGATATAAATGACAACCCTTACTGATTTACTTAATGGAAAAGGTCTTCCAAACACAGAAAATGAAACAACTCTTGGCGATTTATTAAATAAACCTAGAGTACAAGGTGGTGCTGCAGCTCGTGCTAATCCTGAGTATGGTGAAGAAACACAAGCAGATAGGTTAGCCTTTGCTGCTCGTATGGGTTTTGGAGATACTTGGCGAGGAGTCAAACAGTTATTAGGCACTGACGAAGAGCAGATGGCTGAAGACCAAAGACGACTTAATGTGTACTTAGAAAACGAAGAGTACGGTGGGTCTATACTAGCGGCTTATACTGGTGGTTTGTTTGGAGACCCTGTAGGCTGGGTAATGCCCGGTATGAAAGCTAGGAACGCATATAAAGCTATGCAGTCCGGTTTAAAATATGGTGGTATTGCTGGTGCTACAGGCTATGTAGATGAAGAACAGGGTATGAATCGTCTTAATAATACTTTATTAGGTATGGCTGGTGGTGGAGTATTGTCTCCTGCTATGTATAAATTTAATACAACTATTGCTCCTGCTCTTGCTAGAGGTTACAAAAACATAGGTGAAAAAGGCGTGATAGATGAAACTCTTAAAAGCGAATTAAACTTATTACAAAGAGGCATTGCCGCACCAATAAGAGGAGTTAAGAAAACTGGTGAAGCAATTGCTGAAAATTCTCCTGACGTTTTTAAACGCTTTGGTAATAATATAGGTGGTTATATTATAGAAAACTTTGGTTTACCTGATGCGGTAGTAGTTGCTAAAGGAACTAGAAGACAGATGGAAAACAAATGGGCTGGTGATTTTAATGATGTCCTTGAAAAATTTGACAAGTTAACACCAGAACAAGACAGAGCTCTTTATAGGCTTATGACTCCTGACCAAGGAGTTGAACTAACCCCCTCTCAACTAGACTTGCTTACTCCTGAGTTAAGACAGTTAGGTAAAGAAGGTAGAACTATAGTAAATAAATTAGGAAAAGAGTTAACAGACTTAGGTTTATTAGACCCTGATACTTTTATAAGAAATAAAAAGTCTTACTTATATCGTTCATATGAAAGCACTCAAGGACCTAACGCAAAGAATAGAAGGATAATACGTGATGAAAACAATGTAGGTGTTATTGCCTCAGAGTTTGTACGTAGAGGCAGAGACGAAACATTTAGACCAGCTAAAGGACAGACTAAGAAACAACTGAGAGCTGAAAAAGAAGCAGAAGGATACAGACATATAAATAGTAAAGGACAGGTTGGTGTTACAATGAACAAAGATTTTACTCCTGAACAAAGAAAACAAATGGGCGAAATTATAAGCTCAACCTTTGCTCTTGCTAAGACTGGCAAGTTAATGTCTAATGATGTAGCCGCTTTTAAATTTTATGATGACGTATCTAAAATGGGTGATGATGTTGTGGCGGCTAAAGGCATACCTGATAACGAAATACCTGTTGGATACAAACAGATTCCTGAAGATTTCGTAGGTGTTGGTAGTAGAAAAACTGGTATTAGAAGATTTGGAAATTTAGCAGGAAGATATGTATCCCCTGAAGTACACAGAGATTTAGTTTGGGCTGATAGGATGAAGAGATACAGACAAGGTGGTGATGGTATTAGTGGTGCTGCTAAGTTACATCAAAAAATGTTAAGATACTGGAAGAGAACCAAGACTTCTTTAAACCCCGTAGTACATATGAACAACATAATGTCTAATGTTGTGCTTTATGATTTGGTAAATGGAAATTATAAATACTTAGGTTCTGCAGGTAAAGATTTCTTTAATGCTTTTGCAAGAAAAGGTAGTAATAAAGTCAAGAGTGAAGACTTCAGAATGGCTGAGAAGTTAGGAGTCTTTGATGCTGATATGATGAAGAGAGAACTAGGACAGTTTGAAAGAGATACCTACTCTAAGTATATGAAGTTAGGCAAACAAAAAGATGACGAGTTACTTGAAAACTTATGGGAAGGCACAAAAAAATATGCAGGTAAAACTCATATGGACAGACTCTATAGTGCAGAAGATGGAGTCTTTAGGTTGGCTTTATTTAAAGACCACCTTGCTAAGAACGTAGGTAAGGGTATTAAACCAACTGACGAACAGTATGCGGCGGCTGGTAAGCACGCACGTAAATATATGTTAGACTATGAAATTAATGCTCCTGCTGTTGAACTTATGCGTGAGTCTGCTATGCCTTTTATCTCTTACACATACAGAGCCGCGCCTATTATAGCTGAGACTATTATTAAAAGACCTTGGAAGATAGCTAAGTGGGGTTTAATACTAAATGCCGCTAACGATTTAGCCGCCGATGATAATGAATATAAAACAGAACGTAAGAGACAAAAAGAATTAGACCAAAGTTTTGATGTGTTGGGCATACCCGGAGCTAACACATTAATTAAATTACCTAATGAAAAATATTTAGATGTGTCTAGATGGATTCCTGCTGGTGATGTACTGCAGGTTAAAGACCAAGGATTTAGTGTACCTTTTGTTCCTACTCCTTTACAACCTTCGGGTGGTGCTCTTGGTGGCATAGCTAAAATAGCAGTAGGTTTTGATACGTTTACTAAACAGACTGTACCCGGAGTTGGTTCAGGAGTATTTAAAGATTCATTCGATGCAAGGTTTGGAATGCAAAGAGATAGTATGTTAGGTAAAGAGTTTATTCCTTTATGGAATCAAGGATGGAATATATATGACGCTTATGCGGCTAGTGGGAAAGAACATCCAACTAAAGATGATAGAAGTTTAAATGAATCTTTGTTAGGTGCAGTAGGTATTAAAGTTAAAACTTACAATGAAGAAAAATCTACTATGCGTGTTAACTTTAAATATCAAAATAGAATAGAGTCTTTAACTAAAAAGATGAAAAAACTAGCAGGCAATAGACAAGGTGGTCGTATAGATAAAGAAGATTTTGATAAGGATATGAAGAGGCTAAGGAAAGAGTTAAACAGAATACAAAAAGAAGCAAGCCAAGCAATAAAGAAGGTTAGATAAGATGGATATAAAAGGAATGTTGTCTGGAGTATCTGATTCTATCCAAAAAAAATTAATTGGTAAGGACGTAGATAAAATTTTAAAGCAATATCCAGATGCTAAAAAAGATTTAGTACAGCACTATGTTGCTTCTGGATTAATGTCAAAAACAGTAGGTCCTATATTTAGTATGGGAGTTGGTTTGTTTAAAG
>Ga0308011_10001416_pt1 | contig 10823 bp, 7 predicted proteins | sample Neamet177_FD_203144 | JGI IMG/M metagenome (GOLD analysis project Ga0308011, IMG submission 203144) | Marine microbial communities from water near the shore, Antarctic Ocean - #177 | ecosystem: Environmental > Aquatic > Marine > Unclassified | place: Southern Ocean | collected 2014-07-25
GTATCTGGTGTAGAATCAGGTGCTGAGCGTTTGATGGAAGATATTCGTAAAGAGATGGCTGCTGATAAAGTAGACGCCTCTGAGACTATCGAAAAGTATAAAGCAGACCTTGAAGAGAAGCAAGCTGAAATTACAGCTATGCAGAACAGCAAGAGAACTTTCTCTGATCGTTCTGGAACTCAAGAGTTGTCTAAGTTCGGTAAAGAGCTTATGTATGGACATTTACTTGGTGTAATGACTGGTAAAGGCTGGGATACTAGCTACTCTAAAGATGTAATGGAAAAAGCCGGCGTAGTATATGCTGGTGCAGGTAATGCTCCTGACATCGCTCAAGAAGTCTCTACTCAAATCGAGAAAGAGATCATGTCTGAGTTGAAATTGGCACAAGCTTTCCGTGAAATTACTATTAATTCACAGACTCAAGTGTTACCAATTCAAACTGACGTACTTCCTGCAACTTGGGGTTCTAACACTGTTACTGGTGGTAACTTAACTAACCGGCCACAAGAGAACGCTAATCAGTATAATGCTAATCAAATAATCCTGAAAGCTATTCGTTTAGTTTCGACTACTTTCATGGAAAATAACATTGACGAAGAAGTCCTTGTTAACTTGATGCCAATGCTTGTTGAAGGTGTTGCTAGAGCACATGCTCGTGCGGTAGACTCTGCTATTCTTAATGCAACGGCTGCATCAGAAGGTTTTAACGGCCTCGAAGCTCTCGCAGGCAGCGTTAAAGTAGACGTTCTTAATGCCACAGGTGCAGCTGATACTGTAGTTACTGCAGCTGAATTCCTTGCAGCTCGTAAGATGATGGGTAAGTACGGCATGATACCTTCGGACTTGGTTTATATAGTATCTCAGGCTCGTTATTACGACCTCATCGCTGATGTAGCATTCGCTGATATCACTGATGTAGGCTCCGACATAGCTACTAAGATCACAGGTAGCGTAGGTGCAATCTACGGAACTCCTGTAATCGTGTCTGATGCAGTCGAAACTGAAGCTAATACAGCTTCTGTTGGTTATGCAGTTAACGTTAAGAACTTTGTTATCCCACGTTTGCGTGGTGTCTCAGTTGAGCAGGACTATGAAGTTCTGAATCAGCGTAACGTAATCGTTGCTAGTCAGTCACTTGGCTTCAACCAGTTACGTGGTAACAATGGTACTACTGATGTATCTGTTGTTGCACTGAAGCAAACTAACTCGTAATAGTTAGAAAGTATAGAAACGAGGGGGAGTTTATCTCCCCTAAGTTTTTACTTATGGACTTATAGAATATGGCAGATTTAATAACATTACAGGAGTATAAAACGGCAGAGGGTATATCTCAGCCTAAAGAAGACGCACGCCTAAATGTTTTAATCCCGTCTGTAAGTCAATTAGTGAAAACTTATTGTGGTAATAGCTTCGTAGACTTTTTCTCTACGAATAAAACGGAGACGTTTAATCTTGACTGGGCTACCCACATAGTACAATTAACAGAAAGCCCTGTAAATGTAATAGTAAGTGTACAAGAAGCCCTCTCTTATGGCGCTACTCTAACTACCCTTACTACCGGCGCAAAAGAGTACGCTCTTAATAAATCAACGGACTGTATCCTTAGAACAACTGCTACTGGGTACAAAAACTGGCCCACAGGTATAGAGACCGTTAAAGTTGTGTATACTGCCGGCTACTCTACAGTACCCGCAGACCTTAAGTTAGCGGTATTAGATTTAGTTACATACTATTTAAAAGACGAGCATAAATCTCGACAAAGCCTTGCAGGTGCCAGTATACAAAATGAAAGTAGCTCTAGTCAGACAAATAATGTTTCTTTTCCAGACCATATTAAGCGAGTCTTAGACTTGTACAAGAACTTTTAAGTGGCCGTTGGCGCACTAGCTAAACGAGTTCTTGCGGGTATGACCTCCCGAGAGTCTGAATTAAGCAGAAGAGGCTTAGTACGGCAGAAAGGGCAGATACTAGTTATAAATAAGTTAAGGTTTAAGTCTATTATAAAAGAGATTTTTGGGAAGGCCACTGTAACAAGAGCAAAAGTTGATCGTATATGGAACAGGTGGGACCTATACTTACAGACACAGCAAAAAAATGTGAAAGTACCCGCTCGATTAAATGAACTGATAGAAGCAAAATCAACGCTTAAAATAAATAGTAACGAAAAGGCGTATATAATAGGCTCTTATAATACTATAAAAAGACAGAAAAGAGGCAATGGCAAGCTCGGAACTATAGTATCAGAAGAGCTAAAGCTGGATAAAGCCGAGAATGCTGAATCATTCAAAGTACTAGGAGGACAAGGATCTAAAGCAGGGGCACAACTAGGGCACGAAGAGGATGGAAGAGGGTTAGCTAGTTCGGCAGTGAATGCCCTTAAAGCAGAGAGTATGATAGCTAGAAGCAGTGTTGCAGACAAAGGAATATTGCAAGAAGTTTTAACCACTTATAAGAATACGATGACTCTAGACATACAGCACTCCCAGATAATTGATAGTAAAGGTAAGTTAAAGAAGAGTTACGTTCCTATTCTTAGTTGGCAGAAATCTGTTTCTAACCAAGAAGCAAAACTACAAGAAGAAAACGCAGTTAGAGAGTTGAATATAGCCTTGCAAGATATAGCTACAATGGAAGGGTCTACTCCCTTAATATCCGCGCTGACAATGGTAACTCTTCAAGGATTATCTCCTACAACGAAGCGTAAGGGTACTAAGGTAGTGGGCGATAGAACAAAGAGAATAAACGAAAATACTTCCGGCACATCTAGGAAGCAAATAAAAAAGAAAAAGAAAACTCCTATAGTCAAGGATTCAGGTATTGATAGAGGCTCCATCGTATCAAGACAAAAGAAGAAAAAGACAGGCGCTGTAAGCCCTTTTAGCTACATGGCAATGATAAACAAGAAGTTGACTTCAACTGTACGAAAGAATATGGGGTCTCCTGGCTTAGTAAATACAACAGGTAGGTTTGCAAATAGTGTACAAGTAAAAGATGTAAACATGACAAAGCATGGGCATCCAAGCTTTGGGTATACTTACGCTAAGAGCCCTTACCAAATATTTGAAGTAGGCGAAGGATCCGCTCCCTGGGCAAACCCTCAGAGAGACCCTAGAAAACTGATAGATAGGTCTATAAGAGAAGTAGCTGCTGAATTAGCTATAGGAAGATTCTATACTAGGAGACTGTAGTGGCACTGGAAAGAAGATATACATCTCGTAGAGGGGGTATTACTAAAGCACTGGCAGAGATCCTAGCCAAGATTGATGGAAGGGGCCTGTACTATCAGGCAGTTGCAGAGACTAGTGCTAGATTAAAGTTTTGGGACGAGGTGGAGGAGTTTCCTGCTATTCATTTGAATGCTGGATCAGAGACCAGGCAGTACCAAGCTGGAGGCTACAAAGACAGGTTTCTAAATGTAACAGTACGCTGTTATGTAAACCAAGAAGATTCAGTAAATGCATTAGATGAGCTGTTAGAAGATGTAGAAGCTGTTCTTGAGGAAAATAGTAGACTGCTATACTATGATAGAAATGGTTTAGAGCAGAACACCAACCAAATTACTATACTTAGCATTGATACTGATGAAGGTGTATTAGATCCTCTAGGGGTTGGAGAAATTCTTATAGAGGTTCGTTACTAAGAAAATACTGGCACGAATAAACATTCACGACCAGTCTTTTCAAGTTCATAGGGAGATAAAACTATGGCTCAACAATTATATTTTAGTCGGGATACGAGAATGTTTATACAGTTTCGTAACTCTGCGGCTAACACAGAAACGCCTGCTCAGTTAGGAGCGGGATCCCTGTGGGAAGTACCCATCCTGGATGGCTATAGCTTTTCACAAACAACAAATACGTCTGAGATAACTCTTTCCGAAATGGAAAGTAGTGCAGGAATTAGTAGACGAGGCCGTCGTATGTTTACAGACTCGTTAGCGCCTGCTGAGTGGTCGTTTAGTACTTATGTTCGACCTTTCTTATCAAAAATTAATACCGGAGGAGGCCTTCCCGCAGGTAACGTTGCAGCGGACACAGCTGCTGAGACTCACGCGGTAGAAGAAGTATTATGGGCAGCTATGTTTGGCGCAGATACATACTCATCTAGTTCTTTTACAAGAACAGTTTCACCTGTTTCAGGACCTGTTATTTCTCCAGGTAATGCAGCAACTGGTTCAGTAATTAAACTTACAGAATCTAATAGGTCAGCTATGACTGCCTTTACAATCTTCTTCTTGATTGATACCGCAACCAGTAATCCTCTTGTATATCGTATGCCCGAGGCCGTTGTTAACGAAGTATCTGTTGACTTTGACGTCGATGGTATCGCTACTCTGAACTGGACTGGAATGGCAAAAGAAATTCAAGATGTATCGGGTACTGTAATTATAGGTACCTCAGCCCCTGCTCACAATGCAACAGGTGCATTAGGAAGAAAAGACGGCAAAGCTATAGCATTAGGAGATGTCTTTATTGATACTGATAATGTTGCAGGAAGGCAGTTTAACCTTGTTAGTACCGTGCCCGGAAGCGGCAATGTGTCTTTAACTGCAGCAATCGATGAAGGTACTACTAGTACTAAGAACTTTATTCGAAACCGGCTGACTTCTGTTGTAATTGAAGCAGCAGATGCTACAGATAAGATTCCTAGTATATTCCCCGGTAATCATGATGTAATTACTACTCTTGATGACAATACCGATGATATTATTACTGTAACAGGCCACGGGTTCACTACAGGGGACCGGTGCTTTATCACAGGCTGTACAGGAGTTACCAGTCTTAACGGAACCCACAATTTCGTACGCAGTGTAGATGCTAATAGTCTTACCCTGCATGCCACTGCCGCAGAGGCGGTAGGTAATACTGGCATAATCGCAGTTGATGCAGATGGTGTATATGACGACAATTCTGGTACTATCTCTAATGGTAAGTACTCACTTACGCTGACCGGAGGTAATTTTAATATTGCAAATAATATTACTTATCTGGTACCTGAAGAGCTCGGAGCTATTAATAAGCCTCTGGAGCACGTAACAGGAAGCCGAAATTCCGGAGGAACAGCAACATGTTACTTAGCATTGGAAGATGGCGATTTAACGAACGGTACTTCAAGACAGTTCTTTAATGATCTTACTTCAATCGGCGCGATGGGAAAAGTTGTTAATAAGTTTAAGGTAGATATGCATATTGGTGGTAGCGCTGCTACAGCTAATGCTATAGACCCTGCACTGTTAATTAAGTTTCCTACAGCACATATTGAAGTTCCTTCTCATAATATTGATGATGTGATTTCACTAGAAACAACCTTCTCAGCTCTTCCAACAGATTTTGGAACAGCGAACGAGGTCGAAGAGGTCAGATACTTCGCAGTAGGCGATTACTCTTAATGATTGAGGGGCTTCGGCCCCTTATTTCTTTCACCAACTTAAAAATACTTCTTGACATTTATTGTCTTATACCGTATAATTTAATTTTAAAATCAAGGATATACTAACTCATGACACAAACAGAAAATACCACTAGCATTAAGCCCAAGGTTTCCCTAAAGAGTCTTATGACTCCAAGCAAGACAGTCTCTGTAGAGTTCCCTCGATTTGAAGGAATGACAGTAGATTTATGTTATCTAGCGCGGGAAGAGCTTGTAAAGTTAAGGAAAAGGTGTCTTAGCACTAAGTGGGATAAAAAGAGTCATCAGCCTATAGAAGACTTTGATGATGAAAAGTTCATCGTAGAGTATTGTAAATCCGTAGTAAAAGGGTGGAAAGGACTAAAGTATTCATACTTAGAAGAGCTTCTTTTGGTGGATATAACTGAACTTGACCCTAATGATACGTTGCCTTATAACCAAGAAAATGCTGAACTCTTGATGAAAAACGCAACCGATTTTGATAGTTGGGTAACTGATACCGTAGGTGATCTTGAAAATTTTACCAAAAACAAGTAGTAGAAATACAAGCACTACTTGAAAGGTATGTTTCAGATTCCGATTCTTACGAATTAGACAAGTATCTACGAATATGTGAACAGATGGGAGTACTACCAGACCCTACCAAAATGCCGCTCGGACCCTCTGATTTTCCAGATGAAGTTCAAGTGGCATTTTTTATGTTTGATCTTTTATCGGACACATGGGAGGGAACAAGTGGTTCCTATTTAGGCAAGAATTGGGCACACTGCGAGCACATATTTTCTATACACGGTGTCTCAGATCCTACAGTAACTTTGTACTTTATGAAGCTATATGAACATATTATAATGAGGTATAGACTAGAAAAGCAAGAAGAAAGACGTAAACAATCAGAGCGCAAATCGCAGCAAGGGGGTAAAACATACACCCATAATGTAAGAGGCTAATGGCAAAGAAAAATCAAGTTTATATCGATATTATAATCGATGATAAGGGCACTACTAAGCGAGTGGCTGTTAATGCAGCAAAGCTTGGCATAGAGCTTGATAAAGCCGGTAAAGGGGCAGATAAAGCCGCAAAAAGGACCGATAAACTAAACAAGAGTGCCAAGACTCTAGATAGAAATATGCGTGGAACGGCAAAGATGTCGGGAAACCAAACTAAAGAATTCTCCAAAATGCAGCAAGGAATGGGAGGTCTTGTAGGCGCGTATGCCACTCTAGCTGCTCAGGTTTTTGCTGTATCCGCAGCTTTTCAGTTCCTTCAAAGTGCTAGTGACCTACGAAACCTAATAGATGGACAAAGGGCTATGGGCGCAATTACTGGTACAGCATACAAGACAATCACCCATAGTATCCAAGAAGCAACAGGGGCTCAGCTAAAATTTGCAGATGCTGCTCGCGGCGTAGCTATTGGTACAGCGGCTGGATTATCATCAGGCCAACTAGAGAGGTTAGCTTCTGCTGCTAAGAATGTCTCCTTTGCGTTAGGCAGAGATTTAACTGACTCCTATAATCGTTTAATAAGAGGTGTAACAAAAGCAGAGCCAGAATTACTAGATGAATTGGGTATTATTCTAAGACTGGATACTGCTTTAAGTAAATATTCAATAACAGTGGGTAAAACTGTAAAAGAGTTAAGCGCTTTTGAAAGAGGCCAGGCAGTAGCTGCTGAAACCTTAGAGCAAGCAGAGCGTAAATTCTCCTCTATAGAAGCTTTGATGTCTAAAGATGCGGTAGCTTTGGCAAAGTTTACTAAATCCTTCGATGAGCTGTCCAATGTACTTAAAAAAGGAGTTATCACAGGCCTAACTCCTGTTTTCAACGCTCTATCTGATAGTGCTGTAGCCATGTCAGCTGCTATGCTCCTAATAGGTGTACCGATCGTAAAAGGCTTGTTACCTGACTTAAAGGCAGCAGAGATGCGCATTTCGGAACAAGCCGCAGCTATTGAGAATGATACTAAGGACTTTGAGGCCCAGCAGAAGCGGAGGGTAAAAGCCTTAAAGGTTACTCAGAGAACGGAAGCGGAAGCCGCGAGAGCCTCCTCCCAGCTTATGGACCAAAAAGGTGTGGGTAGAGTAGGCAAAGGTGGTATGATGGCTTATCTAACAGACTCAAAGGTATCTGATAACCAATCTAAGATGGCAGCTCGGAGAGCAGTAGAGAACGCTAAACAGCAGATCGCGGAAGGAGCCACACGTACAGGCAACTTACGAAAATTAAACATCGAGGAATTAAATGAATTAGACGATCATATTACTAAAAAAGCGTATCGAGTGGATCAAGGTCAAGCGGCAAGTGACAAAAAAGATACGGAGAATAAGAAGAAAGAGTTAGATAAAAATAAGAAACATAATAAGAAACTGGGTCTTGGCAATAAAGCGGCCGGAGCGGCTGTGAAGGGTGCGGGCGGACTACTGAAAGGAGCAGGCTATCTTGGAATAGCCCTAGTCATCTTTGATGTGATCAAGTTTATATACAACCATTTCAATAAACTTTCTGACGAGCTGCAAATTGCGCAGGATAAAGTTGGCGGAATGGTTAAGAAATATAAAAACTTAAACAATGAGATGAGATACTCTATGGCTAGAACGGGCAGTCTCGGTAATGAAGCGGCTGCTGTAGCTGATGGCAACCGATTAGCTTCTATAGATATCAAGAATCTTACTCTCACTTATCGGGACTTTCGCGAGGAGACAGACAAAAGCACAAAAGGTTATAAAGAGCAGCAAAAACAGTTTGCGGAACTAGGTAAGCTACTTAAAAGGATTAACCCCGAGTTTAAAGAATATGGTAATGCTCTAATAAACTTTACTGATATTAGTGCGGAAACCTCAAAGCAGACTCATGAATTAGACACAAATATCAGAGAGATAGGCTCCACTCTTCAAAACATGCCTGAAATAGCTAATGAAGCTGCGGTGGCTATGAAAGAGCTAATGGAGGAATTTATTGTTCCTACTAAGTCTGAAAAGGGCGCGCAAAAAATCATAAAAGAAATTGAGAGTATTGCAGTGGCAATAGCAACACACGATATTGCAAAGCGCGAAGCCAAGATCGCCGCCGCTGATGAAGAAATTTTGGAAATTGAGAGGGTGATGCGGGCTGAGGAAGCGGCGTATGCTGCCTGGCTAGTACGTGCTAATGATAAGAATGAGATCCTTAGTGGTAAGCATAAAGGGAGGCTTCTCTCGAATTTTATGGCAGACACCGGTGTATCAAGTGCCGAAAAGCAAGAGCAAATGTCCTCAAATTCGAGAGGAGCCGGGTCTCAACACTATCAAAAAGGGAAGGCTTTTAGAAACTTTCGGTTTCCTTTTACAGACGAAAATGGTAAGTTCGATCTGGAGGCGGGCTATCGTGGGGCATTTAGGTCAGATGCGAACATCCAGGCAAGGGCGCCCGAGGTATTCGGGCCGAGCATGGAGACAAGAGTAAGTCCTAGCATCATGGAGCTAGCGGACCCTGAGCGAACACCTAAGGAAATCGCGGCTGAGCAGGCATCATTGGAGGCTCATAGAAAAGAAAAGGAAAGGAAAGAGGCAATCCTAGGAAGGATAAATCAGCTTATAGGCACGGAGCGTCAGATAGAGCAGGATATTCTTGGTTTTAATCTTAAGCAAGCTAAGATGCAAACTCTAGGCTACTCTATTGAAGGTAAAATTTTAAATCAGAAAGCCAAGATGTTAAAGCTTCAAGTGCCTTTACTGAAAGCACAGGCTGGCGAAGCGCGGGCGAATCGGGCCTACGAGGAAGCAAAGGAGGACGCTGATATGTCCCCCGAGCAGCTAGCAAGAGCAAAGTTAAACTACGAGAATTCACAGAAACTTGTAAAGACTGAGAAGTCTATTCTTGAGTTTAAGGAATTACAAGGCAAGGCTGTTATAGCTAATCTACACTTTGAGAGGGAACAAACAGAACTAGCGGCAAAAAGAGCCGTACATGAACTCGATATTACCAAGCTCAAAGAGAAAATACAGAGAGTAGAGAAACGAGCAAGAGGAGCCCCTGCCTACCGTAGTGCCCCTGTCCTTAATGCTGATAACCAGAGGGAGATGGCAGAGTTTGAGGTTAGGGTAGCAGAGTTTGAGCAACAGCAGGCTCAGAGTAAGCTCGATAAGAAGAGAAGCAACCTAACTCTTGAGAGCGTGTACCATGGCCCGGATGACGGTTCAGACGCCGCGCAGAAAGCGGCTGCGAGAGGAGTTTTTACTGGCCCGCTTTACAGCCCACAGGGCGAAATGCAGGATCCAGGACACCCCAACTTTGCGGGCAAACTCGACATGGAGAAGGTAGAAGTCGACCTGAGTATTAGTAAGGAGAAGTTAGATCTCGACAGGAGTATCAACGCCGTGGAAGCGGCAGGAAGAGATGCGAAAGCTCTTAGTGTGGGCGAACTCCAAAGAGCTCAAGTACAAGAACTTGAAAATGTAAGGGAGATGGCCCTAATTGACGAGAAAAGAAATCTAAGCTCCGAATTTCTTAAAAACAGGCAGATTCTCCTTAATCGAGGGTATGAACAAGGCCTTACCATGGCTCAACAGAACCTAGAGGAAATAGAAAAAACTGCGATAGTAATGACAGAGCTGCAGCTACTTCAAGAACAAAAACAAACATTAGCGAATGGCATTCAGTCCAACATGGAAAGCGCCTTCATGGCGTTAGTAGATGGCAGTAAGAATGCTAAACAGGCGTTTGCGGATATGGCGGTTGGAATACTAAAGATGATAGCACAAATGATTGTTCAAATGCTGGTATTGAAAATGCTTCAGAGTGCTATGCCGAGTTTATTTCCTACTACTCCAGCGTCCACCAGCGGCAGTCTGATAGAAGCTCCAATGGCGACGCCCGGGGTAGCCGGCACATTGATAGCAAAGAAAGGAGGAATATTTGGTCCTGCATACGCAGCAGGAGGATATTCTTTGAATAAAAACAATTTCTCAAGAGGGGGCATGGCAAGAGGCGCGGAAGCAGGATACGCAGCAACTCTCCATGGCAACGAAGCAGTAGTTCCCCTTCCTGATAATCGCAGTATTCCTGTGACTTTAAACGGTGCAGGAAGTAATCAAAACAATGTTACAATTAGTGTAAATATGGATAACGGGGGCAGTTCAAAAAGCTCTTCTGACTCACAGCAAGGTGAACAACTAGGCACGGCAATTTCAGCAGCAGTTCAGAAAGAGTTATTACATCAGAAACGGTCAGGCGGGATACTTAATCCTTACGGAGCATCATAATGACTATCGGATTCACAGTACCTAATTTAAATAGGAAAGTTCTGCCCGATAAGACACTAACCATGGAAAGCGAACCTAGGGTAAGGGTAGCTCAATTTGGGGATGGGTACGCCCAGCGAGTAGCTGATGGTATAAATGCGGTAAATGAAACCTTTGAGGTATCTTTTGTTAATCG
>Ga0308011_10001419_pt1 | contig 10817 bp, 6 predicted proteins | sample Neamet177_FD_203144 | JGI IMG/M metagenome (GOLD analysis project Ga0308011, IMG submission 203144) | Marine microbial communities from water near the shore, Antarctic Ocean - #177 | ecosystem: Environmental > Aquatic > Marine > Unclassified | place: Southern Ocean | collected 2014-07-25
GGTTACAGCAAAAGCAGTATCAGAGCCTAAGCCCTCAACAGATACAATTTTTAGGACTTTTGCAAATACCTATTGTCGCATTAGAAAAACGGATTGAAGAAGAACTAGAAGAAAATCCTGCACTTGAAGAGGATGAGCAGGAAAAAGTAAGCCTTTCCGAAAGAAGTTTTCAGCAATATATTACAAATGATATTCAATTTCAGATTGAAGATAAGTCAGAAAGCCTGAGCGACTATTTAAACCAGCAACTTATTTTACTAGACATTAGTAAAAGTAAACTGTTTTTGGTGCAATACCTCATCAATAGTCTTGATGATAATGGTTTTTTAAATAGACATTTACATTCAATATCTAGCGATTTACTCGTTAATAACAGCCTTGATGTTAGCGAGCAGGAACTTAGCAAAGCATTGCTAGTTTTACAACAACTTGAACCTTTTGGGGTTGGCGCTCAAAATCTACAAGAATGCTTATTGATTCAACTAAAAGTTCTGCACCCTGAAAAACTGCTTGAACAAACAATTCTTACAGAGTATTATGCGCCTTTTAGCAACAAGAATTTTGAACACCTAACTAAACACCTTGAAGTTGATTTTGAAGCGCTTAAAAGTGCTTATAAAACAATTGAATCGCTTAATCCTATCCCTGGAAATGGGTTTTCAAAAAATGCAAATAGCATTGCTTATATTTATCCTGATTTTACGGTAACAATAGTTGATGGTAAACTGGAAACAACACTCAACAAAAGCAATGCAAAGCCTATTAAAGTAAGTAAGTATTATCAGAATATGCTAAAGGAAACGGAAGATGATGCTACCAAAAAATTCTTAACTGAAAAAGTAGAGAAAGCAACTTGGTTTCAAGTCGCAATTGAAAAAAGAAATGAAACACTAAAAAATGTTTTCTCTGTTATTTTAACCATTCAAGAAGAGTACTTTTTTTCTGGAAATGAAAAGGATTTAAAACCCATGAAACTAGCAGATATTGCTCAAGTAGTGAATATGGATATCTCTACTATTTCAAGGGTAAGCAACTCAAAATATGTTGCCACTCACTTTGGTGCTTTTAAGCTGAAAGAACTTTTTTCAGAAGCTTACCGAAAAGATAATGGCGAACTAATTTCAACTAAAGAAATAAAAAGTAAATTGCAGGAAATAATAGAAACAGAAGATAAAATTACTCCTTTTACAGACGAAAAATTAGCAGAAATGTTAGGCAAAGACGACTATCATATTGCAAGAAGAACAGTGGCAAAATACCGAGAAAATTTAGGCCTCCAAACAGCAAAACTAAGACGAGAATTATAATGAAATTATCAAAGTTTATCTCCATACTTCTACATCCTATGTTTATGCCTTTATTGGCTTTATACCTAACCCTAAAAAGCATCCCTTCAATAGGTTTTGCAATAAGCCCGTACCTGAATTACATCTATGGAATTATTATTTGCTCAACTATTCTGCTTCCTTTAATGACTATCTTTTTTTTAATCCAAAAAGGGAAAGTAAGTTCCCTTGAAATGAGTAACCATAAGGAGCGATCAATGCCTCTTTTCAGAACTGTTATTTGGATGTGCTTAGGGTTTTATATGCTAAACAATATCTTGTTTTACGCTCCAATTTTAAAAGCTGAAATAATTGGAGCAATACTCATTATTTTGTTTGCTGCAATCATCTCAAAATTCTGGAAAATAAGTTTGCATTTACTAGGAATAGGAGGGTTAGTTGGTGTTTTTATAGCTCTACAAATAATGTTTGGCGGAGTACTGTACTTACTCCTTATTCTCATCATCATTTCAGGAGTATTAGGAGTTGCACGAATAGATCAAAAAGCACACAACCTTGCACAAATATATGTTGGGTTTTTACTGGGAGTTAGTGTCGAACTAGTAACTCTTTTAATCTATTAATTTCACATCAATAATTTCAATCCTACGCTCTAAGATCGCATCCAGACTATATATTGAATTAAGCCTATCATTAGGGTTGTCACTTACTTTTTTGGATGATTTATTTTCCCCAAAAGGCAACTCAATAATTTGTAAAAACCCAGAATTAAGAAAAGGTGAAAATGACTTATTTTCAAAAACACTTAAATAATTTACAAAAGACTGAATCCTTCTTTTTGATAGATTGATATTATACTCCTTTTTATGCAAAGGGCTTGCAAAACCTTTAACATATAACTGTATTTTTTTTCCTAACTTTAAATCAGCTAAAACATGAGAGAAAATACGCTTTAGCTTATTGAAATTTCCTTTTAAAGAATCTTCAAAAAACACTACCGAGTTAGGCGAGTACAAATTGTATTCTTCTTCCATTTTAAAATAGGAAATATAAGCATCCTTATAGGTTTTATCAGTTGTAACACTCATAGTGCAACAATCAGGCTCATCATTATGGAAATATAATTTTAAGGGCAAAAATTTGGTAATATGCACAACATTATCTGGCTCTTCAATTACGGGTTCTTCTAACTCAAAAGAGAAAATATCATTGCAACAAAACTCGTTGGAAGTGTATAGTGCCCCTTTACGATTAGAAGCAAAATAGCCTTTTGTTTGCGTATAAAAAGAAAGGTACATTTCGTCTTGCTTAGTGTTCAATTGAATTGCATTAAGAGGTTTATCCCACAAATTTAATTTGCCATCAGCAGTATAAATATCAAAACCTCCTACACCATTTTTTCTGTTGGACGAAAAATATAAAACCTCTTCAAACGAATTAAAGAAAGGAGTTATCTCGTCAAATTCTGAATTAATTTTATCGCCAGCATTAATAGGAATGCCATACTTTCCATCTTTATCAATTATACTTAACCATATATCCATTCCGCCAAAACCACCTTTCCTATCAGAAACAAAATACATCACTTTTTGCTGATTATGAATTGCAATATGAGGTTGAGTATTTGTTGAGTTTGCCAAATTTATATTGCTGTTTAATTCTTCTGTAATTTGCTTTTTATAATTCCTAAGTGCAATTTTACAATTCCCTTGGTCATCACAGACACTAAAATAAAAAACCAACTCGTTTTTTGGAAAATGACTATTGGCAGTAGAATACGAATTTCCTAAATTAATATACTTTCCTTTTTGCCACTTTCCATCCTTGAGCGTGCTTGAAAAAATAGCGGACTGATAAATATCTTCTTGCAAAGTTGAAGAAGTATAATAAGCTGTATTCTCATCAATTTGAACAAAATTAAGCTCGGGACCATAGGTATTAACATTGCCTTTCAAATGAGTAATAGTTAGTCCTTGAGAAAAGCTAAGTATTGGAAAAAATAGGAGGATAATACTTATTCTTATCATTCTATAATTAGTTTCTTCTCCACAGTACCATCACTGTAAATATAAAAGAGCAAACCTTTTTTAGATTTACTTTCCCTACCTAAAATATCTACTATTTTAAGGAGTTTTTTAGTTTTATTATTTTCAATAATTCCAACAGGTTCTGTGGTTTCTACCAATACAAAATTATCAACAGCCAAATAATTGACGCCTTGTTGTTCTCTTATTGGCTGACAAGTAACATACCTAAAGGTATCGGTTGCCTGAAAGGTGAAAGATTGTTGTAGCCATATAGTATCACAAATAACAGAAGTATCAATGAGAACGCCAAAGCTATCATCAAAAGTAGATGCGCCTACTTTTAACCTACCAGTACGATACATAGTATTAATTCCAGGTCGATAGGCTTTACGGAAATAAAAACTCAACTTATACCAAGTACCAATTTCTAAAGTATCGGAGAGTTCCAATGAAAAAGCATCAAACAAAGTGTCAGCAAATACAGTATCAAAAATAGTAGGATATAAATAATAGTCTCCAAAATCAGCTATTTGTATCAACCAATCTCCATTTTGTGCGTAAACTGTATCAATAGGAAAACCTGTGAAAGAAGCCACTCCCCCCTTTAAAAGGTCAATATCTCCATTAGATACTAAGTTTTGATTATATCCAAATGAAATAGAGGAATCCATTATTTGATTATATTCTACATCTGTTAAATCAAAGCATCTATCAGATTGGCAATTATTATACTCAAAACTCCCATTCAATATTAAGTTCTGTGCTTTTACACTAAAAGCAGAACAGAATAGTAATGTTATAAGAAACAATTTCTTCATCTTCCAAAGATAGTTAATATTTTCTCCAAATCTCATTATAAATATTTTGGGCAAATTTCCTGTTCAACAATTTTTATCTTTTTCTTGACCTTCCATTGGTACACCAATGCAAATTCAAAGCCTCCTTTATTGTTACTTGCATTGGTCAAACTTGAAGTATTTACATCATAACTCACAACACAAGAAAAACCTTCAATTTCAGCTCCAAAATAAAGAATAAGGGCATCATTAACTCGGTCAGCAATTCCTGACTTTAAAAGAATATCTCTTTCTCCCTCCAATAAATAATTAACATCACAGCCCAATAAAAATTCTTTGTCGGTATCCTGATTAGAAAACACTAATTTAGGCTGAATACTCAAGTTATCCGTATAGGCATAATTAAGTGCCGTATGGAAATTTATTTTTTGATTCAAACGAATAGCGTCATTATCAGTAAAGGATTGTTTGGGTTTATTAATATGGTAAAAAGCAATGCCGCTTTCTAAAGTCGTTTTCCTATTTATCTGATACAAATTAGCAATTCCAATAGCCACATCAGGGAAAATAAAATTAAGATTACTTAAATTTTCAGGGTCGTTAAACACCAAGTCATCAAATACAATTGACCTTTGAAAAATACCAAATTGAGCTCCAAAGCTAAATAGGTTATCAGCAGTTATGGATACTTTTTTAGCATATCCAAGGTTAATTCCTGTTGTCTTAAAACGAGAATCCCCTGCAATATCATTTAGGAATTGCACCCCAATATTATGGCTAGGGATTATATCTTTTCGTTCCAAGGAAAAGCTAAGTGTGTTAAAGGGTACACTAACGCTTGCCCATTGTGATTTTCGTTGGAGGGTTGCTTTATAGTCGTTATTTTGTGCCCCCACCAAAGCTGGATTCAGCAAAAAAGAAGAGGCTTTGAATTGTGAAAAATGCACATCCTGAGCCCAAGCATTTACACCAAAAAATAAAACTAATATTAAGGCAATCTTTCTCATCTGATAAGAGTAATATTTCCCTTTTTAAAGAGTGTTTTATCATCCACACATTTAAGTTCCAAATAAAAGTCGAATACCTGAGGATTTAATTTTTCTCCTCTATAGGTGCCAGCCCATTTAATATTAATATCAGTGGTGGAAAAAACTTTTTGCCCCAAACGGTTAAATATCTCTAACCTAAAATCGGTAATTATTCCAGCAACATCATCAATAAAATAAAACTCATTTATATCATCTTCATTCGGGCTAAATGCTGTTGGGATAATAATGCTATCTTCATTGCAAAACACATCCAACACCTCAATACAAACGCTATCCCTAACACTACAATTATGAATATTATATACCTCTACAACATAACATTCTGCTTTAATTGGACTAATTACTACACGATTTGCTGTTGAGCTAAGCGCTATCCAAGTAAAATTATCGGTTGTTTCAATATTCAAATAAGTTGTTTCTCCCCTAAAAATTGTATCCTCATCCAACCATAAAGAATCCAAAATTGGATTATCATAAATATTGACAAATACTGAATCTTTTATTCGGCAACCATCAACATTTACCACCTCAACACTATACCAAGCAGAAGTATCGGTATAGTCAAAGATACTTGCAGAATCAGGAGAATAAAACACATCAGCAGGGGACCAAGAGTAAGAAATTATAGGAAAACTTGGGATGAGATTATTTACTTTTAGAAAAATACTATCGCCCAAACAGATTTCTAAATCTCCAATGAGATTTATGTTAATGCTTTCCATTTTCACCTCAACACTATCAATCTGCTCACACATTCCATCAGAAACTTTTACATAAAACATAGCAATACTCGCAACCGTTAAGCTATCGGTAAGGCTTAGCGTATCGGTAAAACTAACATTGGTCGACCAAAGCACATTAGTCGCTCCGCTATAACTGGCTTGTAGTTTTATAGGAGTATAACAATATGAGGTGTCGGCACCCGCATCCAATAAAAAATCAGAAACAATTATCTGTTGCAATAACGTGTCAGTACAAGTACCATTAGAAATTAGCAATTGATAGTTAATACTGCTTGACGAATTGCAAAAAGGATTGGAGACATTTGCGCTACTTAAGTCGGTGGAAGGAAACCAAAAATAAGTAATTGTTGGGTCGTTTACTGGGAGTAAACCAATTTGAACTTGATCTGCCTTACACTTGAGTACGCTAGCAATCGTGTCCTTATTGTTTGCTAAAATATAGATTTGCTTTGTTATGGTGTCCGAAACATTACACGCCCCAGGAGATGTCGCAGTTAAGGTAACTGAATAAGCTCCCGTTTGGTTGTAATTATGAGTTGGATTTTCCAAAGTAGAAGTTGTAGCATCTCCAAAATCCCACTGATAAATAACAGGAGAATTGGAACTACTTAAATTCTGGAAACTAATGGCAGTATCGCAACCCACCCATTGCGCATTAAAATCAGCAATAACCGTAGGGAAATCAAAGTTGAATTTGAACACTCCATTGTTGCAATTACTGTTATTAGTTGCTGAAACGGCTCCTGGATTTGGCTCTATAGGGAAGTCCGAATTACCTCCACAACCCGCACAAACGGATTGATAAATAATCCCTTTTTTATCAAAGCGACTTGTTCCACCATCCACATGTTCGGCACTTTGACTTCCTCCAAAATAAGTCGCATAAACCAAGCTATCTAAAGCATCATCAATAACCATTAAATAAAAATCGTTCCCGTCAGTTGTATTTTGATAAGCATTAGTACTCACTGGTAAATTAAGGGTGGATAAAGGCCCTCCTCCTGTAGCTGATCCCCAACCAGAAAGGTAAATTTTATCGCATACATCAACCAAAAATGCAGTTGGAGAAATATCAGGACTTCCTTTTCCTGTACCCAAAACTGTTGCTCGCAAAACAGTAGTTAACTCCTTATTAAGTACCGCAATAAACTGGCCTGCATCAGCTTGAAAGTAACTTGCATTCTGCACCAAAGTTGAAGAAACTGCCTTAGTTTGCCCAAATAAATAAACGGCATCCGTGCTTCCAATTTCTACAAAGTAAGATTGATCGTATTGTTCGGACCCGTAATAGGAAGATGAAATAAGTTGCGTCCCATCTGAACTAATTAAGCTAATAAATGCATCTGCTCTTACCGAATCCTGATGCACAGTTTGGTAAGCATTACTTGTTATTGGAAAATCAGTTGAGGTAGTACCTCCTGTCACATAAATATTATCCTCATTGTCTAAAGCTAAAGAGTAAATTCCGTCAGCAGCACTACCTCCTAAATAGGAGCTCCAAATGATAGAAGTAAGCTGATTATCCATTTTGATAATACACCCTTCTTGCCCTCCGTTATTTGTATTTTGAAAACTATTTACAATCGGAAAATCGGAAGATTGAGTGCAAGTAGCAATGTAAATATTATTATTTTTATCAATGTCAATTTCGCCTCTTACCTCATCAGCATAATTGAATTTTAATTGGGATGCCGTATTTAGTCCATCATTATCAGTCCCTCCCAAAAAAGTAGAAGCTAATAAATTCCCACCATCAGTACTTAACCTTGAAACAAAAATATCAGACCCATTTGGAAAAGCAACCCCTAAAGATAAAGAGAGTGTTGACCCTCCATTAAAATTAGCTTGATAAGCAGAGCTTGTTACTGGGAAATCAGCCGAACCAGTTGTCCCAAAAATAAATAATTCATCTGCAGAATTTACAATCATACTGTGTGGCAACTCGTCTTTGGTACCGCCTAGATAGGTTGAATAAATCCTTGTTGTTCCACTAGTATCGTATTTGGTTATTCCAACATCAGTACCTCCAGCAGCATTCGCATAATTAAGCTGATAGGTGCCCACAGTAGTAGGATATCCAATTCCAAAAACTGTACTTCCACTGTACAAAAACCCAAAATCATCATAGGTTGCTGTGTATCCAAAATTATTGGCTACCGAACCCGAGTAAGTGGAAAATTCCAAAACAGGATCAATCACTAAAGCGTAATTTTTGTTGTAACCGTCAGGGAATTCAAAAGTAAGAACATTCCTTTTTAACTGATAATTACACGCCACCTCAATTTCAACATCATCTATAATCTGGAAAGCGTAAGGCCTATATTCAATTGTAGAATTTACTGATGTTTTTACAAGCAAATTTCCATTACTAAGCGAAAGATTACTCGTTCCGTTATAGCGCAATTTAATTGCTTTTTCATTACTGTTTTTAGCAAGGTGTAACTCATATTTTAACCTATCTTCATTCACATAAAAATACAAATCAATCCCATCATAAATATTTTCCTGAACTTGTTTCTTAAAAGACTTAACCCCTGAAACCCAAGTAGATTTATCGCCTAAATAATAATTCTCAAAGAATTTACTTTCATCTTCAAGTATCGTTTTGATATCAGCATTTGCATTCAGAAATGAAACAGAATAAGCGTGTGCATCTACAACATTACTAGTGGCAAATCCATCATGAATGTCTGCCAATTGCTTACCGTCAAAAAAAGCATAAGTGAATTTTGCATCTTCAATAAATAATGCACCAGAAGGGAGGATGGTTTTAGAAATTACAACTTTTGGGAATTGCCCTTTATTTTCAATAAAAGGGTTTTGTGCATTTGTCAAAAAAAAGAACATAACAAAGAGCATGCTGAGGGACTGCTTTAATATGCTTTTTTTAGGTTTCATTACATTTTTAATTCATCAGAATTTGCATTAAACTATCTTTTACCAACATGTAAGCTTCTCTATTTTCTTTTTTAATAGGGTCGCCAGGCGGTAGTTTTTGTTTAAAAGGATCAACTTGCTTACCGTGTTTCCAAAAACGATAACAAACATGAGGCCCAGTCGCTAAACCAGTGCTCCCTACATAACCTATAATATCACCCTGCTTTACATATACGCCTTTTCGTATTCCAGGTTTTATTTTTGACATATGTAAATACTGTGTTGTGTAAGTTCCGTTATGCCTAACTTTCACATAATTACCATTGTTTTTAGTATAACTTGCTGCAATAATTGTTCCGTTAGCAGTTGACCAAATAGGCGTCCCTCTTTCTGCTGCATAATCGGTACCAAAATGTCCTTTCCATCTTCCTGTTACAGGATGTTTTCTTCTTTTACTGTAACGTGAGGAAATACGCTTATAGTCCACTGGCGCCATTAAGAATGCTTTTCGTAAGGTTTTTCCTTTCTCATCATAATAGTCGCCAAAATTCACATTTTCTTTATAATAAAAAGAATAAAAATTCTGACCCTTATGAGTGAACTCTGCTGCTAAAATCCTGCCGATACCAATATACTCATCATCAATGTATTTATCCTCATAGTACACCCTAAAACCATCTCCTTTCTGAATTTTAAAAAAGTCAATCGTCCAAGCATAAATTGTTGAAAGTTCAGCTGTTAATTTTGGACTCAGTTTTTGTTCTTCCATAGTCACCCATAAAGATGAGTTTATGGTTCCTGAAGCTGTTTTTAACTTTATCGTAATTGGCTTTTTCCCTTTATAAACATCAATCTCGTTTCTTAAATCAAAAACAACATAATTGGTTGCGTCAATTTCATAAATAAAATATTGTGCTTTTTCAGTTGAATCAGTTGCACAAATAACCGTGTAACTTTTTCCTGTATTTACACGCCTTACATCAAATATCCCTTTTGATTTATTAACGATTTCATTAATTTCAAGATGGTCAATATGATTTAAATAAAGTATTTCACCCATGGTTTGTCCGCTTTTCACAACACCCTTTATAACCTGAAATGAATCCACTAAAATATTATATTCGTAGGACGGTTCAATGTTTTCTTGAACAACCTCAACAGTTATTTCTTCCTTCTTTTCTTTATTTATGCTGTTCAACATAAACAGTAATGCTGTTCCCATTACTAGTATTCCAAACCATTTTTTCATTTTGCTAATTTACTTCTTTAAGTTATTCTGTAATGATAATTATTCTCCAATAATTAACAATGGATATTTCAATTCTTTATAGTCGTCCAACACTGCTTTTATTGTACCTGCCCACACCTTAGTTTCCACCCTTAACAATAGGTGATTAGCATCATCTGAAATCCAAATTTTCATTTCTTCTCCATCTTCAAAAACTCTGCCTTCTTGCATTTTTGGTTGAAAAGCCATGCAATCAACTTTCCCCCATTTTGTTTCTAAAATCTCATTCTGCAAGTATTTTATTTCCAAATAATAATTTTCATCATCCATAAAAATTGGCACATAAAAAGAGTCTCCATTTATAATACTCTCCTTTTTAAAGGTTCGTGCATAAAACAGTGCCGAAAGCATATCTTGAATATTTATCGGAATTATAAATGTGCTGTCTTGCGTAACCACATTACTGTCCTTATGATTAAACTTATACTGCTGATTAATTAAATGCCCGCCCTCATTTACATCCCTGTTAAACACAAGTGGGAGTAGGGTAGAGGTGTCAATAAAAGTCTCATAAACATCACGCACTTTAAAGAACCAATCGAAAAAAGGAGCTGTTTTTCCTTTACCAATAATATGAAAACTGGGTTTATGGTTTATGGCTGTGATTGCTTTAATTTCCAAATCGGCATAACCCACCCAAATTGGCCCAAAAGAAACTTTATAAGCAGCATATTCACCTACTTTATAAGGTAAATTGTTTTGTGAAAAAATACCGCTTGAAAAAAAAAGGAATACTATAAAAAGAAATTG
>Ga0308011_10001422_pt1 | contig 10812 bp, 8 predicted proteins | sample Neamet177_FD_203144 | JGI IMG/M metagenome (GOLD analysis project Ga0308011, IMG submission 203144) | Marine microbial communities from water near the shore, Antarctic Ocean - #177 | ecosystem: Environmental > Aquatic > Marine > Unclassified | place: Southern Ocean | collected 2014-07-25
TGGGCCTTTGTCGTTGATGATTCTGGGTATCGTCTTTGGATCGATCATGGCTGCGCTTCTGCCGGTCGGCGTTGGGGTAGGAACAGTGCTTGCCGCAATTGGAATGACAATCTGGCTTTCCAACATCACAGATGTAACCGTTTATGCTACAAACATCATTTCCCTCATCGGAATTGGTGTCTCTATAGATTATTCGCTGTTCCTCGTCAATCGGTTCAGAGAAGAACTTGAACGGGGTCATGATGTTCGCACAGCCACTGCCATGAGCAGTGCTACGGCAGGAAAAGCCGTGTTCTATTCTGGAATCACCGTTGCCATTGGTTTGATGGGCATGCTGTTTTTCACCAACACCTCACTGCCTTCATTGGGCATCGGTGGGACGATTGCAGTGTTCATCGCAATGGTTTATTCAACGATTGTGCTCCCTGCAGTGATGGCCATGCTTGGTCCAAATGTCAACAAGTGGAAGGTTCCGTTCGCCCTCGACATGCGAGCTAAAGACGATGGTCTCTGGGCCACTGTGGCCAAGCGCGTGATGGATCGGCCTTGGGCTGTTTTGATTCCAGTTCTGATTTTGCTGATCGGTGCGGGTGTGCCCTTTGCCTATGCTGAGTTTTCCTTGTCCTCCTGGGCTGCCTTGCCACCCGATGATGAAACCCGTCAAGGCATGGAATTAATCGATGAGCAATGGCCAGACCAGGCTGCAAACTCGATTGCAATTGTGATCGATACTGATGGTGCAGATCCGTTGAGTGAAGCCAATCTGAGAGCACAGCACGCCTACATCGTTGACCTCTTGGCCGATTCTAGGGTTGCCGGTGGCATAGGTGTGGGCCTGCCAAGCCCAGACATGAGCGTTCAACAAGTCCTCGACTTTTGGGCAACGCCGGATGACTTGATGCCGGCTGAACAACTCGCTGTTCGTGAAAGTTTGCGCAATGCTTTCGTTGGTGAAAACGCCACCTTGATTTCCGTTCAACTCATTGGTTCACAAACCGACGTCGCATCGAGGGAAGCCGTCGAGGACATTCGCTCCGACCGTGATTCCTTCTTGGCTGAAATGAGCGGTGACGAGGACCGTCTTCTCGTCGCTGGGTTCGCAGCATACAACGCTGACAATCTTCAAGCGATTGCAGACAACCTCCCGAGGGCGCTTGCTTTCATCCTCATCGCCACCAGCATCCTGATTTTCATGCAAGTCAGGTCGGTCGTGATTCCACTCAAGGCCATTGCAATGAACATCCTCTCCATCTCGGCGTCGTTTGGTATGCTGGTTTGGGTGTTTCAGTGGGGCTACGGTGCCGAATTGTTGAACTTCACACCACAACCCATCGATTCGGGGAATCCCGTGATTATGTTCTGTATTGTCTTCGGATTATCAATGGATTACGAAGTACTGATGCTTTCACGAATCCATGAAGAATGGGAACGCACGGGTGACAACACCCTCGCTGTTGCCAATGGTCTACAGAAGACCGGCGGGCTGATCACTGGCGCTGCTGCGATCATGGTGGTTGTGTTTGGTGCCTTTGGCCTCTCCTCGGTAATCATTCTCAAACAAATTGGTTTGGGACTGGCTTTGGCGATCTTCATCGATGCTACCCTCGTAAGAGCGCTTGTTGTACCGTCCACCATGCGCCTGATGGGCAAATGGAATTGGTGGTCTCCGAAGTGGTTGAACAACCTGTTCCCATCACCGGCCAAGCCGGAACATGACAACGGTCAAGAATCGGAATAGCGTGATTGAACCATGGCGGCCCCAAACGATGCCTTTGTTTTGCCACGGACAGGGCGCCTCCTCCGCAATCGCAGCGTTCTTGCAGCGATGACCAACAAACAAAGCAATCTGGACGGAACCCTTTCTGCTGAAGAGATTCATTGGCTGACAAGGCGTGCCGAGGGTGGATTTGGCATTGTGACCACAGCGGCAGCCAACGTGACTGAAACCAGCCGTGGTTGGGACGGAGAAATGGGGGTTTGGGGCGATCATCAAATTCCAGGTTTGACGGCAATGGCAAACCAAATCTCTCAGCATGGAGCGATTGGCTTGGTACAACTCTTTCACGGCGGTATGCGCTCTCCAGAATCGATCAATGGCGTACAACCCGTTTCAGCGAGCATCAACACCGAAGCAGGGATGGAAGGTTCAACACGGGCTCTTTCAGACGCTGAAGTCCTCTCACTGGTTGATGACTTTGCTCAAGCAGCGCTTCGATGTCAAGCAGCTGGATTTGACGGTGTCGAACTTCATGGTGCACATTCATACCTCATTTGTCAATTCCTGGGTGCGAAAACCAATCGGCGAGAGGATGACTGGGGCGGTACCTTTGACAAGCGCTGTCGTTTTTTGTTTGCGATTATTGAAGCCGTTCGTGCACTCACTTCGCCCGACTTCCTGATCTTTGTGCGCATCTCACCAACGATTGAAAAAATAGGGCTCGAGCTTGAAGACACCCTCGAATTGGCAAAAAAACTCTCGAAGACTGGGATCGATGGACTTCACGTTTCGTGCTGGGATGTGTTCCAAAGCGTCGAAGATGGTGACGAACGACGCTTAACTCGAAGGTTCTCAGAAGTGTTACCCGCTGACTTCCCACTCATTTCGACTGGTGCCGTATGGTCATCTTCAGACGCTCAATTTGTCCTTGATGAGGGTGCTCAACTCGTTGGCGTTGGGCGTGTTGCCATTGCGCATCCAGATTGGCCAGTCCGATTAGGAGATGGTTCGTATCATCCGCAACGTCCGCCATTTTCCGCACAGCATCTCGCTGAAGCAGGTCTTTCACCAGTGTTCATCGACTACATGCGCCGATGGAAGAACTTCGTCATCTGAGCCCGGAATGGACGTTGGAGACGAGGTGAATGCTCAGGCTGCGGTAGGCAGACCGTTCATCCATAGATTGAATTCATCACGGATTTGAGAAATAGCGACCTTTGTTTGCTTGATCTCTTTCTTGAGGTCAATGTAGCGGGACTTTCCTTCCTTGTTCTGTTTGGCTTGCTTCAGTTCCTTTCGATGAGTGTCCAGCTGGGTGTAGCCTCTTCGAAGTTGTTCAACGAAACTTTGAGCGTCCTTTTTGTGTTCCTCGTCACCGAGTTGCATTGACTTTTCATAGGCTGTCTTCATCTTGCGGCTTTCGATGGTTTTGTCAGGAATCTTGTGCAAACTGCTGGTCAATTTGATCAATGAGCATGCACCAATCCACCACTTGGTAGGGTCCCAATGATGCCACTTGTGTCCGTTTCGATAATCGGCTTGGAAAGTGTGGTGGAAGTTGTGGTAGCCTTCTCCGTAGGTGAAGAGAGAGAGCAATGGTGAATCTCGAGAAGTGTTTGCAGTCGAGTAAGGTTGCGTACCCCAAGTGTGGGCAGCAGAGTTGATCAAAAACGTAGCATGGTGAACGATGACCACTCGGACTAAACCGCCCCAAATGAAGCCGCCAAGGAATCCAGCAAAGCCACCAAGGAAGAGCCATCCAAGGACACCAGGGAAGACCATTCCCATAAGGAAACCGAGCAAGAAAATATGTCGGCCTTGGAACGCCAAGATTGGATCATTTTCTAAATCGCTCACCTTTTCGACCGCTGCTTCATCCTCTTGGGTCACCATGACCCAGCCAATGTGAGCCCAGAAAAAGCCCCTTAGGACGGTGTATGGGTCATCATCAGTATCTGTGACCAGATGGTGGCGGCGGTGGTCACTGCACCACTTGATCGCTGAGTTCTGGAACGCAGCAGCTCCAAACAGAGCATAGAATAATCGAAGAGGCCATGCACCCTTGTGGGTTCGGTGTGAAAACAAACGGTGATAGCCTGCCGTGATGGAAAGCCCGGTTGCAATGTACATGAATCCAAAGATGGTCAATTCCACGGAAGACACGCCGTGGTTCATGCTGTACCATACCAAACCGATGACGGCTAACACTGGAATTCCCGTCAAGAACGAGGCATTGACGATGTCGAGTTTCCACTCGCGTGACTCGCCTGTTGAGGTCTCCATGGAAAAAGGGCCACGATGGACCCTTTTGAGGGTGCCTACTTGGTGATGCATAAAACTCTTAGTTTGGCGAAGGAAATTAAGTGTGGGATTTCACACCACGAGGGAAAAGAACTTCATCCGAGGTAACCGTTTTTGAGGCTTGATTCGTTAGCAATTCCAAATCGGTGAAAGGAACTCTTGTTTTTTTCGAGCCAAAAAACGAAACTGGTACACTGTTCGTAAAAGTGGACGTGCCGAGATTTGAACTCGGGGCCTCTACCATGCCAAGGTAGCGATCTTCCAACTGATCTACACGCCCATAAAGGGTGCTTTCGCATCCCTGCGACCTGCCCTCCCATCATAAGGATTGTTCACACTGCCCTCTGCATAAAACGAGCCCCATGTCGGCTTTTTTCGGTTGGAATGAATGCTTTAAGTACCCTTGAATGGTCTTTTTCTGATGAAAGAATTACGTGATGAAACTGTGGAAAAGGACCTACAGAACTGCCTTGATGCAGGCCATCGGGTGTGGGCGGTTGGGGATGTGCACGGATTTGGTGATTCCTTGCACCTTCTGTTGCAAAACCTCCATCTTTCCAGCGAAGACAGAGTGGTCTTACTGGGCGACCTTATCGATCGAGGTCCAAGCAGTTTTGACGTGATTCGACTGGCAAGAAGCGATCCGCGCATCCATTGCGTCAAGGGGAACCACGAATCCATGATGGTCAAAAACTTCAGCCTCGAGAAAATTGAACGGCCGGATGAAGACGCACGCATGTGGTTCTACCACGGCGGGCTAGAAACCGCAGCTTCGTACCTCCGGGCTTTCGCCCTCGCAGATGGATTGCATGGTCAGGTGCACTTAAAAAATACTATAGAAAGTGACATACAATGGATGGACGAGTTACCTGCACATCTCGTTCTTGCCAAATGGAGGCTTGTTCATGCAGGGTATCACCCTCGGCGATCCAACGATCACCAGGGTGAAGAGGATTTGTTATGGATTCGTGATGCGTTCCATAAAGCAAAAGAACCAATCGATGCACTGCGGACGGTTGTGTTCGGTCATACCCCGACAATGGGTCTTCATCCCAAGCATGAAGCCCGCTGGGGCGAGGTCTGGTATTCCCCAGTTCTATTGCCTGATGGGCGAGCTTCTTCCATTGGTATGGACACCTGCGTGTTCCACAAACAAAACCAACCAGCCCTGCTCTCAGCACTCGACCTTCAAACGCTTGAAGTTCGTCAAATACAGCGAACCGAACCCTGGAGAGAAGACGACTGGGTTCGTGCTCGGCTTGAACATTGATTGAGAACGCCTTCGTTGACTTCTTGAGGTGAGTGTTGGTGGCCCCTTCATGGAGCGTAAGGGTGCAGGGGGTCTCTCACTTGGTTCGGTCCCGACGCCTTCGACGCCCCCGCACCGACCTGATGGCTTGTTTGAGGCCGCTATTGCCGCCCTTTCTGGAACCACTGAGGCTGTGTTTCGCCCGTGGATCGAAGATAGAATCACTGTGATTTGGCTCGAAGGTGAAGAAAAGCGTCTCGGTATGACTCGCTTTGAAGAAGGTCCGAACGAACTGGCTCGCCGTCGTCGTCTTCGCCTCGATCCGGGTGAAGTCACGATTGGTTTGCATCCAATTCTCTTGGAAGACGAACGCATGTATGCCCACACCCTTGTCCATGAATTCCTTCATGCAGCCGGGCTCACGGCCCATTCTGCAGACCACGATGCTCTCACTCATTCAGTTGCCCCCGCCCCATCGTTCAAGGAATCACCGTTGCTTCAACGGATGAGGGACGGTGTTCTTGGTAAGGCCTCAAAGCAACAGTGGACCTGTGGCTCATGTGGCTATGAATGGAAGCGAACAACCGTTCGTCGACCAACCCGTTGCCACAAGTGTGCAAGGCCTTTGTGAAGGGCATCCTCATGCTGAACCTTCATCAAGGGTTAGCCCTGCCATTGGAACAAGGACGTATAGTGTAGTTGGATATCACTTTGGCCTTCTAAGCCGAAAACCCGGGTTCAAATCCTGGTACGTCCGCCATCTACCCTCAAGGGCTGCGATCTGGTTAAGATTGCACAATGCTCAGTCGCAGCAACTCTTCTCGATGCTGTCTTGAGCACAGAAGCAGGTCTTTGCAGGTACGATGTCGGCTCGGGAACTGCGTTCATTGAACAGAGCAGTGACTTCAGCAAGTTCTTCAGGAGCATCGCCTCGAGCTTCAAGGCAAAGTTTGAGACCGAGGAGGCCCCACATGTTGTCCTTCCAGAGTTCGATGTCAGCACGGTAAACGGCTTCTGCTTCTTCGATTTCACCTTGTTCATGGAGAAGTGCTCCGAGGATGTGACGCACAGGTTGCATCTGGCCCCAAGGTTCGTTGTAGGCAAGGTTGAGTGAGAGATCGACACCACGGCGCAGGTGGTCAAAGGCTGCGGTGAAGTCAGATGCTTCGCCTCGGGCCTTGGCCTGGAACTGCCTGCGGTATTCGATTTCGCCAGCCAAGACGGCTGAATTGACCAAGAGAATACATGGTCCATCGCTTGGATCTTGATACATCAGGTTGTTGTGCAGCACTCGGCCAGCAAGCGCTGGGTTGTTGAGTGCTTCATCGAAGAGCATCTGTTCTGCTTCAGCTTCAGCAACCATACCTTTGGAGGCATAGGCGACACCACGAGCGTAGTGTTGGGTTGCGATGGTGGAGGGGAAGACATCCCTGTCAGAGTACATTGGTTCTGCGATGATTTCGTCCCACTTTCCGAATCGGATCATGACGTGCCAAGGCATGGTCACATAGGATTCGAGGAAGATAGCACCCATTGGGATGATGCCAGCAAGCATGAATTGAACTCCAGAGTTCTCGTCACCGGCAGGAAGCGTGTCCACTGCCTTTCGTGCGTACTTGAGCGCCGTTTCGTATTGGCCTTCAAACATAGCGCACCAAACCACAAAGTGGTGGTTGTGCATTCGGTAGAACTTGTAAAACTGGGATTCATTGCCCGTGAGTTCAACGTACCTGTCGTCAGCTTCAACAGCTTCAATGTTGCATTCCATTGCTTCTTTCCATTGTCCAACCCACGCATCGATGTGGGAAGGCATGTGGACGAGGTGGCCCATGCCTGGCATGATGGTGCGAAGCATATCAGCGGCAGGAAGAGCACGTTCTGGGAAGGGTGACAATTCCAAAGCATGGCAGTACAAATGGCACAATGCCACGTGCGTCTTTGCCTCTTCAACGTTCTCAAAGGCATCTTCCATGACCTTCACCAACAGCAATGTGTTGTCGTCAGCGGGAGTGATTTCACCGGTTGTGGTGTTCTTGTTCCACAGTTGCCAGGCTTTCAGGTTCATGAGAGCCTCGACGTAAATTGCAGTAACATCCAAGTTTCCACTGTATTTTCGGTAAAGTGGTTCCATTGCTGCTGCGAATGCAACGTTCAGTTCAGGGTCGTTCCCCATGTTGAGGACTGAAGGGTCTGCAGCATCACGTGCTTCTGCAGAGTGGCGCTGTGCCAATGCATCGATGAGGTCTCGCTCAAGTTCTGTGCAGCCTGCTTTGAGAGAAACCGCTTGCTGAATTGAATCGTGACCAGATCCAAGCCCTGGGCTCCAATTGTAGTTGGAAGATACACAGTATGCGATGCCCCACCATGCCATAGCGCAAGTTGGATCAAGTTCGGTGCACTTGCTAAAGCATGCAATGGCTTCTTCGTGGTTGTAGTTCAGCATGTGGCCAAAAGCGAGAACATACATTTTTCGGGCTTCTTCATTGTCGCATGATACTGTCGTTGCGAAGGAATAATTCGCTGCGTCGCCGAAGTCATAATCTGTTGGTGCAATGGACATGGATGGTCCACTCTGGGTCGTCTCTTAAGTGACTCGGCTCCCCAACAATGGAACCGAGAATCGGAAAAATCATCGAAATGAGCGGTTTTGGGCCTTTGCTTGGTTTTATGGAAAGCCATCATTGAAGAACTGAATTGGGATGCATCAGGCATGCAACGACTTGTACAATTTGGCCGATTGAACCAAACCGTGCATGGCGCAGATGGTCCACTGGCATCCATATGGGGTGAGATTTCGACACTTCGCCATGATGTGTATTCGATTGAGCTCAACCAATATGAAGTCGAACTCAGTGGTCAGTTAGAAGACCCAGGTCAGTATTTTATTGCTTTACTCTCGGATGAGACCCTACTTGGTTATGTGAGCATCAATGCTCCGGAACGGGCTGAAGGATTTCGGCTGGCCAAGTATTACTCAGGGGAAGTGATGAATGAATTGTTACATTTATCGACCTCTGCTGACTCCAAGACGTTTGAGATCAGAGCGCTAACAATCAAAGATCAATTCAGAGGCCAAGGCCACGCTTTCACCCTCATGCAGGCAGCTCTTCGTTTCTCAATCGCCGAGGGAGCCACCGACCTTATTGCAATGGGTCACACCGGTGTGCTCGAAATGTACAAGAAATTTGGAATGAAGGTTCTTGAACAACATCACGTAAGTGCCGGAGAAATCATTTTCCATCCAATGCATCTTTCAATAGCCCAAGCCCTTGCCTACAGTGGAGCACTTACCAATGCCATCGAGATTGAAGATCACATCAGCGAAGATGAGGCATGTTACCATGGAGGTGCATCATGGGATGCATCAGGCTTTGATTTTAATCTTAGAAACAAACTCGTTGTTGCGGATGTACTGGACAGCCCATTTCCGCCATGTCCAGAAGTGATCGAGGTCATTTCTCAAAACATTGAATCATGTTGTCAAGAATCACCACCGACCCAATGCGAAGAACTTATTGAAAAAATATCGCAAGTGCGTCGCGTCCCTTCTGAGCATGTCTTGGTTTCATCAGGATCATCTTCGCTGATGTTTTCTCTTTTGCCAAAATTAATTCACGAACATTCGAGTGTTCTCATCCTTTCCCCGATGTATGGTGAATACTTACACATCCTCTCCCATGTGATTGGATGCAACGTCACCCACTTCCCCTTGTACCCCGAGGATGGTTTCGAAATTGATCGTGCAGGGCTGATCGCTGAATCAAGAAAACACGATGCTGTGATCTTGGTTAATCCAAACAGTCCTACGGGGGTTTATTCTCATGAAATGAGGTGCATCGTTCAGGAAATAGTCGAAGGTGATTCCCAATGCAAGACCATTTGGATTGATGAGACATACATCGAGTACCTCCACGACGGTGACTCACTGGAAAGCCTCACGGGCCAAATTGAAGAACTCATCATCTGTAAGAGCATGAGTAAATGCTACGCACTATCAGGGCTGCGCGTGGCGTACGCCGTGACCTCACAGGCCTCTTTCCTACGTCGTTTCATACCACCGTGGGCCGTGAGTCTCCCCGCACAATTGGCAGCGATCACGGCACTTGACCAACCGGAATATTACGCAAAGCAATACGAGATGATTCATCGCAATCGAACTCATTTGTCCCAATCCCTTACCGCCTTAGGGTTCAAGGTCTATCCTGGTGTCGCAAATTACATCCTTACTGAACTGCCAACGAACATCGCTGCCTCATCAGGGGCATTTGTTCAATCGTGCCGTGAACGTGGAGTGTATGTGAGGGATGCAGAAAACATGGGCGTGACCATCGACTCGAAATTCGTGCGGTTCGCAGTGCGCATGGAGGATGAAAATAAACAAATCCTGTCCTGCATTGAGCATCTGATGCAACCCCATCGTTCCTGATCAGACAGGGACGCGATGATCCGGATGGATTGAGGTCAGTCAGATGCGCTCGGAATCAAAATTGAAATCCGACCACGGCAAAGAACACCAGTGTTGGTTGGTCACTCCATGTCCATGCCAGACATGTCTGAGTCCATGGCTTGAGTGTATCCTGTTTTGGGAGCAGTAGCGTTGAACCACATGCTCATTTCGTGTGCGCTGTCCCACAATCCAATTCGAGCAGAGAGAATGGTGTTGTTCTCGATCAGCAACACGTGAGGGATCGAAGCAACCGATAGGTTTTCTGACAACATTGGGCTGTGCAAGAATGGCCGGTCGACCGAGCGATTAAGTTCATCCTCAATCATCAGGTGCCATTCTGTCATGTTTGAACTGTCATTGCCTGCTTGCTTGTTAAAAATGAGCAAATGATCCGGCATAATGGATTGATCAAGAGCGTCGATTGTAGGTTTGCAGTGCGTGCACCAGGAGGCCGAAAAATACGCAACCCAGCGGCCCGTTCCATTTGCAGACGATTCATTCCATTGAGTACCGTTTTGGTCTTCAAATTCAAAACTTGGGAATTGACAACCGACATGCCATTCAGGGATGTTGTCTTCACTGCAGATTTCAATTTCTTCTGCCATCATCTCCATCTCAGGTTCGATGCACCCTGCTAAGCTGCTAAAAGAAAATAAAAGGGCAAGCCCAAAAGGAATTATTTTGTTCATCGAAGTCACCAACATTAAGCCCACTCGAGGTGGCCATCGATGTACTTGTCAACTTGCTTCTTGCCAGCAATCCAATAGTACAATGTGAGGGTGACGACGCTAAGGGCACAGACTTTCAGCCAGATTCCAAACAGACCCATTGGGGTGCCTGTGAATTTAATGGCACGTCCATCAATGCGAACATTGCTGCACCACTTGTTGATGACCATGCACGCACCCCACGGCATTGCAAAACCAATCGAAAACACCTTGATGAAGAAAGCGATAAGTTTGGTGAAGAAAAGACCGTAATCAGCTGTTCGGATTGCCCAAACACCACCGGCGCTCATGTGATTCTGTGCCATGGGTTGCATGGGTGCTGAAGCAACTGGGCTGGCCATTGCAGGGACTGGCATGGGTGTTGCAGCAG
>Ga0308011_10001425_pt1 | contig 10800 bp, 10 predicted proteins | sample Neamet177_FD_203144 | JGI IMG/M metagenome (GOLD analysis project Ga0308011, IMG submission 203144) | Marine microbial communities from water near the shore, Antarctic Ocean - #177 | ecosystem: Environmental > Aquatic > Marine > Unclassified | place: Southern Ocean | collected 2014-07-25
GACGTTCACTTTCTTCAAAAAAACCAAATAAAGTATGCGAATCCTCCTTTACTGAAAGATGAGTATATAACTTACACAACTCGCCATCAATAGCTGAGAATGTTTGTAATGAGATTTTGATTTTATAACCTACCCCATTCACATCAACAACTACATAAGTTGGTGTTTTTTCTATTAGTTTTCCGTGTATATGTGTTATCATTTTTTTATTTGAGCATCAACAACCGATAAGGTTACCATATTAATAATTTCACGCACTGTACATCCTAACTGCAAGATATGTACTGGCTTTTTCATTCCAACTAAAACAGGACCAATTGAATCAGCCTCTGCAACTTCTTGTATTAATTTATACGCTAAATTACCTGATTCAAGATTAGGGAAAATCAAAGTATTTGCTTGTTCCTCTGCTAATACTGAAAATGGAAAAATTCCTACTGTTTTTTCCGTATCTAAAGCAAAATCAGCTTGTATCTCTCCATCTACTATCATATTAGGATTTCTTTCTTTCAAGAGAGCAGTTGCTTTTGCCATTTTTGAAGATCCTTCAGTTCTTGTAGATCCAAAATTAGAATACGATAACAAAGCTAACCTTGGTGTTATATTGAATTTTTTAACTGTTTTAGCAATCATTTCACTCATATCAACTAATTCTTCAGTTGTAGGATTCGTATTGATAGTTGTATCTGCTAAAAATAACGTTCCTTTCTTAGTATTCATAATATACATTCCGGCTACTTTTTTCACATCATCTCGTTTACCAATAACTTCAAGCGCAGGTTTAATTGTAGTTCTATAATTCCTGGAAATCCCAGAAATCAAGGCGTCTGCCTCTCCAGTTTCTACCATCATTGATCCAAAATAGTTACGCTCACGCATTAATTTTCTAGCTTCAAATTGAGTAAGTCCTTTTCTTTTTCTTTTTTCCCAAAGAATATCACCATACTCATCTCTCGTCTTTTTTTGTGATTCATCTTTAGGATCAATAATAAATAAATTCTCAAACTCAATAGAAAACTCCTCAATTAAATCAATAATTTTCTGTTTTCTACCTAATAAAACTGGAATAGCAATTCCCTCATCACTTACCTGCTGAGCAGCCTTTAATATTTTATAATGTTCAGCCTCAGCAAAAACAACTCTTTTCGGGTTTCGTTTTGCTCTAGCAGTTAAAGTTCTAATCAACTTATTATCTAAACCCAATCGTTTTTTTAAACTTTCACGGTACTTATTCCAATCTGGAATTTCCAATTTTGCTACCCCACTTCTAATTGCCGACATAGCAACTGCAGGAGCTACAGCAGTAATCAATCTAGGATCTAAAGGTTTAGGAATAATATATTCGGAACCAAAAGACAAAGTATTATCATCATAGGCTAAATTAATTTCATCTAATACCGTTTCTTTTGCCAAATTAGCAATTGCCTTTACGGCTGCCAACTTCATGTTTTCATTTATCTCAGTTGCTCGAACATCTAGGGCTCCCCTAAAAATATACGGAAAACCTAGTACATTATTTACCTGATTAGGATGATCAGACCTTCCTGTTGCCATAATAATATCATCACGAGAAGCCATTGCTTCTTTGTATGAAATCTCAGGATCAGGGTTAGCTAAAGCAAATACAATTGGACGTTTTGCCATAGACCGAACCATTTCTGTTGTTACAATGTTTGCTACCGAAAGACCTAAGAAAACATCTGCATTTTTCATAGCTTCATCAAGCGTATCACACCTTCTGTTTGTTGCAAATATTGCTTTATTTCCTTCTAGTCCTTCTCTGTTTTGTTTGATAACTCCCTTGCTATCCAACATTACAATATTTTCCTTTTTTACTCCTAAGGATAAATATAATTTTGAACAGGACATAGCTGCCGCACCAGCACCATTAACCACAATTTTAACCTTTGTGATGTCTTTTTTGGCGATTTCTAAGGCATTCAACAAAGCTGCTGAAGAAATAATAGCTGTTCCATGCTGATCGTCATGCATTACCGGAATATCAAGTTCTTCTTTCAGTTTTCTTTCAATTTCAAAACATTCTGGTGCTTTTATATCTTCTAGATTAATCCCACCAAAAGTAGGGGCTATCGCTTTTACTGTTTGAACAAATGTATCAATGTCACTCGCATCTACTTCAATATCAAAAACATCAATATCAGCAAAAATCTTAAACAACAATCCCTTCCCTTCCATTACTGGTTTTGATGCTTCAGGTCCTATATCCCCTAAACCTAACACTGCTGTTCCGTTTGAAATTACAGCAACTAAATTTCCCTTTGCTGTATATTTATATACATCATCTTTTTTTTTCGCAATTTGCTTACAAGGTTCAGCAACTCCAGGGGAGTAAGCTAAAGAAAGCTCTCGTTGTGAACTATGTTGTTTGGTAGGTACGACCTCAATTTTACCCGGCCTTCCTTCTGCATGATAAGCTAACGCTTCTTTCTTACTTATTTTTTGTGCCATATTCCTCTAATTCTATAAGTAGGCAAATTTAATGATTTGAATATATTTAGCACCATAAAAAAGAAAACCCTGAGCTTTCGAACAGGGTTTTAATTTTTTATATAAAGAATTATTTATTTAACAATCAATTTTTTGATTGAAACAACTTCATTATTCACTATTAAATTTCCAAAATAAATTCCTTTATTCATATCTGATAAATCAAGTTTTTGAATCCCCTCTTGGCTAAGTGAAATCTCTTTTACATTATTTCCTAAAATATCAATCAATTTGAGAGTTGCCGCATTACCATTAAAAGTAAAGTAAACCATTTCACTAGCAGGGTTAGGATAAAAATCACTAACTATTACGGATTTTAATTGAGATACGGAAGTAGAAGATTCATTGTAAGTTATTGTAATACATGTCTTATCTGTAACATCTGACTCAGGATAGAAACAATATTCAATAACTGCAGAAGCAGGATCACAATAAGCATCATAATATCCCCCAAAATCAATATCATCTCCTTCTCCAGGAAGTAAATTATTTGATGAAGAAGATATATAGGTAGTTGCACCATAACAATTACTACCCCAACAAAAAAAGTTAGCCGTACCAGTGGTAGTGTCTATTATGACTTTCTCGCATAAAACATTAAGAGTATCACCTGATATATTTTTTACTGTTAGTGAAGAATAATGTGTTTGTAAGCAAGCATCAGTTGTTGGAGCAAAATTACTCCCAGTCACTACTAAAGACTGAGAATATGCTGAATAAAAAATTAACATACTAATTGTTATTGAAAGAATTCGTTTCATAATTTATAATTTTAACAAAATTAAAAAAAAATTACACACTACAATTATAGAATGTTATATATTTTAAATAACTGAACACATAAGATTATTATTTTTTGAGTATAAAAAAAGTTAAAAAAAATCTATTCTTTTTGTATATTTGCATACTTATTAATTAAATCAAACATTATGAAAAAAATATTACTTTCTATATTTGCACTTTCTACACTAGTAGTAACTGCTCAAAATAACGTAAGTACAACTACTGAGAACAGAAATGTTGTACTAGAAGAGTTTACAGGAATCCATTGTGGATACTGCCCTGACGGACATTTATTAGCTCAACAATTGCATGATAATAACCCTGGTGATGTTGTTTTAATTAATATTCATGTTGGTAGTTATGCTGCTCCTTCTGCTGGGGAGCCAGATTTCAGAACATCATTTGGAACTGCAATTGATGGACAAGCGGATGTAGCTGGATATCCTGCAGGAACAATAAACAGACACTTATTTCCTGGATTGCAACAAGCAAGCGGAACTGCAATGAGCAGAGGAGATTGGGCATCTGCTTCTAGTCAAGTATTACCAGAGACATCACCAGTAAATGTATGGTCGGAAGCTATTGTTGATATGGGAACAAACACAGTAACCGTTAATGCTGAAGTATACTATACAGGATCACAAACAATAATATCAAACAAATTAAATATAGCTGTATTACAGAATAATGTTCAAGGACCACAATCAGGAGCATCAGCTAACCCGGGATCTATTTTACCAAATGGTAACTACAACCATAACCACATGTTACGTCATTTAATAACTGGACAATGGGGAGATCAATTAGATACAATTGCTCAAGGTACTTTAATAACAAGAACTTACACTTGGACTATACCAAGCGATTTAAATGGAGTTGAACTAGATCCAACAAACTTTGAGGTTGTAGCGTTTATATCTGAAGACCAACAAGAAATAATTAGTGGTGATTATTCTAGCATGTCGTGGAACTTCCCAAACACAGAAGATGCATATTCAACAGGAGGATTAGCTACTGATTTATCCTGTAACGCCTTAGACGCTACAGACCTTACAATTACATTTAAAAATTACGGAAATGCTCCTTTAACTTCAGTAGATATTGATTATTCTATTAATGGCGGAGCTTCAACAATATACCCTTGGACGGGTAATTTAGCTTCATCAGGTACAGAAACTGTAACAATTCCAAATACAGTTATTACTTCTCCACTAGTATTAAATACTGCTACTTTTATCTTGTCGAATCCAAATGGAGTTATAGATCCAAATCCAACAAATAATACTTCAACAATAACATTTTCAGGAATAGGATCAGGAGCAGCTGGAAATGCATCAATACATATAACAACAGATAATTATGGATCAGAAACAACATGGAATCTTAAAAATAGTGGAGGAGCTATTATAGCAGATGGTGGACCATACGTTGACGGAACATCTACTCAAGCTCCTGTAGCTGTAACTCTAAATGGTAGTGAATGCTATACATTAACCGTTCTAGATAGTTACGGTGATGGGATGGATGCTGGATATGGAGTAGGGAGCTATTCAATTATCGATCAAAACGGAATGACTCTTACTTCAGGAGGTCAATTTACGACTGAAGACAAAGGTTATTTCTTAACGGGATTAGCTACTTCATCAAACAATATTAATAACGATTCAGGATTAGCTGTTTATCCTAACCCTGTAAAAAATGTTTTAACTATTGAAGGAGATTTTACTTCAGTAAACATTTATGATGTATTTGGAAAATTAGTATTAACTAGTAAATCACAAAAAACAATTAACGTTTCAAACTTAAGTAATGGCGTTTACTTTGCAAACATCAATACTGAAAATGCAATAACTGTTAAGAAAATTACTATCACTAAATAATTCTCAACAACATATAATCAATAAAAAACCCTGAAATTTTCAGGGTTTTTTATTATCTCTTAATTCAGCTATTATTATTAAATTAGCCAAAAATAAAACTTAAGTAAAATGAGAAAACATTTCCTTACCCTTTTCGCGACTATACTCTTTTCAACTCTAAGTATGGCTCAAAACAGAACATTACCTTCAGTAGATGTAAAAACACTTGATGGAGGTACTATTAATATTACAGCAATAGAGAATAATAGTAAGCCAATTGTAATAAGTTTTTGGGCTACATGGTGCAAGCCTTGTAAAAAAGAACTGAATACTATTGCAGAGGTTTATGAAGATTGGCAAGATGAAACAGGAGTAAAACTAGTTGCTATTTCAATTGATAATTCAAGATCAATGGCTAAAGTAGCCCCTTATGTTAATGCATCCGACTGGGATTATGAAGTTTACATAGATCCAAATGGAGATTTAAAAAGAGCAATGGGAATTTCAACAGTACCTCATACTTTCCTACTAAACAGTAAAAAAGAAATAGTTTGGCAACACAAAGGATATGTTGATGGTGATGAAGACGAACTATTAGAGCAAATCAAAAAACTAGCACAATAATGTTTAAAAAAATAACCTATACTTTTATTGTATCCTTTTTAGCGATTAATAGTTTAGCTCAAAATAATAGCGGAGAAATTCATGGGGATTTTGATTTAAACATGCAAAGCTACCAGGAAGATGAAATTATTGGAGCAAAAGCAGCTGATGAAATTATTCTAAATAACGCTTACTTAAATATTAATTACACAAAAGGTGATTTTGCTGCTGGCTTGCGTTACGAAAGCTATCTAAATGCACTTATGGATTTTGATGAAAATTACAAAGGGAATGGGATTCCATTCCGATATGCAGCTTATACTATTGATGGACTTGAAGTAACTGTAGGTAACTATTATGAACAAATTGGAAGCGGATTAATCTTTAGAAGTTATGAAAATAAAGGGTTAGGGGCCGATAACGCAATGGATGGAATTCGCTTAAAATACAGCCCTATAAAAGGAGTTTATTTAAAATCATTTATCGGAAAGAGCAGGACTTATTTTACCTATGCTGAGGGCATAATTAGAGGAACTGATGCAGAGGTAAATCTTAATGAAGCCTTAAATCTAAAATCAAAAACAAGGATAATTATTGGACAAGGGCTTGTAAGTAGATTTCAAGCAGACATCAACCCAAAGTTTAAATTACCTCAGAATGTTGCTGCTTATTCAACTCGCTTAAATATAATAAATGGAGGATGGAACTATTCAGGAGAATATGCAATTAAACTAAATGACCCAGTAGGCTCGCTAACTTCTGAAGGGAATAATTATGCAAATGGAAATGCTTTAATGAGTAGTCTTACCTACTCCAAAAGAGGATTTGGGATTGTAGCGGAAATGCATAGAGTGGACCACATGGAATTCCGGTCAGAAAGAGCACAAGAAAAACAATATATAATCAATTATATCCCTACACTAACCAAGCAACACACTTACACTTTGTTAGCTCTTTATCCAAGCGCAACCCAAACAGAAGGTGAATTCGGAAATCAGATTGATATATTTTATAAGATAAAAAAGGGAAGTCTTTTAGGAGGGAAATATGGAACAAAAATTACATTTAACCTTTCTAATATAAAAAGTTTAGAAAAAGGTGTGAAATATAATGCTGAAAATAATGAAGTTGGAGAACTTAGCGGCTCATTTAAAAATGATTACAATGATTTTACGCCAGAATTTTTCAGTAAAGATGGAAGTTTATACTTTAAAGACATAAACTTAGAAGTTTACAAAAAGATTAACAAAAAAATTAGAGCAACCGGAGTAATAGCCAAACAATCCTACAACAAAGATGTACTAGAAGGGAAAACACCAGGAACTTACGGAATAGTTAAATCCACTATTGCTATTGCTGATATAAGTTATAAAATTAAAAAAGGACATACTGTTCGTGTTGAATTGCAAGAATTATTAGCTGATGGCGGGGAAGGAAGTTGGAGCATGGGACTAGCAGAATACACCATATCTCCACATTGGTTTTTTGCAGTTCAAGACATGTACAATTGGGGAAATCATGATGTAAGTAAGCAATTACATTATGTAAACATCAATTTTGGTTACTTAAAAGGAGCTAACAGAATTGAAATTGGTTATGGGAAAAAGAGAGCAGGAATTTTCTGTGTTGGAGGAGTATGTAAAGAAGTTCCTTCATCAAATGGATTTAGTTTAGCAATATCATCAAGTTTTTAATATGAAAAATATAATCACACTTTTTAGTTTTATTTTAATCATCACATCTTGTGATGTAGTTGAAGGGCCATATGAAATTGACACAGGAGGTGTCATTCCTTTAGACACCAATACCTATGTCAAAAAAATATTAATTGAAGATTTCACAGGGCACACCTGTCAAAATTGCCCGGGTGCAGCTAGAGAACTTGAAGCTATACATGATCTTTATGGCGATCAGATTATCGGAATGGCGCTACATGTTAGCAAAGCATTCGCTAGACCATATCCTTCAAGTCAAGCACCAAAATATCAATATGATTTCAGAACAAAATGGGGGAAAGAATGGGATGATTTATTTGGCATCTCTGGAATTGGACTTCCGGGAGGAATGGTTAACAGAATAGGCTACCCTAATGAACATAGGCTAGGGAAAGATGAATGGCTAGCTAGAGTAATCACAGAACTAGAAAAAGAAATTGATTTCGGGATTAGTATTACGACTAATATGACTGGAACTGAGGGAGTAATTACTATCAATACTGAAATATTAAACAATATCAATGGAGATTATAATTTAGTAGTTTGCTTAAGTGAAAGTAATATTATCAACTGGCAAAAAGATGGCTCTGAGGATATTGAAGATTACGAACACAATCATGCTTTAAGATCTTTACTTTCTGATGAAAATTTAAGCGTTTCAAGTAGTTATTCTATTTCTGATAATCTTGAAAAAACAATTTCAGTTAACTTAAGCACACTGGAACAGTTTAATATTAATTACTCTCAAAATACAGCAGAACTGGGGAATGGAAATTCAGGAGGATGGGATGCTTTAAATATGTCAGTAATCGCATATATTTATGATAATACCACTCAAGAAATACTACAAGTTGAAGAAGCACATTTAAATAACTAAAAACCTAACATTATGAAAAAACTATTATTTACACTTTTATCTGGACTTATTGGATTAAATTCTTTTGCTCAAGCTGATCTGCCAATTACAAGCATTTTTGCTGATGATATTGCACAAGGAGAAAAACTTATTGAAGCATATTTTACGCCAATGGCAGAAAGTTTTGGAGCAGGGTTAAATAGCGGGTGGTACAATACTGCAAAACCTCATAGTTTAGGTGGATTTGATGTAACATTTACTTTGAATACTGTGATTATTCCAAATTCAGCAAAAACTTTTAACATTGAAGATGCTGGAGGAACTACATTTACCTCTACTGAAACTGAATCCTCTACTATATTTGGACGTTCTGATGTAACTCCAATGACATATAATATACCAGGACCAGGGGATCAAGCAATTGGTCAAGGTGACTTTAATATGCCAGGCGGTTTAAAAACTCCAGCTGTACCATTACCAATGATACAAGCAGGAATTGGATTAATCAAGAATACAGCTATTGACATAAGATACATGCCAATGCTGAATGTTGGTAACAACATCAATGTCAATCTTTTTGGAGTTGGGGTGAAGCATGATTTATTACAATGGATCCCTGGAATTGGTAATACTATTCCAATGAGTCTTTCATTGCAAGGAGGTTACACCTCTCTTAATACAGAATTAAAAATAGCTGGACAAGAAGTTTCCTTAAAGACAAACGCTACTACAATTAATTTAGTTGCATCAAAAAAATTATTAATGATTACTGGTTATGTTGGATTAGGATATAACTCAGCAACTACAACTTTCACTACAGACGCAAATTTTGATTTAGGAGGAATTCAATTTGACGAAAAAGTAGAAGTAGCTTTTGAATCCAATAAAAATTTAAGGACTAATATTGGATTAAGATTAAACATGGCTGTTGTAACCATTCAGGCAGATTATACTTTTGCAGAATACCCGACAGCAACTTTAGGGCTTGGCGTTAGCTTAAGATAATATGAAAATCCTTCTTACTATTCTGATTTGTGTTTTTTCTATAAATGTTCATGCACAAAACTTTGGAGGAGGTATAATTCTAGGGCTTAGTACCTCACAAGTTTCTGGCGATAATTTAGGAGGGTTTAATAAAGCAGGCCTTTTAGCTGGTGGCTTTATTGACTTACAACTTAGTAAGACTTTAAAAGGTCAAATGGAAATGACTTTTATTCAGAAAGGAAGTAATAATCCAAAAATGATTGAAAATGAAATTACTGATATTAGTTTATCCTATATTGAGATTCCTTTAGTTATAAAATATCAGCAAAGTAATATAATAGCAATTGAGACAGGATTTGAGACTGCTTTTCTCATCAATGCATATGATAATGATTTATATTCAGAAATTAGAAAACATCCATTTAACAAAATGGATGTTAGCATTTTTATAGGCATGGATTATTCTATTAATCCCCAATTAATATTAAATAGCAGAATCAGTAATTCTATTCTACCTATAAGGGCTCATGCTTCAGGGGCTACTTTTCAACTTAACAAAGGGCAATACAATTCCGTATTGAGTTTCGCATTGCACTACATACTCTAATGAATACAAAACATAAAATAATAGTTTCAGTATCAGGAGCGAGTGGCGCAATATATGCCAAGGTACTTTTTGATAAATTAGTACAACTAAAAGATCAAATAGAAATAGTTGGCGTGTTGATGAGCGACAATGCAAAATATGTATGGAAAACAGAATTAGATAATTCAGATTACAATAATTATCCCTTTACTTTTTATGATAAAATGGATTTTATGGCGCCTTTTGCAAGTGGTTCAGCTAATTATGGTACAATGATTATTTGTCCTTGCTCAATGGGTACTATAGGTAGGATTGCTACTGGAATAAGTAATGATTTAACAACTAGGGCGGCTGATGTTATCCTAAAAGAAAGAAGGAAACTCATAATTGTAGCTAGAGAAACGCCACTTAGCTTAATACACATTAATAATATGAAAATTATTACTGAAGCCGGTGGAATTATATGCCCTGCAACTCCTTCATTTTACAGTAAGCCACAAACATTTGAAGCCCTTGCTGCTACTGTAATTGACCGAGTTTTAACCCTCAGTGGTCTAGATAATAAATCTTATAGTTGGGGGGCAAAACAATAATTTATTAAGTTTTGGGTTATTGTATTGTAAACAGTAAAAACCATGTTAGAATTCAGTAAAAAAATACTCCAAAAAGTTAGTTTTGATAAAAAACTATTTACAAAAGAATTGCAAAAAAGTGCTAGATGGATAGCTAAACATGAAGTAGCAGCTTTAAAGATTTGGGCACTTACTTCTTTTGCTCACTACAAAGACACCATTCTAGAAGTTTTTGACCAAGTATATTAAAACAAATTTCTTTGATCTGCAGGCTTTATTCTTCCTAAATGCTTAAAAGCTAATTCAGTTGCTTGACGTCCTCTAGAAGTTCGCA
>Ga0308011_10001433_pt1 | contig 10770 bp, 7 predicted proteins | sample Neamet177_FD_203144 | JGI IMG/M metagenome (GOLD analysis project Ga0308011, IMG submission 203144) | Marine microbial communities from water near the shore, Antarctic Ocean - #177 | ecosystem: Environmental > Aquatic > Marine > Unclassified | place: Southern Ocean | collected 2014-07-25
GGAAAACGGTAGGGGACAGCCCAATGGAAGGTTCAGACTGTGTCCTTACACTGTCAGCCGCACCTGTGGACACAGCAGGCTGAGAAACATCGCCACTCCTTTTGCGATTGCCCTGTGTCGTTGTACTGACAGCAGCCTTCTGTGTCGGTTGGACCCAATTCATACCCAATTGTAGCGAACTGAGCTTTTGTGTTGATATAACCAACACGCACACCCGCGTACAATCGCTCACCAAACGGAAGTTCTCCAGCCTTTTCTTGCACATCCCTGAATAGCAATGGCATCCCATTTCGCTTTCGCGGTCGCCAAGTTTGCTGTGAGGTCGGTGAAGTCTTGCAAATCGTCGTCCGTGTGACTGGGAACAGTTGATCTTAGAAACGAGAGTTTCAGCACCGGCCTGGAGCCTGGAAAAACACTTGCGAAATAGTACCATCTAGCAATGGTTACACCATGCCGCGATGAGTCCACAATATGCAGATGTGGTCACACCCTACTGCTTATTGTGAGCCCAACCAACTTGAAATGAGTCTCCAAAGGTTTATTATATATACTTATTATCACTCCTTCGTATTTCGGATATATATAATCATATACAAAACAGAACATGCAACATGAGACTAATGCCTGGAACATCATAAGATCAGCTAGCCGCCTGTTGGTCAAACTCCGAAACCATGCCATCGCAAAACCACAACTTCTAATGGTGTCAGGTCTCCTGGCTTCACGTGTCCATGCACAGCTCATCCAAGGTAGCGTAAATCAGACTAGTATTACCTTCATGGGTAGCCCGGATGGCAGAAACTACAGAAGCTGCAGATATGCACAGAGAGCCAACCTGTATCCACATCACTTTCGCTTTTAATATGAAGAACACGCACAAGGTCGCCAATTCTCACAGAGAGGTAGCCCGATGATCTAGCCACTACATCTCCATTCCAATGATCATTTCGTCTTTTAGGCATGGGAAAACATTTGTACGTGGTTTATGTTATCAATAACGCATCATGGGAAGACATGAAGCGACGAGTAGAATTCCTTGTCAGCAAACAGACTCTTGCAAGAGACTCTGCACTCGGAGCAAGAGGCGCGTGCAAAGCCTCGGTGCGCAAAGCTGAGGCAAAGAGTCACAACGAGCTCCACAAGCCTGTTATCTTGAATCATACAGCAGACACAGAGGACAACATATAACACACGACCCATGACATAGAAATCTACTGCTCTTGGCCAGTGCAGTCGCACACGTTTAAAGTGATCATGGGGTAATTACAGCCTCATGCACTCGAAGGAGATATCCGATGACGACGACTCTCCACATGCGGATGACACCTTAGCATCATCAGCTGCTTCGTATTCGTTCAGGGCGTCCTGCCCAATTGGCTACCACCACGTCCCGAGCAAGGTCGAATGGTACCACCAAGCGCATATATGTAGTATTGGTATTATCCCTGTATACTATGTTCAGCGAAATCCACATTACCACTGTGCGCTGCATTGTGCAACCGAATTCGGTCTCCAATCCAGCACAGCAGCCAGCGCAATGCCGTCGGTTGCTCAAGAACCACAATTTGCAATCAGAAAGCAAGACTTCCGGTCTGCTGCAGCGATCCAGACAGGCCAGGCGAGACTCAGCGCTGTCAAGATGAAATTATCATAGTCAGTGTTTGTACGGAAGCGACAACCCGTGCAACAAACCGTACGTAATTTGTCAGAACCTGTACGTAACTAGATAGATGTGCTTACACCATGCTACCCATCGGGAAGGTATTGTATGCAGGTGTAATCAATGGGACCCCAACGTGAGTAATTGTTCCACAGAGTGTTTCCTTCTTCTGTTCACTTTTCGTTTAGATAATCCGCCTCTCTCTGGTCCAGACGATGTGCCTTTTGGCTACAATTGTTATGTGGTTGGTCATGTGGAAGTGGACTAAGGCTGCTCACATAATGTTCCCATTTGTCAAGATCGTTGCAAGTGACACTGAACGCATGTCTCTGACAATAACTCGAGCTCTGCTTCAGCATTCCATGCGCTGCGATTTTCACGAACCGTCGAGTTATAGCCGACATTTAGATCAGATTGGAATTTACGGATTTGATCTGATGCAACCGTCTTGTTCCAGTCCGTCTCAGCATCTTCTGTGTACAGCTTATGCACTTATGCAATGCTGCAGCTGTCCCCAAGTTGCGGAGCTTGTGAGAACACTACAGCAACGCGGTCTTCTGAACATCCACACTCGACGTGACGTTTCAAGATCAGCACCAAGGTGAGACATTGGCAAGGCATCGAAGCAAGCGCCGTCGTCAGCAACAGGCTCCGCAGACAAAGGAACGGCTCCCTCGTCGAGCAAATTGCAAAGCTCTGCAAGCCAAGCGATAAGACCAACACATCCACTATGATCAACATTGGTCTCTTCGAGACAACACCAGCATCGCCGGACAGGATGACTACAAATACAGCTGTGGTTACACCATGCTGCACATATAAAACAAATTTTCAACAACAGCGAATTACCGAAGATAATTTAGCAGATAAGACTGGCCTGGATAGAATGATATCTGGCACAGATGGATATATGCTTGGTCGCGCAGCTCTTGCCCTTCGCAGATCACTTTCTTTCCCAGTGGCAAAGTTAGAAAAAACAAATCCACAAAAGGTGCGAAGAAAGGAGTGCGTCCAGCGACCAGCTGTTGATAGAATTCAGGCATTGGCATGCTTGCTGTCAACCATGACCTGCATTGCAAGCAGTCGCGGACAGAGAGGCGCGTATGCAACACACTTGGATCGGACCAACATCAATAACATGCAACACGATGTTCTTGAGGATTAGTAGTTGGTTGCAGCTGCCGTGCCTTCCGGAGGTTGTATGCTTTACCAGCAGCTACAGGAAAGCCAGCCACCGTGAGTGAAGTGTCATCTTCTTTCCTGGATGTTCTTGCCAGCATGAACTTGATCCACTGCGTACGTTCAGGACGCTTTGTGTAACCAGGCGTGTGACAATCGACACATGATGGGCCGCTCTTGCAATTGCCATGCTTTCCCAAAAGGCTACTGCAGTGTAGTGCGAAGGGAGAAGTCTGGCGATCACGGCTGCGCCACATGTCCTGGGATGACCCTGATGAAATCACACTGTGTTTCTTGTTGATCATGCATGCATGCCTGGAGTGACTGCTGGTTCTCTTGACTTGAGATTCTTAGCCTTTACGGACCTCGAATGCACTTTGAAGGGTGAGGGTCCTCCCGGATTATCTTTGCCGCAACTGAGGCCGACACTTGAGCTTCAAATTATCTCTCTGGTCCAGACGATGTACCATTTGGCTACAATGGTTTGTGCGGTTGATCATGTGGTGTAGGTGACCTCAGTGGGCTAAAGATCACTTTGAGAGAACAGGAAACCAGATGCTCCTCCAGATATAAACGCAGATCTTTCAATCGCACCATCTACAGTTAGACACGCGGCGCAGGCACTCGTGATCACTGTGGTGCTAAGCAGAACCGAGTGGTAGTTCCTTGTGTGGAGCGTGGCACTTCAAACAACCAGCCAGTTCTCGCTACTATAGAGTCACCGATTAACTGCAACATGGACAGGTGGAAGCTCTGGTCTACGCCTGTCGTCTCGGAGAGACTGCTTCTGTTGGCGAAGTGACAGCGAAGTCTGCGATCCTGTGCTTTATGCCTTCGTTGTTCAAGAAATGTTTCTCGAAGCATGTCTTCGTTGTCCATGCTCCATTCAAGATGGCGAGCACTCGTTGCGACTATCCGAGCTAACTGCAAACAGCTGAGGATGAGGCAACGAAACGATTCTCCGGTGACTGCATCGCAATCTTGAAGGTGCCGTGTGAACGTTTCTTGCAACCCATTCTGAACATGGGTTGCAGTAACAGCATGTGCCACCAACGGCTTGGTCCATAACGACTCGGGGCAGCCAGCACTAGGCAGCCTTCTACCAATAGAACACTGTTCTATCTCGTGCTTGGAAAAGTATAAGCACCTTGAGCCAGACTTGAGCCGAGCCAGATGGTACCGGAGCCAGACTTGACCCGATGGTGCAGCCATAGAAGAGGTCCATATAAATCTTCTTCACCTCGTGTAGCTGATGTAGCACTGGTTACACCCTACTACTCCAGATTGCAACTAGCTCCAGGGTATTCAGACTCATCGGACATTGTGTATGACTGCATTGCGGTTGCATGGCGGTTGCAAGCTGCGCGTGCCCATGGGCCACAGCCAGTTCGACTGCTGTCCACTGGCATCTATCTATGCCGGCCTCAGCCCCATGGGCCACAGTGGGTAGCAAAACATCGCACATGTTGAATACTGGAAGCTCCCAGAGTCAAGGATTTCAACCTTTATGCATGTAGCACAAACGAAGTCAGCCGCTGCGGGAACGTAGTTTGATATAATCCCATCCGACTGCATGGCCCTAGGTGGAAATGTTCAGTTGTGAGCAGCTGCCGAATGTGCACCCAGGAGATCCATCAGTTCGTCGTTCAATTGGTGTCAAATACCGGCAGCAAGTTGTAAAAGGTTTCGACCACAATCGTCTACTTGGCTCAACGATGCAACATGGTGCTGCAACAAGGCGCTTCAGGAAATATTCTACAGAGTGTCCCTGTCAGCCATACCAACCCTGACGCTTCAATACGTTCCCCACCGGCCATTCAGTGACGATTTCGCACGCGAGTGTTTCTTGTGCGAACTCTGCAAGGAGCCGCAGTGGTATAGTGCCAGACAGCGATGCACGCGAGCACTCGCATACGGAGCGATCATGCCACAGTCAATGCGTGGACTTGAAGACGTGCTGCCACTTGTTTGATGTCTCGCTGCCACTGGGAAATTCTCCAGCACTGCCGAGCACACCTTCTCTATGCAGGCACATGTACCGATACATGTAAATGAGCCACAGCCAGTTCCACTGCTGTCCACTGACATCGAGCTATGCCGGCCTCAGCCAATGTCTTTGTAAAGTCATACTTTTAACAGATGTGGTCACACCCTCTGCCTCACACGGCGCATCAACTGTAGTTCCTTTATTGTGGTGATCACATCATTCAATGGCACGTTTAATTGACCAGAAGGTGGTAGCAACGGTTTTACAGTTTGCACATACCGATCAGGAGGGCATAGTCACAATTTTTTTTTGCTTCAACAGGCTCGGCGTTGCCTACAACCAAGATGAATGATGCAGTCATCCATTGACTACCAACTCAGTGACGATTCGCAACTGTCGAGTTAACAAACGCTGGATGCAGCGGACACATTGCTGGAGACGACATCGTAGACATCGGCTCCATACTCGACATCGTGCTTGATCCTTGAGATGGAGACCTTGATCACGGCCCGATCCAAGCTGAGCTTCTCAAAAAATGTAACATGCTCTACAGTACTGTCGCTGGACTGTTCTGCAGGTTGTACAACACCGCAGAATCCAGACAGATACACTCACCTCCATACTAAGCAATAGTATAGGACCTTCGGTTGCGCTTCTTTGGAGAGTTTGGAAGCTCGGCCCACTACAGTTGATATTCGACACCCACTACAGCTGCGGTTACACTCTGCTGCACATCTCAAACCCGAGGTATCAGTCTCTTGACGAATGCCAGCCTCCATGCGTCCGGAGATCTCTTCGAGACAGCATCAACACAGCCGGACAGAATGACTACAAATGCAGCTGTGTGTTCATCGCGTTTAGCAGTATGAGAGCTGATCCACTTGAAATTGTCAAACCAATCGCCCTTCCCTGTCTTCACTCGCAGCCGCTCAGTTGTAATCGGCATGAAGGCCTGCACGAAATCATTCACCGTCACATCTCCAGCGGGCACATCGCGACCCGCTTGGCGCCAAGCGGCCCTGACAAATGAGCGCGGCAACACTGTCGCCCCAGAAATTTCCGCGATGCTGCAACAGAGTTTCAATGCTGTCTGCAGTAGCACCTCGTAGCCAAGCTCATTGATCTTCGCCCAGCTTGAGTCCGTTTGCCAAAAAGCGCTGCAGCCATGACAAAAATAGATGTGAAGGATGGGTCTGCACCGACAATGCAAGCAAGGCCGATACCAACGCTCCAGGCAAGTCTTGAACCTAAATCTGCAGTATTCAGTAGGGTGAGACCTCAAACTGTTGACCACACATGAAAGAGGCCTTCGTGTTTGCGTCGCAAAGCCCGTCGTCCGTCTACAAACGGTTTTGATTGCATGCACCGCTCCTCTGCCGAAGGTGATATAACCATGCAAGGCGAGGTGGGGGCGTCGAAGGCAAATGACCGACAAGAGTGCCACACCATGACGACTTGCCCATCGGTCTTATCCAGGAATATCAGCACTGTCTCAATGGTGGCCTTGTCATCCATAGATGTTATGTTACCAATTGACAGGAGCTTAAACTCTGCATGACAGGGCATGGACATGCATATTGCCGTTTGTTGGACTGCATGAAACGTATTTCAGTTTCCTGTAAACACCCTGGTGTGACCAAGGCTAGAAACTACAGTGAGACCAACATAAATACGACGGATGTGGCAGAGGGATATACAGTTCACATCTGGAGTGGTCACAGTCTAACTGTAACTGTAAGTGGTCCACATATACAGTAATTGGTTGCCAGATGTGCAGAGCAATCTCAACAGTGTCGCAGCAATCAGACCGATCATAGGAATCTACAAGCTGTTCTTGTGGAATCCAGCGTGCTCAAGGTATCCCGACCCTCGTCAGCAGGTTGTCCAACACCAGTGAACACCTGGGCACCCTGGACGCACTGGGCAACTGAACGGTCCTCTTCAGCATGATGTGAATCACCACTGAACGGCTTGGATTGCATAGACACAAAAGTTGCTTGGAATCGGCACATCATTTTCTGTGTTGGCCCATCCGTATGATCTTCTACTCGCTGCTCGCCTCGCCTGCGAGAGTCGTAATCCTTGCCATCACCTTCCGTAGGATCTCCCCATGGATACCCAGATCCCTGCAAAGATCATCTGGATTGCTTCCCTGAATGTCAGATGACAGCATACAAGGATTCCTCACATCCTAAGCGGTTCAAAAATGAAGCTGCATGCCATTTTAAGCACAGCTTGCCGCAGTGATGGTGGCTGCGCTCGCCCCATCAACTCTGACGCACGATCTTCGAAATTGTCGCACGAAACAATACGCACTCTTTCACCTGTCCGATCTTTATCTTGCGCATACTGGATCATAAGCTTGTCGCCAGCTTCCATTGTTTTTTTCATATTTTCTACACCACCACTGGCAGTCCTCTGGCATGCCATGAAACGCTCGTTTTCCAGTAGGGTGTTGAACCACCACTGGCAGTCCTCTGGCATGACATGAAACAGTGCAACTTTCCTACAATCGGACCAGCGCGCAGACTCATCAGTCAAGAAATGATTTTGCTTTGCAAGTAACCTCCAGAGTGGTGTTGCAAGGAGTCCAAGTCGCGGCACCACACATAGAATCAAACGTATTGCATTTATTGACATGGTCACACCATTCAATGTAATACTTAATTCACCACAAGATGGCAGCGATGGGTTTATAGCCGACTGCCAAACCAAACACGTAGTCGCAAAAACAAATAGACCAACGCTCACGATGTTCCACACTCGGCCAATTCCCATGGATTCACTCATGTTAACTTCGTGTGTCAATCTTAGAGTTGAACCCGGGGTTACGCCCCGCATATGGCATCCGCCTGATGACCCTCTCAATCTCAATCTCAACGCTTCGAGCCGGCCACAGTATGCTCATCATTGTATGTGATGAGCTCCGTGCACTTGTCGGATGTACAACTGCAGCCATATGTAAGGCAGCTTGTTCTGCTCGTTATCGCATTCAGCCATTTGATTTGAAATTGAAGCATAGAAGCGATTCGTCGCTGACTGCGTCGCCTTGGCGACCATCTAAATTATTTGTTTCCGCGCACGCTCTCACTATATGACAAGCGTTTCAGTGAAACAAGCACATGTATGGCAGCAGGGCGTGAGCTCCGCGCGGCTCCAAAGCAAGTGCCTCCATAAGCTTTCATGGTGGCGGGCAGCTACCATGAGGATCAGATCCCCAGGCTTCACTTCTCCAGCTTTGAGTTGCTTTGTCAGGACACCAACCCGAGCACACGCCTCACAGATAATGAAGCCGATCGCTAGCATTTGCTGATGCGGTGTTTGAGGTGTTGGTCATCCGACAGCGTTCGGTTGTCTACAATTGCATGTATGTTTTTCTGCTCAAAACCGAACATCAGATTTGTGCTGCGCAGTCTATAGCTACACGCAGCCTTGCCATTGACACATGAAGCGAGGATTTCTCCTACACGACCGAAATAAACATATCATCACAGTTCCACAACGTGATGCTAGTACTACACCACCTTCGCCCGAGTTTGCCATGGCCGCAGAGACAGTGACAATGATACACGCTTCTACTTTTGCATTGTTTGCTGGGGAACCATCGGTGTTATGGTTATGCCGTCACCAGGAAAGTCGCACAGCAGATCAGCACTTCCAGGAGGAAACTAGGAAACGGCAACAGAAAACAATGGACTACTGTATGATATACATGACGAAAACACCAACAATGCCAAAAGTGTTGCGACGATGTACATCATGCAACCAGAATCGAAGCGACTGTTTCTATTCAGTTAGACGATGCACAACATGCCGGTTCTGTACCATTTTTATACAATAAATTGCATCGGTGATTGACTTATACATATTCTTCTAGCAATAAAAAACGAGATCGTGATCAATCACTGTGATTGTATGGCCACCATTTCACAGATTACTGGCCACACCACAACTTCAGTGACAGTGATGGTTACACCTTGCTGCCCAATTGCAAATGGCGCCAATGCGTCTAATGGGAATGCACATTTTATTCCTTCTCTTTCATGTACAGAAACGATCACACCTTCATGTACAATGCGGTCTATATTACGCTGCTTGTACATAGTATAGACAGCAGTGGTTTCAGTCTGCTGTTGACCCGGAGCATTGCGTGTAAAAAGAAGCCTGCCTGTGATTCAAATGTGTACATTATGATGTTGAATTGATAGAATAGAACCAGATCCATTGGCTGACGGTGCATGACGCACAGGTACGGAGTATCAGGTACAGGAAGTGTCAGCCTCAGGTCCATTGGCTGAAGGTGCTCACATATATGCCCAGATAATTGTATCGATATTCAGGTGCCCGGATAGCCCTGGAATCACACAGCGATGATCACACAACGAGTGAAATCAACTAGACAATATTACAGTTGAGATTTCCCGGCCAGGTGAGTTATGGCCCAAGACGACCACAGTATTATGCATGTTACATTAAGCACACCGCAACCACCACTCTCCAGTAGCACTAACAATGAACACAGTGACCTGCATCGTGAGCTGTGTGGCCCCAACTATACAACCGTTGAGGAGAGGCAATTGCTTGAATCCTGTGGTGATGGAGCTTGCATCGCCTCATGGCTGATACACCCTGACATTGACGAAGCCCGTGTTGGAGTTGAGACAGTGATGAAGTCAATGCATGACATTGACAAAGCGATACATAATCTAAATAATGTATGGGCGCACCTGCGACACTTCGAGATTAAACAGTATACACCAGTAGGAATCATAGCCGGATTCCTAACATTGGCACCCGACAACTGGCTTTCAGGGTGCCGGCGGCTAGCAAGCCGCTCCATACAACACTTGGAATTTCAAGCACTAAGGCTCTCTGGACAGCTGAAGCTCAGGCTCGATCAGTTGGATGAAAAGGAAATTCGAATCAAAGCCAGTCGTTATGACACCAGCGCAGGGCAGAGTACTACTAGTTGCATGGCCGATGAACGTCCATCAGCGGCGTTCAGCGCTGGTCCGCCACCAAAGAAAAAACCCAACTTGGCATGCCAGCGGTCGGGCAGTGACTGTAAACACTCTAATGACAAACGAGCGTTACCATGATCGGTATCTCTGCAGTATGCATATGTGGTTACACCCTTCTGCGTTAACTTGATCAATACCTGTGCAGTAGACAGAGGTGGTCACACCATTCTGCATCTTGTAAGTATATATAGAAACTCCCAGTGGCGGTAAACACTCTACTGACAACCGAGCGTTACCATGATCAGTATCCTTGCAGTATGCATGTGTGAGCAGCCCCTTCTGCATTGTGTACAAAAAACAACTTGATTAATACCGGTGCAGTAGACAAATGCGCTCACACCCTTCTGCATCTTGTAAGTTTATGTAATACATCTTCGATGAATCTTCAATGACCGCGATCGTCAGCCGATGCATTGGAGCCAAGTGTAACTCATCACCGGTGCGCACACTACTTGGCTACCAGTCACATGTCATTGGAACCACCCAACGCAATTGCAATCACCTTTGAAGTGTGACAATGCCCTCTGTGGCCATTTGCCACTTAATACGCAACCCACTATGGCTATATGACTCAAAACACGCGAACACATTATAGCAAGCAAAAACGGTATATCTCCTGCATGTACAAATGTGGTCACACCCGTCTGTAGCCTGCACAACCAGTCAAGCAACTTGGCGGTGATGACGCACAGATAAATTTTCGGAAGAGTTGCAGTGATGCACATCCTGCAAACAAATGCCACTATTCCGAGCTTCATCTTCCCGTAGATTAGATTACACCGGTACTTGGCTGGTGCAAATCTTGTAGTGGTGGAAAAAACACACATGCGATGATCATGTAGAACTGTTTGCCTATTCCTATGCGGCATCACTAAAATTGCCTTTATTATTGAGGCGCGAACCTTCGCGCACAACTCAGCAGC
>Ga0308011_10001434_pt1 | contig 10768 bp, 11 predicted proteins | sample Neamet177_FD_203144 | JGI IMG/M metagenome (GOLD analysis project Ga0308011, IMG submission 203144) | Marine microbial communities from water near the shore, Antarctic Ocean - #177 | ecosystem: Environmental > Aquatic > Marine > Unclassified | place: Southern Ocean | collected 2014-07-25
CTGTAACATAACTTGGAAAAGCCATTGTTACTTTGAATAGATTAGGTCTAGCACCGCCGCCAACTAGTTTGGCTTTCATATCATCTACGCCTAAAATTGCCATCTTTAATTACCTCCTGCTATTTCATTAAACTCAACGCCAGTTCTTGTAGCGATAAAGTTTAAGGTGATATAGTTAACAGATCTTGCAGGCTTGACATAGATGTCAGCAACAAACTTATTAGTATCAATGATTGCACCAGTATTATTAGTGCCGTCACATACAACTTTAAAGTCTGTAATACCTCTACGACCTTTAACGTCTCTTAAGAAAGGCTCAACCATATTTCTAAATTGTGCCCTTGTAAACTCATCATTAAATTCGAATAATGACGCTTTCGATGCTGTGCTAACTGCCTTCTCAAGAACAATGAATAGTCTCCTAACATTAACTCTATCGAATGCACTTGGCTTGCTTTGTAAAGTTTTATCACCAAACAACACTGTACCTTGACCAGGGAAAGTCACTATAGGGTTTACACCCGTTTTATATAGTGCATCTCTTTGAGCCTGATTAGGGTTCCATGCTAGTTTAGTAACATTGCGAACGTTACCACGTGTAAATCCGGCTGGTGAGAACCATGCATCTGCAACTAAATCTGCATTACATGTTAATCCCGCTGTACTTCCTGCCGCTGCAATCCAACGATATACATCATTGTATTTGTCATACACATATAGAGAACTTGAATCTGCAAACGCATAAGACGTTGAAGTTAAAGCTGTTCTCCATGCTGCTACCGAAGTAGCTGGTGCCGCTGCGTTTACTGTTGCCGCTCTTTCAGGAGAGACAAATGCTACCGCATCTTTTCTTGCTGCCGCTTGGGCAGTTATATAATTACCTAATGTTCTTGTATCCGCTGCACTCAATCCTGAGTTTGCTTGGAATATTAGGTTAACGTCCATTGTTTCTGCATCAGCAAAATAACCGTATCCTAAAGTTGTTTCACCAACTGTAAGAGCGTTATCATCAATACCACCTGTTAAGGCAACAAAGAATGAAGCTGTTGTTGTATATGCAACACCTTGTGCTGCATCACCAGAATCTGTTAAAGCTGCTGGTGCATTACCGATGAAGATCCAATTTGAACCTGCATTGATTACATCTTTATAGTATAAAGAAGAACCATCAGATCCTTTAACATCACTTCCTTGTGATAGATATGACCAAATTTCCATTACAGAACCAACAGTTCCAGTAATTGTTCCATTTACGTCATAAACAAACAAGTGAATTTCATCATTAGAACCGCCAACTGCAGCCGCTCCCGCTGATGTACCAGGTGCACTTTCTACAAGCGCTGCCTGCCATGCTGTCATAGTTTGTGTGGCCGTAATGACCGAAACTCCAACCGCATTACCTGTAGTACCAGGATAACGGGCTTGTGCCCAGTCTCCTGCTGCAGGTGATTGGCTACTGAAAACAGTAGCATTTTGTGTTAATATACCAGTACCCGACGCTGCCGCGTTTCGTGCTGATGTACCCGTAGCTCTGACAACTTTTAGATTGTTGCCATAGCTCAGAAATTGTGCTGCAGATAGAACACTTTCAAACGTGCCCGCATCTGGCTTGCCAAATTTCTCAACCAATTCTGTTTCCGATGTTACAGTACAAACCTCATTAGCAGGACCCCAGGCGAACGCACCGGCCATAGCTCCTATTGTTGATGATACTGCCGGAACGACATTGGTCAAATCGATTTCTTTTACCTGTACTCCAGGCGAAACTAGATTAGCCATCTAAACTCCTTCATGTTAATTATAAGATTTATCATAATAAGATGTTTTCTCAATATACTTATTTATACTTATTTAAATCTATAGGTTTCCCACCCTTCTCCAAACGGATGATGGTTACTTTCTTCTTGTGGAAACGATCCTACAGGTATTACTTCGTCTTCCAATTGTTTAACTTTCTCTTTGTATAACATAGTTTTCATGTCAACATCTGTTGATTCTGCAAAGAATACTGTAGATGTAAACCATCCAAACAGTACTAAATTCATCATAAGATCATCATGCGAGTTATGATCTGCCTGATATGATGATCCTTTTGCCACAAATGTAGACATTTCTCGAATTGTTTCTTCGTCTTTTATATGCAATTTGTGCTGTTGCATGATGTCTCTTATGTTAGAACAGCCAATACGTTTAGTTTTAGCTGTCATTGTGACACCAATTGCATCCGCTTTAATCATAGACTCTACAAATACGTTCTCATATTCTAAATCATAGTATAAACCATTACATACTACTTGTCCTGCATCATTAGATTCAACCACAACATAGGCTTCATTATAATGTGTAGCATATTTATATAGTAGATCAGGAAATAATAGTGGACTAATCATGTTATCTCGGTATGTGCATACCTGTACGAATGGATTTGTACTAACATCTATAACAGTAAATGTAGAATAGTCTTGACCTCTTCCTCTAGATACATCCACAAACATCTGATAGGTATGACCTTCAATTGGTTGGTCAAAGATCTTTACATTATTCATATACTCTGTGGGATTTGTAGCTCTTAAAGCTAATAATATATCAGCAGTGATTAATGTATTACCTGTACCATGGAATGAGTTGCCAAATTCCTGATCAAACTGAAGTTCAGATGTATTCTCAACGGTCATTTGTTTCCATTTCTCATCTCTTTCAGGTACATCCCACCAGTCTACACGAATGGATTTGAATTCATTTGTTCCTTGTAATGCACCTTCATATAGTTTATGAAACATATTACCGATACCATTTGCGGTAGATGTAATAATGATCTTAGATGTTTTACCAGATGATATAACCGGATAGGTAGATGTATAGAATTCAGTGGCATTCTCTACGAATGCAAACTCATCAAGGTATACTAAGTTAAGTGACATACCACGAATTGAGCTTGAAGATGTGGCAGCAGCAATGATTCTACTATTGTTTGAGAATCCAATAGATCCTTTGTTTAATATTGTACACCCTGGTTGTAGAAAGAATGGTAGGTTCTCTAACATAAGAGTAATACGTGATAACATTTCCCTTGCAATAGCATTCTTATTTGCTAACACACCTACAACCTGTTCACCCTTGAAGATAGCATACCACAATAGATAAGCTACTACAGCAATGGATTTACCACTCTGACGACATGCCAGAACGATATTAAATCGATTATCAGTAAATGAATCAAACATTGTCTCTTGATACGGGTATAGGTCAAAGGGGATTAAACCTTTGTCGAGGTGGATTACTTTGCAATACTTTTTAGCGAAATACTTAGGGTCAACTAAACACTTCTTGTATTCGATTAATTCCTCTTTAGTCCATGGATGTTCTACATCAGCACCCCGAACATTCGGATTGCCTAAGTAGTTAGTCTCTCTCATGATTTAAATAAATCTGGCTCCTGTTCAATTACTTCTTCATCACGTAACATCTTCTGTAACTCAGCTGTGCTACCTATAAAAACGTTGTTGTTAGTTGCTCCTGTAAGTGCAGGAGTTTCATCTGTATCCTGTTCCTTCTTACTTTTGTGGAGTTTAAGAATCTTCTCACCTATCTCAGCGTTATTTTTGATTAACTGACCAAGTACTTCGAACGCTCTTGGATGTTCTGACTCGCGGGCAAGTTCTAACATAAGCTCTATTGCTTCGTCACCTTGTCCCGCTAAATCAAATAAATCTCTCCGGACTCTATCGTAGTCCGAATCAATTTTAGTGCTCGTGCCAGTCGATGTGTGCTTCCGGATTTTCGTCTCCATGTTCATGGTCGTCATCGTGTTCCTGTGGGTTTTCATAATCTGTATTCCATAAGTCTACTACACCGTGAGCGGTACGACTTTCGTCTTTGTTACCACCTAGGTAAGGTATAGCAAGTTTTTCATCTATTAGTACTTGGTTAGCATCTTTACCGTTAACCATGATAGTACCTAATACTCTTCCGAACTTACCTTTTTTCATCTCTTCAGTATGCAGAGTAAACTCTCCATCTGTTTCAGCCATAAGCTCTATTAATCTATGCTTAGAAGCCATACCCCAAGATTTCTCTTGTAGGTTTCTTGTTCTGCTCTCAGGTGTATCTATACCCATTAAACGGATGCGATCTCTCATGATCATGTTAAATCCTAAATGGATATCTGCGTCGATGGTATCTCCATCAACTACTCTTACTAGTTGTGCTTTAAATTCATGTGCCATTGTATTCTCCCTTTATACGTCGGTGTCAAAAAAGTTAATCGTCTCAGTATATGGTGCCGCGGTGGTACCATCTACTTTTTGCTGCTCAAATTTATGAGTAGTAGGATCAACATTCTCTGAATAATCAACTTCCGTATGCAGAATTTGTTTGCTCTTACCGGTTCCTCTATAATAACGAATACGAGTTGAGAAATCTAATGTGTATATAATAGCTCTCCTCGTAACTAAATCACCCTCATAATCATCATTTAGTGTGACACCCTCCAATATAATCGGGGTGTCAGTCTTTATATCCATTGTAGGAATATCTTTTATTGTTACTGTATATTCTGGCTGGAACATTGGAAGTATCTGTTCTAATAATTGCAGACCCTCATCTTGTGTTGAAGCCATAATATTTAATTCAAATCCAACCTTGTATACAGCTGGAGCACCTAATTTATTTAACTGTAGTGTATCACCTACAATAGTCTTTGTATAACTCTTATGTTTAGACACACGTGCTTGAGCATCATATTCCATAGATGATATTTCAAATGATAACCTTGGTAATGACATTGCTAATTTAGGATCACTACTTTGCTCTGCCATTCTCGCCAATACTTTTTGACGTGGTGCATAAGCTAAAGGAACCTTAATTTTTTGTAGTACTTTACCAGCTGAATTTGTTTTAACAACTTCTAAGTCATTGAATAAAGATCCAAAGACAGAAACCATTCTACGGGTTGATTGATGATACCAATGATTATCAAACATTATGGATCACCAAATGGATTAACTTCTGTGAAGTCTATAACACTATCACCACTAAGTTCAAACTCATCGTTATCAGCATAAGGATCTCTATTGTATTCAGTCTTCGTAGTGCCTGTTAAGTCAACAGTAATTTTTCTTGATGCACCTGATGTTTGACCAACAAGTAAACGTGTTGCATGTACCGCATGCTGCATGAAAGTTCCATCACCATTTGTAGATTGATTAGGTGATACAATTAGTACAGTATAATTTTCTGTATCAACTACTTCATATCCAGCAACCTTACCAACGATATTAATATTAACACCATAATCATCAGTGGTTCCAGTCCATTGATGTACATACTCACCGATCTGGAAGTGGTTACTATTGGCTGCAGCTGTAGTTGTATATGAATAAGCATTAGCATATAGTAATTCTATATTATCAACCTCTGGCATACCTGTATCAAAGTTCTGACCATTGTATTCAAACAATTCAGCTGTAAGGGTATACGTAGGAAGACTTTGTATTTGGAAGAATGGTAGTTTAGGCTCTACATACTTGATCTCAAACAATCTATCTGTCATCGTCATGTATATAAGATCACCTTCGGCAGGCTTTGATAATACTTGATTACCTAATGCTTCAGCAAGGTTCATACCTACAACATGGTTCCAACGTTTCTTCGGTATTACAAATGTACCTTGATCACGAATCTCTAAACCAAATTTACCTAATAGATTACCATCACCTTCAAATCCTTCAGTGTTTTCGATAAAGCATTCTATTGGATAGGCATGTCGATATTGATTGAGTGTTTCATTGAGAAGAGCATCTTCATATATTTGTTCACGCGGAATGTATACCACATCTTGACCAAACATTTTAATGCTTTCAAGTACTAAGTCTTCGTAGAGGTCCTGCTCAGATCGTACAGCACCATTAAAATATACACTAGTCGCCATTTATTATCCCATTAAAAAGTTGTCTGGAGTCATCCAAGCCAACCTGCATTCTTCTTCTAATCGTTGAATCTCTTCCATAGCATCATCAAACATTTGACGGCCATTCATTGTTATACCACCTGGGAGTTGGAAGCCTTCGAACTTCATCATGTTTGCTCCCCACTGGCGTTTAATTAAAGCTGTTAGATATTGTTTTAAAAACATATCATTAAAAACATCAGCATATGTAGTTGGATTTATTATTGAAAATACTTCTAATACAATAAACTCACCGGCATTTAGACCACCAAATCCTTCATCCATATGAACTCTATTCATATGTCTACTAAATCTGATATGCTCTTCACTATTTAATCTATGGTCAATCAAGGATAATTTCTGTTGTGACATCTCATACTCTTGCATCTGTGTAGATAAACCTTGCAACATGAATATATCGTTCATCCGCATATGGTAACCCATATCAAATAACGCACTACCTGTTGTAGCATTAATTTTTAACATACGGACTACGGACGTAACACTATCAGCAACTGTAATATAATTATTAGTTATATCAGCAGCAGTAAGTTCATGCTTAATATACTCACGTATTACAGCGTCAGAATGATATTCTTGGTAGAACTGTAACGCGTCGTCAGTACGATCCTCAATTTGGTCATCGTCTACATTAATTTCTATCACTGGAGATCCTAATGATCTCAAGCAATATTCTTGTAATGTAGCTCTTGTAGTCGGTTTTGCCATGATGTTTCCTTGTTATATAGACTTATTTATATAATTACGGCACTCCGTTTGCCGCTTTAACTGCTGTTACATTAGCTTTATATGCTGGTGTGAATATTCTATCTAGTGTTTGCTCTTTTAAAAAATGGCCAGCAGATATTAAAATGTCTACAGCTATCAATCCTGGCGCGCCCTGGGTAAATGCATTAACCGAAGTTGCAATGTCTTGTGCAATTTGACTAGCCGGTACATAATGTATTCTAAAAAATCCTGGATCTGTTCCAGTAATTTGTGTTCCAGCTTTATCACGAGCTGGTTGTATAGTAACATCTAATCTTAATAACGTTGCTGCATCAGGGTTTGTATGATGATTGTTTTTATATAGAGCCTTAGCTGCATCTACATCTCCAGTTCCCATCAATATAAAGTTAGAGTCTTTTGATTTTCCACTATGCATATGTACCATTGCTAAAGCTATTGTCTGGTCATATGTTAACCTACCTACTTCGAACTCGTGGTCATATGTACTATTAATTGCAGCTCTTAATCTTGTTAACCAATAAGGTGCTGAAAATGTTGGTGTAACACCATGACTCCATGGATTCCAATCTCTTGTTGTTGATCTTGCATTGTATCTGTCTAGGTGATTAAAGTATCTATTCACTGCAGTCTCAACACTAGCTTCTGTAAATTGTGCATAACCAAATGCTGTAGTAGAACTTGCACTAGCTTTGCCATCCCAATCTGATTCTATACCAACTAACTCATCCATCATCCACATTGCATTACCAGCAAAACTATCATAATCGAATCGAGCTATATCAGCCACAGTTCCAACACTCAAGTAAGATTTACTATCGTAAACAACTAAGGTTCCATTGCCATCAAATCCAGCATAAACAACAATTGTTGCAGTTCCAGCTTCATCAAATAATTGAATCTTAATTATTTTATTATATAATTCTTTTCTAACAAAATAAGTCGAGTCATTCCCCTGCTCTTGCCAAGCTCTAAATACACCCATAGCTTGTTCAGCATAGTCATTATATGCTTCAGTTATTGATTCAGGGGAAGCTACTGCATCTATAAACTGATACAATGCATTACCAAGATTCAATGCAGCAAATTCAAGAATGTTTAATGACTGATCAGTATTAAACCAACTATATTGTTTATAGAAGTATGAACCAACATATCCTTTTAAAAGATTAAAATATGTTTCATCATAATACGGACTGCCGGAAACACCATACATTGGTTGATATATTTCTTTTATACCAAAATACACTGCCATCTGTTGAGTGGGTGTTAGGGTATCTATTACATCAATCTTTTGTTTGGAGTTTTGTGCTCTTAGTATATCATCGTATACTAGAACGGTAGCTTGAGTCATATAACTACCAGCAGCTGCATAGCCATGCGCTTGAATGAATGACTGCTTCTGTGCGTAGTGCTTAGCGTTAGCTACTGCATTTGTTTGAGAAAGAGCTGGTGTACTTATTGCCATAATTAAAAGGCCAAGTATTATCTTTTCTTTAATGTAGGTTTGTTCCTTCTTTGATTAACATCAGCAGGATCCATACCCATCTTAGTTGCGTCACCATATTTTTTCATGGTCTTTTTAGCGTAGGCTGCTTTCTTTGCTCTACGCTTCATCGCAGCATTCTCTTCCATCTCATCATCTTTCATGATAGAACCATCAGGCATTCTGTGATACCCTGGTGGAGTTTCATCTTCTTCACGACGGCCTTGTCTCTTCTTCATCTTTGCCATCATGTCAGCTTGCTTTTTTAATTCTTTAGGAGACGCAGTACCTTTAGCTCTCTCTTGCACTTCGTCTTCTTCTGGAACACAGTTAGGCACTTTCCTCTTACCTTTTTTCTTCATACCTATTTGTTTGTAACCGTCCCAACAAGCTTCGGTCCATAATTTTAAACTTTGCATTTAGTATCCTCTACGTGCTAATAGTTCTTTTTTCTTTTTCTTACCAGCATCAGGTGCCAAATCAACACCACCACCATCTACTGAATTCGCTGCAGCATCTTCTTTCTTAGGTTTAGCTTTCACACCGTCTATATTAATATCGCCTTGGCCCATCATTATTTTACTGGCAGCAGCAATGACAGTATCTACGTCACCATCATATTCGTATCTGGCATCTAATTCAGCCTGGTCTTTCTTCTTAGCTTTTTTATCTTTAGTTTTTTCACGCTTGATCTTTGAAGCTTCTTGTCTCTTGAGTGCTTCTTTAAAACCTTTTGTTCTACGATCTACAGAAGATTCATTAACTGATTCGTTATAACGTCTAAGAACATCTAATACATAAGGATCATCTTTAATACCTTGAGCAAAGAAAGATAACCTTTCGATTTCTTTCATAGCATTTTGCATATCACCTCTATTCTTATCAGCAATCCTATGAATTTTAGCTTGTTGAGTTGCAGTTAACTTCTTAGAACCATCTTTATTCTTAGATAATCTCTTGTACTTATCCCATGCATCTTCAGTATCTTTAGGTGCTGTGTTTTTCTTCTTACCTTTAATACCTAGCATTCTATCAAAGTTCATTTCAGTAACAGTACCTTCATACTGTAAAGCCATCTTAATTTGTCTTACATCTCTATCATTAAGCACACCTTTAATTTTATCAACAACGGCTGCTTGATCTCTATCACCTCTGATTCTTTCCTTTCGTATTGTGTCTAATGCTTTTTGAAATACTTCTTTAGCAGGACCTCTTAGATCTTTAGAATAACGACTGGCTTCTCCCATCTCCATGGATTCACCACATGCACCTTCTTCGTGCACCTTACCGCAATGCTCACACATAGCCATTTTTTCGTTTTGCTTGATTGCTATTTTTTCTGCAGCTTCAAAACGTCTTTTCTTCTTGCGCTGAGTCTCTGCGTCACCCGACCATTCTCTGATAACGCTTAAAGCCTTTGGGAAGCGACTCTCCAATAGCTCTGGGAATAAATCTTCAATATCCTCATCATCCATACCGTAATCGTCAGATGTTAACCATGCAATAATCTTTTGCTTCTCACCTGATACAAACAATTGACCATCACCTTTACCTTTCATAGTGATCTTCCACTTAGTAGAATCAAATTTAATATCTCTTTTATCACCCATATAATCGATATCAATTGCATCTCTTGGACCTAACTTACCCTTACCAGCTTTTAGCTTTGTTCTTTCTGTGATCTTACTAGCAGCTTTGTCAGCCATATCTTCATCAGAATCATGAGTAGTATCCGGATCTAAATTATCTGGATCGTCATGTCTTTCATTTTTCTCAGGGGCTTCGTTATCACCATCCCAACCTTTATCGATAGCATCATAGAATTGTTTTTTCTTATCACCTTCAAGTTCGCTTGGTGACTTTACTCCAAATCTTTTAAGAAGAGAATTGAAGAATTTTTGGTAAGCTTCCTTACCACCTGATGCTTCTCTAATGTGTTTTAGTGATTTCATATTATTCCTTGTTTTTGTCTCTATTAAAATGGTTATCCATCATTACTTGGATTCGAACCAGTTCTATCATGATCTCATTATACCGTTCGGTAGATGCGATTCTGTATTCTGTATTTACCTTGACATCACTCAATATATTCTGTTGAGTATTTGTTATCTCAGATGCCCACCATACTGCAGTCATTGACTGTGCAAATAAGGCGATGAACATTGTTATCCCACCATTCCTTATCCAGTTTGGTAATCTTGCAGACTTATGTCTCCATGATTGTAACTCTTCTTCTTGTCTCGTCAACGCATTATGCATACGTTCCATACGTAATTCTAAATCACGCAGTCCTAACTCAGCCATTTATATCTCCGCGATATGTATTAGTATATGATATATTTATACATCACCATTTTTCAAGATGTGGTATATACTCAGCCATTGCATGATCAGAGAAGTTATCAACTTTTAATTGTATTAGACCACCTAACATACCCTTCATACGATCAATAAATCTACCAATTGGTGACCATTTACCGTCATCATCAATAGAACCATCATGTCTTATATACATTAAATGACCATGATGTTTGTATCCCATGATCATTAATGGCACTCTAGTAACAATATCATTGTTATTCTGCCAT
>Ga0308011_10001438_pt1 | contig 10758 bp, 10 predicted proteins | sample Neamet177_FD_203144 | JGI IMG/M metagenome (GOLD analysis project Ga0308011, IMG submission 203144) | Marine microbial communities from water near the shore, Antarctic Ocean - #177 | ecosystem: Environmental > Aquatic > Marine > Unclassified | place: Southern Ocean | collected 2014-07-25
CTATAAAAGTTAAAGATTGAACCAGGACTTCATCATCTTTTTCTACTCCTGCAAGTAATAAAGAGAGATGCAAAGCATTTGTTCCGTTTACCAAAGCAATGGCGTATTTTGCACCAGTAATTTCACACATCATATCTTCAAATTTATCAACATAAGCACCAACAGAAGATACAAAAGTAGAGTCAACAGCATCAATGAGATACTTTTTTTCATTACCAAAAAATATCGGTTCATGCAACGGAATAAAAGCTTCTGACTCTTTAAATGTTCTTCTAATAAATGAAATTAGATTATTATACATTATAGATACCAGCTTTATATTGTTTTAGATTTTCTTTATTCGAGAACCAATCAATAGTATTTTGCAACCCTTGTTCTAATGAATGCTCCACTTTCCAATTTGTGTTTTCAATTATTTTAGTATTGTCACCAAACAATCTAAATACTTCAGATTTTTCTGGCCTTAACCTATTGGGGTCTTGAATAATTTTTGCATTTGGATTTATTAGTTCAATTAATGTGTCTGCCATTTTCTGCATTGAAATCTCAGAATTAGTAGCAATATTACATTCATGACCGATTAGAACAGTTGCTTTCTCAATTTCTATAAATGCTTTTACAGTATCCTTAACATATAATAGATCTCTGGTTGGTGTTAAATCACCTAGCTTAATTTCTTCAAAACCATTTAACAACTGAGTAATAATTGTAGGGATAATAGCTCTTGCAGACTGTCTAGGACCGTATGTGTTAAATGGTCTTACTATCGTTATTGGCATATCAAAAGATCTGTAAAAAGAATCCGCCATACAATCTGCACCTATTTTAGAAGCTGAATAAGGGGATTGTGGTTGCTTTGGATGATTCTCATCAATTGGAACATATTGAGCAGTTCCATATATTTCAGAAGTAGAAGTAACCAAAACTCTTTCAATATTTAAATCCTTTGCTGCTTGAATAATATTTAATGTTCCTTTGATATTAGTATCCACATAACTATCGGGAGAGTGATAAGAATAAGGAATTGCTATTAAAGCAGCTAAATGAAAAACAATATCACAACCTTTCATTGCAGTTCTTACTCCATTGGGATCTCTAATATCTCCTGTAAATATCTCTACCTCACTCAAAATATCGCTTGACAATGTGTCGAGCCAACCCCATGTATTAAATGAATTATAAAAACAAAATGCTTTCACTTTATAACCTTGCTTTAATAACTCTTCAACTAAATGACTACCAATAAATCCATCTGCTCCGGTAACTAATGCTTTTTTCATAATTATTTTTTTATTGACTAATTTCATCAAACTTAAAATCTAACTCTGTCTCTTGGTTAGCAAAGAAACTATATACTTTATTAAATAATGGCAATTTATCATTCATATCCTTATCAACTACCAAATCATTGAACATCTCAATTGCATTAAGACCTTCTAATATTACAGAATTAGACTTATAATCTGCATTAAAAAAACCCTTTCCAATTAATAAGCCTAATGTCCTGTTTCTGCTTAAATCATTTAAAGATGTCAAGCAGAAATCTCCAAATCCACACGCTAAAAACAAAGTATCTTCTGATCCTCCAATAGATTTTAATAAAATCCTAGCTTCAGAAAAAGCTTTTGTTAAAATCATAAAACGAGTATTTGGCGAATTATATTTTGCGTCAACAGCACCTAAAACCAAAGCATAAATATTTTTTAATACACTAAGCACCTCAACACCTCTAATATCATTAGTGCAATCAATGTGGAGAGAGGTGTTTTTAATTAATGTGTTAATAATTTCATATTGCTTAATAGTAGAGTAACCTAAAGTCAATAAAGTGTCAGCATGTTCCATTACCTCAATAGCAAATGAAGGTCCTTTAAGAGTTACTATATTGTCAATCCCAATTGATGTCTTAATACATTCAACAATAGTTACCCCGCCATTAAATAAGCCTTTTGATAAATTCACAAATAAAGCCTCTTCCTTAAAATAGGATTGAAGAATTAATAAATTTTCAATTATAACAGCAGATGGTAATGCAATAAAAACAACATCAGCTTTTTTAATTTCATTTTTATCTGAAGTAGCGGACAAAAATTTAGTTAAATGCTTATTTGGGAAACAGGACTTATTAGTGTGATAAGTATTAATTTCATCAACTTTTTGCTGACTTCTGGAAAACAACACTACATTGTTTTCTATATTTACTGAAAGCTCATTTGCTATTGCGGTTCCAAAGGTTCCCCCTCCAAGTACTAAAATATTCATGATGCGAATTTAGCAACTATTATAGCAACTCAGAAGTATAACCATCAACATATTTCAACAGTAATTCCTTAACAATTATTTCATCTTGTTTTTCTCTAGCTAATTTGATTATTTCAACACAAGAAATCACTTCTTCAAATGATAATTTAGATTCTCTTGCTTGCATAATTCTAGGATGTTCTGATTGGATAACATCATTCCCAATCAGTAGTTCTTCAAATAATTTTTCTCCAGGGCGTAAACCTGTAAACTCAATACTTATATCTCCATCAGGATTTTCATTATCAATTGGAGTTAATCCACTTAAATGTATCATTTTATAAGCCAAATCAATAATCTTAATTGGATCACCCATATCCAAAACAAAAACATCTCCACCTTTTGCCATTGCCCCAGTTTGCAAAACCAATTGTACGGCCTCAGGAATTGTCATAAAATAACGAGAAATATTTCGGTGAGTTACAGTTACCGGACCTCCTTTCTTAATTTGTTTTCGAAATAGTGGCACAACTGAACCTGCAGAATCCAACACATTTCCAAACCTTACCATTGAGAAACAAGTACTACTCCTAACAGAAAAAGCCTGCAAAACAAGTTCAGAAAATCGCTTAGAGGCCCCCATTACATTAGTAGGACGAACAGCCTTATCAGTAGAAACCAACACCATACTATCTACCTTTAATTCATCAGCAACTCTAGCCATATTATAAGTCCCCACAACATTATTATAGACTCCTGAAATAATATTCATCTCAACCATAGGAACATGCTTGTAAGCTGCAGCATGAAAAATTGTATTGATATTATGTTCGCTAATTATTTTTTTAAGCTGATAATAATTAGTTACAGTACATAGAGATGGTACAATTTTAACACTTTTTAATATTGATGATAATTCCTGATGAATCGTATACAAATTAAATTCAGAGTTATCAAGTAATACAATCTTATCAGGAGAAAGATTAATAATCTGTCTTGACAACTCAGACCCAATACTACCACCAGCGCCTGTAATTAAAATATTTTTTCCTGTTATATTCCTTTCAAGTAACTTTTGTTTTGGTGCAACTGGAACTCTACCTAAAATATCAGCAACACCAACATGTTTAATGCTGTCAATTGAAACCACACCATCTACTATATTGTCCATAGAAGGCAATACTTTTACCTCAATAGGGAATTTTGTGAGTTTCTGTAATATTTGTGTCCTTTGTTTATGTGATGCTGAAGGTACTGCAAATAATAAAATCTTAGCCTCCTTAATTTTGATTAATTCTTCAATTTTATCAAAAGAAAAAACTTCCAAAAAATTTAAAATAGTACCTTGCCTTGCTTTATCATCATCAATAAATGCAATTGGTGCATAAACAGCACTTTTCTTTAAGCTCTCTACTAATTGCACTCCGGCTTTACCAGCCCCATAAATTATTGTTTGTTTCCTAGCATTTACAAAACTATCCCATGAATATAAATAACCTTTAAATAAAAACCTGGTACTCATTACAAAAATATTAATAATGAACCAGAAAATAGGCAAAACAGATCTAGGTAAGTTAGACTCTCTAAAAAACATCATCAAGAACCCAATAATCAAACAACTTATTGTAGTAGCTTGAAATGTTGTAGTGATAACTTTAACACCTATATACTGTAAAACTGACCTATAAAGACCAAGCTTAACAAATAAGGGAATAGTTATAATGGGTACAGTAATAAATATCCATAATGAATCGTAAATATAATCTAACGGAAATGGTTCTCCTAAACGTAAAACAAAAGACAACCACAATGCAAAGAGCAGGGTACTAACATCTACAAACAACATAATAAATTGCTTGTGAATTCTCTCTAGATTTTGTAATCTAAGCTTCATATAATTCCTTTATCTTACTCACAACTCTTTTCAAATCCGCAATTGACATATTAGTTCCTGAAGGCAAGCACAATCCTCTATTAAATAAATCTTCCGAAACACCATTCACATAAGATTTGCATTCTTTAAAAACAGGCTGCAAATGCATAGGTTTCCAAAGAGGTCTGCCTTCAATATTCTCTTTTTCCAGATGTAAACGTAATTGCTCTCTATCTATTGTTGAATTTTCTGAAAAAAGAATAGTAGTCAGCCAGAAATTAGAATAACTATCATCATTTTCATCCAAAAAACTAATTTCTTTAATATGAGATAATTGCTCTTTATAAAATGATTTAATTGCTCTCTTTTGAAGTATTCTTTCTTCCAAAACTTCTAATTGCCCAATACCTATTGCGGCACAAACATTACTCATTCTGTAATTATACCCTATTTCAGAATGTTCATAATGAGGTTTATTATCACGAGCTTGAGTAGCTAAGAATTTTGCTTTTTCAATCAAAGTCTTGTCTTTACAAATTAAAGCCCCACCGCCTGAAGTTGTGATAATCTTATTGCCATTAAATGAGTAAATTCCAAATGATCCAAATGTTCCTAAAGGCTTATTTTTGTAAGTTGACCCAAGCGCCTCAGCAGCATCTTCAATCACAGGAATATCATACTTAGTAGCAATTTTCATTATTTCATCCATTTTAGCAGGCATCCCATAAAGATGAACAAGCATAATTGCCTTTGGCTTTTCATTTTCCAAAATACAATCCTCAATTGCTTTTTCTAATAAAATTGGACACATGTTCCAACTATCAATATCACTATCAATAAAAACAGGATTTGCTCCTACATACGTAATTGGGTTAGCTGATGCTGAAAAAGTAAATGAGGAACACAATACTCTATTTCCTTTTTTTACACCTAATAAAATTAATGCTAAATGCAAGGAAGCAGTACCACTACTAAGTGCAGCCACCTCAAAACCATTAGAAAGAGCCGACAATTTTTTCTCAAAATTAAAAATATGAGGGCCAGCTGGAGCAATCCAATTTGCTTCAAAAGCGTTTCGCACATGTTTCAGCTCATTACCCCCCATATGAGGAGAGGATAACCATATTTTTTTCTTTTCAATCAAATCGATAATTCACTCTAAATATAGTGGCAAATATAATTTTTATGTCAATCCAAAGGTTATTATTATAGTAATAATCAAGATTTAATCTTACTTTATCAGGATAAATTACTTCATCATTAAATTTAAGTGGATTATCCTGTGTTGCTAAAACATCCTCTTCATCATAATATTTCAAACTAGCAACCCCAGTAATACCAGGTCGTAACTCAAGTATTTTTCTGTCTTCTCCTATTAAATTATCTGCATAACCGCAAACATCAGGCCTAGGCCCTACAAGACTCATATCACCTTTTAATACATTCCATAACTCAGGAAGTTCATCCAATTTAAGCTTTCTTAAAAAAGCACCGACCTTTGTAATTCTGATATCACCCCTAAAAGAAATAGTACTATTAGAGTTTTGAATTACGCTCATAGATCTAAACTTTATCATTTGAAAAATTTTACCATTTTTTCCTATTCTTTTTTGCACAAAAAAAACTGGACCTACAGAAGACATCTTAACTAAAAGGGATACAATAATAAAAATAGGAGCTAAAACTAATAGTCCAATTAATGATGTAATAAAATCAAATAGTCTTTTCATTAGATTCGTTTTTTTAGTGCATTAAATATATAATGGATAAAACACCATAAACTATAAATAAAAGATAATTTTTCAACCTTTCTATAAACCTGCCAAACAAATTTTAAAGCATTAACTTTATTAGCTGACAAAGAATCTGAAGTTTCTCTATAACTTGACAGCACTTCATTTAAACCATAAGCATCAAAGCCTCTTTTTAATAATTGCAACCAAAGAGCCATATCTTCTGAAACTCTAATATTTGGCATTTCAATTCTACCTGTTTTATCTAAATCTATAACAACCGTCAAACAACCAATAATTGTGTTTTTCAAATAAGACGAATAAGTCATGTTTTTAGGTGCCTCTATTATATTAAAAAATGATTTTCCATCTTCAGACATTATTTGATATGCTGTAAATGAAAATGCAATATTTTTTTCTTTCATGAATAATATTTGTTTCTCCAGTTTCTCTTCATTCCAAACATCATCTGAATCTAAAAAAGCAACATACCTTCCTTTAGCTTCACGAATTGCAATGTTTCTTGCCTCAGCAGCCCCAACATTCTTCCTTAAAAAAAAAGGTCGTATTCTCTCATTCTTTTCTGCCAAGCAAGTAATTGCATCTTTAGAAGCGTCTGAAGAGAAATCATCAACAATAATCAATTCCCAATTCAAATAAGTTTGATTCAAAACAGATTGCACACATTCTTTTATATGTTTCTCAGAATTAAATGATGGGGTTATTACTGAAACTAAGTTATCCATTTTCTGAAAAGTTTTCATTCTTTATGGAATTAGTATTTTTTATCTTAAATTTAGAAGGAATATTGTCAAGATCTAATTCTACTTCAATTTTATTTTTAGATGCAAATTGTTTAACTTTTTCAAGAAAAAGATGAGGATTATTACAAATATCTTCATACCAGACAATTAAAGTATCTTTTTCATCATACGATTTATCTAAATTTTTAATAATCTGATTATATTGCCATAAACATTTTTCATATTTATTTATATTTCTTTTTTTCTTCCATCCAATTGGCTTCAATGAAAACCAATCTCTATCCTTATTAACATTAATAATCGAATTCAGATTGGCAATTTTATCTCTTTTTAAATAAATAAATAGAATACCTGGAAATATATTTCTTAATTCTTGTACAGAGAAAGCATGACCTAAATATGATACTATCATTAAATTATTCTTTAAAAGTCTACCAAAAACTTTTTTAATATAGTTAACTCTTGAGCTCGGAACCTTTTTCAAAGGCTCTTCTAAACTTTGTCCAATCCAATATTCCCAAAACCTCATCCCCTCAGATTCTCCATAAATTCCATCTACCCAACCTAAATTAGATTGAAATTTTTTTCTAACTTGCTTATTGCTTGAAAGAAAACCTCCAATTAAAGGCAGAGCATACAATAGATTCCACAAATTAGTTAAGTATAAGCTTTTAGTTCCTCTAGCAAGAATTTGAGTTGTTAAAGTTGAACCACTTCTAGGTGCAGAAATAACAGCAATCATAGGGTATCTATCTATTTTATTTTTTTTAAAAAAGATTTCTACCCATCTAAATAAATATGGATTTATCATTTGAAATACTCTTCCAAATTTTGTAAATATTGAATGTCTACCGCTTCTCAAAACTTCTTACTATTTTTTCTTGCTCTAAAATAACACTTAATTTTAAAAACAAATTTAAATTAACTCTTTGGATTATGCTCTTAAATGGGTAAAGGAGTTTTATTACTAAACTTAATCCTCTTAAATTAATAACATGAAGTTTGCAATAGGCCTTTCTAAATTTAAACTTTTCAATAAGAAATTGCTGAATATTAGTATTATGAGAAATACTTCTCGCCCCATCATTAACATATTTAAAATTTTTCTCATTTAAATAAAACTGATTCATTTCATAAAACAATACATAACTTGAATATAACTTTAAAAAATCAGGATGAAACCTAATTTCATCATATTCACAGCAATTATGTGAGATCTTATTCTGACTATATCCAATTAATTTATCAGAACCCTTTAAATAAATCCCCCAAAACTCTCTAACACCATCCAATTTGGTAATCTCACTTTGAAAAACATCTTTACTGTCAGGTTGAGTAAAAGATTTATATCTATCAAAAGATGCCTTATAGACATCAAATCCATTTATTAGGATTTCATTCTTAGTGATTATCTTAACATCTATTTTTTTTAAACCTCTTCTTATTTTACTTCTAGTATTAGCAGAATAGGAATCAATATCTAATTGTGAATCATTAATTATAAACCAGAATTCTGTTATATTTTCAGAATCAAAATTAGAAGTCCATCTTGCAAAGAAAGCCGATTTATATTTAATTATTTTTTGAATCTCATCACATGAGCTTTTAACCTCTATATGAGGAGGTAAAGTTGGTAAAATAGCACCATTATATTTACGCCACACATCCATTTAAATAAGAAATCTCATAGAACTATCAAATAACAATACTGGTAAGGTAAAAACAATTAACAACACTAACCTTAAAGCAATACGTTTTAATTTATTTTCAATTTGACTAGAATATCTATATAAATCATATATTAAAAATATAATAAACATCATACCTAACCTTTCAGCAATCATTTCTTGCTTGAATAGTACATAGCCAAGCATAAGAATAACAAAAAATAATAATGAAGGTATTTCTAATATAATATTATATATATTATCTTTAAACTTAAAAATGAAAAATGAAAAAACACTTAAAAATAAAATTAGATATGCTATACTCATATCAACTTTAGTAGGGTCAGCATCTTTTAAATGAGAAATAAAAGGAAGTAACCCAACAAAACATAAAGAAATGATAATAGCTATGGTTATTCTATCTTTAAAATTAAAACTAAAACACTTCTTAACTATAAAGATAGGAATAAGAAATAAAACAAGATTATGAATAAAAAATGAAATTATAAAAAATCTTAATGACTTACTAGCATTTTCTTCAATCAATGAATAAGAATATAACAGTATAATAGTTGCATAAAATTGACGATAAATATTCTCATAACCAAACAAGAATGGAAAGCAAGTCACCAACACAACTACAGCTCCTTTACCTAGCTTATTTGTAGATTCGGTCTTTAAGATTTTCAAAAGATAATATATCCACAAGATATCTAATAAAATAAAAGTTAGTAACTCCGATTGAGTTAGAGTATATAAAACTTTCAATCCAAACCAAAATACAAACTCTCTTAAGTAATAAAAATGAAAAGAAATTTCCTGCATTTCAATAGCATAAGTCAACACATCTTTTTGATATCCACCAAAGTTAAATCCATGAATACGCACAATAATCATGAAAATAAATAATGCAGGTATATATAAATATTTAAGAATTAAGTTTTTCTCTAAAAGGATAGTTATTAAACCTAATACAAATAATAATATAAATGCAACTAACTCCAAAGCCTAAGATTTATTGATATTAAAATATTTGTAAGAAGAATAAATTGACAGAAAAAAACTTAAAATTGATAAAGTATAAATCATTATTAATGAATTCTCATTAGCTGATGTTAAGGTAAAATTAAAACTAATGAATAGAATCAAAGATACGGCAACTAAAGATAACGCCATTACTTTACTTTCTTTTTTTATTAACTCATGATCCAGACTAAAATAAGGTTGAAATAATGCTGATGCCATGAAGATAAAAATGAAACTTACACTTAAGTCTTTTGCATATGAAACTGTTTGTAATGTATCTTCCAAAGAAAAAACACCTCTTTGAAAAATAAACTGAATAATATTAAATCCAAAAACATCAATTACATACACTAAACCAATACCTAAGCACAATGAAACAAAAACTGAAAACACTATTAACTTAACTTCTTTTTTAACAGATAATCTTCTTAAAACAATAGTGTTTAAATTTAAAATTATAGCAGTAAGTAATGCATTTAACAAAACTATAGAATAATTAAAAAAGGAAATATTATTATCATTATCAAGCCCAGCAGCAAATCTTGAAAGCAACATTATAATATTTGCAAAATTACCTAGTAACATTATAGATATATTAATATCCTTTGTCCCAAATCCAACATTTTTACCCTTCAACTCTTTAAACATTGGAGTGAAATACAAATATATCATACTAAATAATCCTATAATTCTACTTATAGCTATTCCAAGCACACCAAAAAACAATGATAGAGGATAAAGAATAACTGTTGAAATAAACATATCGACAGTTGTAGCAATAGAGTGTTTTTTAAACTGACCCTTGCCTTGGATAATAATCAAGAATATTGAACTATAAAAGTTTACAGAGACAATAACTCCTAACAATAATGAGATGAAAATAAATACCCAAAAATTACTTGGGTTAATATAAAATACAATTGGAATTTGAATACATTGACTCAACCAAAACAAACTCCATGTGATTTTTTTAGAAAAACTAAAGATATTAGATAAAGATATTTTTTCTCCAGAAGAATATAATTTTGAAAATTTAGACAATAAACTTGCCTGAAGAGCACTACCTTGAGTTAGCTGAGAAAATAAATCAGAAACTGTTCTTAACAATAAAAAGTTGGCATATATCATTGAAGAACCAAATATTGAAGCAAAGATAATTTCCCTAAAAAAACCAAATCCTTTTTTAACAATATTTGAAAAAAACATATATATAAAATCTATGACTAATCTTGATGATAATATGTTTTTGTTGGCCATATAACTTTAACCCCTCACTCCTATTTGTATGTATTTGAATCCTTTACTTTCTACAAAATCTGTTTTAAATTGATTTCTACCATCAATAAATAAATTCCCGTTCATTTTGGATTTAATTAGATCAAAATCTGGACTTCTAAATTCTTTCCATTCAGTTACTAATATTAAAGCATCAGCACCTTCTAAAACTGAATACT
>Ga0308011_10001440_pt1 | contig 10749 bp, 15 predicted proteins | sample Neamet177_FD_203144 | JGI IMG/M metagenome (GOLD analysis project Ga0308011, IMG submission 203144) | Marine microbial communities from water near the shore, Antarctic Ocean - #177 | ecosystem: Environmental > Aquatic > Marine > Unclassified | place: Southern Ocean | collected 2014-07-25
AGTAAGCTGCACCATCTACTTCCACTGCTGCATTCTTACCAATTAATCCACAGTTAGTTCCAACTTGTTCGTAAGCAAATGTAAAAGGAGTTCCAACAAATCTCATAGTAAATAAAGATGTATCACTCCAAACGTAAATTGCATTTCTACCAAGCTTAGCACCGATGATCCGTGATCCGGCGGCCAGTCTTTGTGTACCCGCACTATTGATTGCTGTAGGTATGTAGTCATTAATATTTTCTTGAGAAGAAAATCTTATAAACATATCGTCTTGTGTAGTTTTATCTCCAATCGTAGTTTCTGTTCCAAAAAATACTAAGTGTCTATCTGGAGTTGATACTAACATATCACGTGACGCTGTTGGTGCACCTGATATAATTTTTGCTCTGGTTGCTGTTGCGTTTGTTAAATTAGAATCCCATTCAAAACATTCACCATTAAAAATTAAAGCAATCAAGGTACTACCTAAATTATCTAAAGCCCATAGACCGGGTTCTGCAACTTTATCCGTGGTTACGGCTGCTTGACCCCAAGCAGCAAAATTACTGTGGTCTGTAACGGTAACTCCATTATTGTGGGCAGCATTAGTTGTTCCTCTAACGTTTCTAGTTATCCCTGTTAAAATATTTCCGTTTATTCCTGTGTAAGAAATTTCTTCTGTGCCAACTAAAATAAAATTAGTTCCTGTTGTTGGAAATCCGGTTGAGCTAACTAAAGTAATACTAGTTCCAGTACCCCCGGTCCCTGCTGCGTTACCGGACAAAGCTCCATTCAATGTAGTTGTTTGAGGGTTAGCTACGGTTCCACCCCACTGAGATATTCCATAACCAAAGACTCCAACTTGTTCTGCCGGACCTACATGGAAGTATTGAAAAAAAGTAATCCCACCTGAAGTTGTGGCACCTGCTCCCCCTTCATTAGAAGGCATTGTAATAGTTATAGATGTAGTGTTGGGTGCACTAGTTATCATAAATTTTTTATCAGCAAAATCTGCTGCAACAAAATTTGAACCTGTGATTGCAGTAAAAGTTGTTGCGTCCCCAAATAAAATAATGTCCCCTGTTTGAAAATTAACGGGGTTGGCAAATGTAATTGTAACAATTGGTTGACCATTAGTTGTGCTAAATGCGTTTGTAACAGCTGTGCCCGCTGGATTAACTAACGGGTGAATGTCGTAGTATACATCTCCTGAGTATGCATATAAAATTCTATTGGTTCCAATAACTGCATATTTAATACCTTGTTTATTAACCATGTGATGTAAACCTCTGGCTGCACCAGTTAATTTACTATCACCTAATTGACTCCAACCACCTATTTTTTCAGGTGTACCATATCTAAAACGTACATTCTCACCACCAGTCCATTGAGACTCGGCTCCTGTAGATGTAACTTGTTTATTAAATCCTGGTAAAAATCCTAATTTTTGTAGCATAATATTCCACTATATATTGAGATTTATAAAATTTCCAGTATTATTGTTGGTCCCAAGGTTTTTGTTCAAAACAATTAAAAGCCATTGTAATTCTAGTGTTGTTTAAATTAGAGGCCTTAACTTCATGTAGTAAAATACCTGGAAATAAAACAACCTTACCATATTTTTCTTCTATAGTTATATTAAAATCTTTAAAGTATGTTCCCGGACCCCCTTCAGTTAAGTACAGGATACCACAAAATGCCGTTGTGTCTTGGTGATGGTGTAGTAGTGTGTGATCATCTTTAGTGTAGATGTTTCCCCAACAATCTCTAAGTTCTGAAACTTTAGAGTATATGTTATCTACATAAGGTCCTATTTTTTTTGCAAACTCTAGTATTTCAGGCTCTTGAACAAGACTTTTAAAACCTGTAAATTTTGCTTTTACATTTGTTTTATAATCAAAGCTAGAGTTATGTGCTTTATCTATAATTTTATTCTTTATTTTTTCTAGTAAAACACTGTCATCTATAAAGAACGTACTGATATAAGCGTCTCTCGATATTTGTTGTTTAATTGTGTGTTGGTGAGTCATTATAATTTTGTGTCAATTATCTTATGTGCACCATTTTTTATATCTTTAACTAAAGTTTTAATTTTATCATCGTAGTTAAAATTATTAATTTCAATGTCTGCTTTTATATCTTTAGGAGATTGAAATATTTTATCTGTATCTTTGTGTTCACTTTCTTTTATAGTATTCATCCAAATAAAATAATTAAATCTTTTTCTTAATACTTCATAGGGACATATAAAATCTACAATTGCTCCTTTTCTGTTCATTTCACAAAGCTTAAACATTCTATCTGCTTGATCCATTCTGCCGTTTAATGAAAAACTATAATCGTTAAACATATCTCTAATTTTATCTGCATTAAAATAAGCGTAGTTAATGTCCTGTTCTTTTAAAGCTTGCCATAATTTTTCAGCAAAAGTTGTTTTGCCTGAACCCGACAAACCAAAAATTAATATTCTAGTATAGTATTCTGTTATCATTTTGATAGATTAAAATTTATAACACATCTCTTTAAACACTTTGTTGGATGCCCTGATGCATGTTTTAAACTACCATCAAAAATTAACAGGCTTCCTTTTTTTGGCATAATTTTATTTATAATATTGTTATCATTATCAAATAAAAATGTAAAGCCATTACTATCATTAACATAATATATGCCGGCTAAGTGTGGTTCATCCATATCTTGATGAGGACAGTTGAAAGTTTCTGTTGTAGCATTTATGTTTTGACTTTGAAGGTTTACCTTAGCTCTTAATATTTTATTTGGTAAATTTACTCTATCTATAATTTCTTTTGGTATGTAAGAGTACTTAGAGTAGTCACTATAAAAAACATGGCACATCTGATAATAGTCTAAAAGATTGGTAAAATTTTTCTGCTCTCTATCAATAACAAATTGAGACACAGTATTTTCATGCGCATAAAACCAAGGAAAATTTATGTTAAAAATAATATCATGTATTTTATCTACTTCCGTAGGTGTTAAAAAATTATTATATAAGTAATTCATTTAAATCTGTTGCTCTACCTAACGAACCTCTTACAAAAACATTAAAAGCAAGACTGATTCTTAAATTCTTGCCTTGTTTTTTTCTTACGGAATGTTGTAGTGTAGAAGGAAATAAAAATAAATCTCCAGTCTCTACAGTAAATTTCCAAGACCCTGAATTATATAAATTAAATTTTCTAGGTTTTAGTTCAATTTGATCTTTATGTGATTTATAAAAATTAATTGCATCATGTTTTTTATCTGCACTAATATATAGGACTCCTGATAAAATGGAATTGGTGTGAGAATGATGGTGATGAAACTGGTCTTCTGTTGTAAAGTTTAACCATGACTGTGTTATGTATGGTTTTACTATATCAGAAGTAGATATAATTTCTTTAAAATAATTGTTAACATGAAACATAAGAGAACCATTAATGTTTTTAAATTGTTTATTTTTTAAAATATAGTTATCCCTAGATGTAAAATTACCTTCGTTCTTATATGAAACTTGTTGTTTATTTGTTATATAGTCCAAATCTTTTTCTAATATAATATCTTTTATGTTTGTCTTATAAATAGGAACAGGGAATATTGGATGTATCTCAGTCATGTTTTATTAAAAACTATATACCCACATTTTTCTTTCACCTTTCATTAGTGGTTTACTTCCATGATAAACTTTAGAAACATAATAACACAACATGTCTCCCTTTGTAAACTCTATAATATCTTGTTCTGTTGGTGTTCTTTGAATATAGGCTTCCCCTCCTTCCACAGTCGATAAAAATAAATTACAATGCAGTACATCACAATTGTCTTTATGCACCGGGTCCTTGTGCAGGTAACAATCATCTCCCGGATAGGCTAGACTAGCTGCCATGTAATTAAAATTTTTAATATTTAACTTCTTTTCTATTCTATCTTTTATTGTGTAAGCTATTTGAGGATACTGCATAGTATTAACAAATCTAGATGTGACTCTATTACCTCCCATACCAGCATCTTGAAATTCTTTTTTGTTGTCATCTATCCAATGGCATAGTTTATCTATCTCTATTTCGTTAACAAAGTTTTTATATAGTGTATATTTTTTCATTAATTAAAAGTAAATACTACCGCTCTTCTTAAACCCTTTTTAGGGTATTCAAACTGATGTGGTACATTATCTCCAAAACAAACAATCTTAAAATTTTTAGGAACAATTGTTTTAATCATAGTTTCTTTATCCTCTTCATACACATTTAAATTACCCTGGACTTCTTTACCTATGTACAACATAAAAACAGTATGGGGTAAATCAGGGTTATGGTCTACATGGACTATTGTTTTATCCCATGCAACTTTTGTAGTTAGGTTTATTGAGCTTCTTAATATTTTGTTAAAAGGTACATTATATTTTTTAGTAAATCTTATTAATATTTGTAGAAAAAAATCTGTATAAGGAGATACATTTCTATCTTTTGTATTGTCTACTTTTGGATCATCGTATCTACGAACTAAATTATGCACCATGACAGGAGCATCTCTTCTGTATACACCTATTCTTTTAGTGTAAAAAAAAGGTATTTTTTCAAACTCGTTGTTTAAAAATTCTTTCTCCTTATCTGTTAAAAAATTTTCGTCTTCAATTAAATATTTCATTTGTTTTATATGCTAAGGTTATTCGATATCCAGTGTCGGGAGGATGTCCTTTATGTGGCGTTCCGGCGTCAAATAAAATTAATCTGTTTTCTTTAAAAGGTATTCTTTCGTTATCTAGTTCAAAATCTCCTTGCCCTGCAATCATAAACAAACAAGTTACCTTACCATCATCTGTGTGAATATCAGTGTTCATATTAGAAAACTGTAGGTTTGTATAAAAACGAAGTAACTCTAGTTTTCTTTGTGAAACTATTTTAATTTTAAAAAAAATAAAATCTATTAAACAGTCGTGTGGTGGAAGACCCATTAAAAAAAAATTACTATCAACTTTGTCACTCTTTTGAAATTTAAAAAGTGTATCGTTTCTAAAATATTTATGGCAATAATCTAATAGATCTGGTTCTAAAAAATTATCGTAGATCTCACAACTTTTCATAATTTGCCCATCCAGTGACTATGTATTTATATTCTTTTAAAGCAGGTTTTCCATAATGACTATGAGTCCATGATGCTGGCCATATTGCAATTGTTCCTTGTTCTGGATGTATGTTTACATCTTGTTGTGGAAAGTAAGTTTCACCACCCTCTTTAATTGTATTACAGTATATAGACCATACGATCATTCTCCTAGATTCATACTCTTTTCCCCCGTGTTCACAATGTTCCGCCGCATAACTTTGTCTGGGTTTATATTTTTGATAATTACAATTTGGTATAATATTCCATCTACAAAGATGTTTGTTATCTAAAAATTTATGTTGGTCTTTATATTCTAGCATACATTTAAAAAGATCTTCCGACCACTCAGATTTGTAAACATCTGCATGCGTGCCACTATAAAAATTTTTAGTTCCTTCTGAGTTACCGGGTTTTAACACTGCTGTATCTAACACGTCAATAATACTCTGACATTTTTTTTTACTTAACGCATTCTTTTTTACAAAAATAAAGTCATTCATTTACTTACCCCTAAACCAATGTGGTAAACCTAGGTGAGGCCTGTGATCAAATTTTACATCTGTAGTGTTTACATTATTGTAGTGTAGAAATGTTTGTATACAAGTTTCACCTTCAAATTTTTCTCTCCAATGTGGAAGTATTGATCCTTTATAAATTAATAAATCACCAACACCTAGTTTAATTTCTATTTGTTTTTTTTCTACTTCTAAATAAATTGGCCAAATTTTATCGCAACCTATATTTAAAGTTACGGATATTTCACAAGAATCTCTATCTGTATGTTTTTCTAAAACAGTTTCTTTTTTATATGCTCTGGTGTAAGAATATTGTTCAATTAATTTTAAATTTGTTTTTTCTTCTACTAAAGATTTTAATTTTACTAAAAGCATATCACCCGCGATATCCCCAAATATAGAGTATGATCCAGGTGCTTGCGGATCGTTTAGAGTCCCTTCATTTAAATTATATCTATTTACAAAATTATACTTTCTCTTAGTTTTGTATATTTCTGCTTTGTTAGAAAAATACTCTGTTAGAAAACCTAACAATTCTTTAGACAAAGTATTTCTTATAACACAATAGTGTCTGTCTTTAAAAACAATCCCATCCTTCATATCTTTTTATAATATCCTTTGATAAATATTTTTCCACGTTATAATATTCTTTTTTTATAGTTGGTCTAATTGTATGTAATTCTGCTTCAAGTGGAGCATCATTATATTTAACACCATTGTATGTAAACGGTTGAATATTTTTAAAACTATGTTTAAATTCTGGTATATTAAAAAAACTATAAATTTCTTTCATTTTATCTTCTGTACTATTTACCAAATCATCATATTTTATCAACAAATAATTTTGATTAGTTCTAATTATATTACTAGTAGATTGCCAATCCCAATATATTTTACCATGGTCTGGGTGCATTAAATTAAATATTAAATTTTCTACATCTTCTGGTTTTTGAACTTTAACATAAGAAGCCAGTACCTCTACTAAAGGTCTTACCAATAAAAGAAACTTTGGTTTATAGTTTATTTTATCTAGCATATCTAAATTATACGGAGTTCCCCAACCGCTTCTTTCAAAAATAAATTCTGAGTCTATGTGCTCGTAGTAGTTATCAAAAAGTTTTTTTGTTACGTTATTTAAACCTGTTGCCTCCGGTAAATTTTGTATCCAAGTAGATTTATGCATCTCAAATAAATCATACATTATCTGTACAACACAGCTGTTTGGACTAACTGTTATATTTTTGTTTTGATTTAAAATAGAAGATAAAAAAGTATTACCTGATCTAGAATAACCAGAAATAAAATTAATTTTTTTCACTTAAAAGGATCTCCAACACACCAGATAACTAATGAATACCTTGTTCCTTTTGTTACCGGTTTGACCCTATGGAAAGTATGGCTAGGAAAAACAACCATTGATCCTTTACCACTTAGTTCTTTTAGATTATGTTTAATAGAACCCTGTTCAACATTAGAAAAATCAAATTCAAAATCACCTCCCTCGTATTCATCTGGATGAGATAACAACAAGGACATAGATAGTTTTCTTACTTTTTTATATGTAAGCTTGTCTTCTGGGTCATCAAAAGGTTTGTCTTTTGAATCTACATGCCAATGATAATATTGTCCTTTTTGATATTTTGTAAATTGTGCTTGCTCCATTCTGTCCCAATCGTAGTTCCAATCAGCATCTTTATTAGCTTGATCAAACACACTTTGAATATCTTGATAGATCCAATTTTCATCTAACCAATTTATTTTAGAGTCTCTGTATTTTTTTAACTTTTCTAAACCATCTTCTTTATGTTGTTCTAAAGTTTTGTTTGCAGTTAAAGCGGTTCCAAGTTGATTGCTTAAGCCATATTTTTTTATTTCATCACAAATATGTTCTGGAATAACTTTATCTAAAATCCAAAATCTATGTTCGTGTATCATTTTTCTTTCTTCAATAATGTTAGCAACGTTTTAAGTTGTTCTTATGCAGGCCAATTATCGTCTTCAACAGCAGTCAGCTGACCTTGCATTGACCATATTCCACTTGTAACTGATGGTCCTACACCAGCTTCTATAACATAAACTCCACCACTTCCACCAACTGATCCTGGGTTAGCTGCATTATAACATGACCCACCTCCGCCACCAGTTCCATTTACTCCCGTTGGAGGTGTAAAATAAGAATTGTTTGTTCCGCCACCAGTTGCAAGAACGGCATTACTTCCTCCACCGCCTGCAAGAAAACCTGTTCCTGCTGGTGCAATAATAGCTTGTTGAGGTATAGATTTAGCTGGGAAAGCTTGTAACCCTGCGCCTCCTGAAGTTTGTGAACCGGCTGCGCCAGCTCCTCCAGCTCCTCCACCAATTCTATTATCTTGTGTTTGAGGTGAGTTTCCTGTTCCGCCTGCATTACCTGCATTTGTATTTGATCCAGGATTTGATGCACCCGGTTGAGTGGCTGATCCTCCAGGGCAGTTTTGACCAGGGTTATTATTTCCCCTTCCGCCTCCGCCTCCGCTTCCTCCAGGTCCTCCATTAAAAGTTGATGTTGGACTTACATAGTTTGGTAAACCTCTTCCTGATCTACCTCCACCTTGTGCAGTATATGTTGTTCCACCAATAGGTGCAGAAGTATTGGATCCGTTACCTGTAGTTCCACCTTGTCCGGCTGCTCCGCCACCGGCACCGATAGTTACTGGAAAACTTGATCCAAGTGGGGCACTATTAATAATAACAAGTCCGCCTGCTCCACCGCATCCAGCTTGATGACCCGCGCCACCTCCACCACCAACAAGAATTACTCTTCCTGTTTGACCACTGTTATTAGGGTTGGCTCCACTATAAGTTCCTGGAGATGCAAAAGATGTTACTAAGTCGTTTACAATAGGTGAATTATCTGGCCCAATAACTCCCCCATCATTGTTTAAATTTTCTTGTCCTACTAATTGAAATCCTGGTGTGATAAATCCTGCTGTCATAATTATTCCTTAATACTCCAGGTGAAAGTGTCTGGGTTCCATGTTTTAGTTATTTGTACACCATCTACATTTCTTTGTCCAACGTAACTTAGAGAATTTTCGATCCAAGTGATAAGTAAATTTTCTGGGTAAAAAGCGTCTCTAGGTAAAGTGTTTCCTAGATCATCTACAGTTGGCCAAGCCACAGGACACTGCCATTTAAATTGTTCATTTAAAGTATAAGATGCATATAACTGACCGTTTATAAAAACATCGTTTACTGGGTCATACGTACCCCCTACACATGCATAGTTCCATCTAGTGGCTGCATCAAAGGCAGTTGTGTAAGTTTGTTTCCAAGCTACTCCCGGATAAACTCCATCAACTAATAAAATATCTGGATCGTTAGAAATATTATTTGAACACCATGTTTCACCTGCCGAATCATTTGGTGAAGACACAATATCATTGGGAGCAGTAATTACTCTAATTACATTGTTATTTGAATCTAGTTCTGCAAAATATAAAACTTCCATAATACGTACTCTTACAACAAATTTGAAGTATTGTAAATATTAAGCGTCGTCTAATACTTCGTATGATATAAATAAATCAAGATCACCCGCCGCACTTGCTCCACCTTTAAGGAAGTCACCTTCCATTAAATATATTGGTGTGTCTGATACTACTAACGTTGCGTCAGCAGGGACTGCAACTGTGTTTGCTAAATATACTGTTGCACTAGCTCCTGTCGGTGAAATTCCATCTGCACCTGCAGTTGTTAGGCCGTCTACAAATAAAGAAAGATTAGCTGCATTTGATCCATCTACATTGGCTACTGTAATTCTGTTTATTTTTACAATTTTATTTGCAGCAACTTCCATTAACGTTGATGTTAATGTAGCTGATAAATTCCAACCTAGGTTACCGCCTAAAATTGTTGCTACTGATACTATATTTGGATTTGCCATAATTTTTTATTCCTATTTGTTATTCTTATCCGAAAACGATTGCCATTGCAATAGCTTTTCCTGTTGTTGCTAAACCTGATCCATTTGATTGGATTTCACCTGTTCCCTTAGGAATAAGGTTAATGCTTACGTTAGTTTCTCCAGAAGCCGTAATACTAGGTGCATTACCTGAAGCAGCGTTAGCTAATGTAAGTTCATTAACTGCTGAACCTGTAGCTGTTAATAATAATAATTCATTACCATTTGTGTCTAAAATAGAAGTTCCAATTTTAGGTGCTGTTAAAGTTTTGTTTGTTAAAGTTTCTGTTCCAGTAAGTGTTACTTCATTATCTTCACCTAAAGCCGCTTCAAAAACTCCAGTGTTTGTTGCAACACCATCAAGATAAATAAGTTTATATCCTTTATCATCTGTTGCAAAAGTAACTGTTGCACCTGAACCCGATACAGCTTTTAATTGTAATGTTTCTGCACCAGATGTTCCGTTTTTAATAATGTAAAAAGTTTCTGTAAGAAGAGGAAATGTTAAAATTCTTGATCCTGAAAGAGCACCTGTAAGTTCTATAACTCTGTGTTGAGCAGTACCTGTTAAAGCACCATCAGCAATAGTTAAAGCTGTAGTCCCTGATCCTGCAACAGCTATACTTAAAACACCACCAGTTAATTGTTCAATTAAACTTAAGTTAGCGTTAGTTTTGTTTCCCCATTGACCAGCGTTTTCGCCGGTTGCCATTAGCTCTAAGCCAAGATCTGTAAAAGTTGATGCCATTATTTATTCTCCTAATTGTTATATTTATATATTTTATTTACTGTTAAGTCAAACATGTTTACGCGGTTTTCCTTGTGTATCCGGTACTATTTTTTGGTGTTTTTCTGGTATACCCGCCACTGTTTTTTGGTACTAATCTATTATAATATCTAAGTGATATTCCACTATCTCCTAATACAGTGGTAGCGGTTTGTCCCAATCCATTTAAACTAGCAATTGATAGTTGAGTCGTTGTCAAGGAACCTAAAGCCGTTGTAGCTGCTAAAGCAGAAAGAGTTGTAAAAGTCTCAGGTGTTGCAATAAGTGTACCTAAAGCAGTTGTAGCTGCTAAAGCAGGTAAGTCTATAGTAGGATTAGATGTAATAATAATCTCACCTGTAGCTGTTTGAACTGATAAACCTGTTAAACCCATAACATCTGCAGGAGTTATGTTTCCAATTGCACTTGTTGCAGATAGGGCT
>Ga0308011_10001446_pt1 | contig 10730 bp, 15 predicted proteins | sample Neamet177_FD_203144 | JGI IMG/M metagenome (GOLD analysis project Ga0308011, IMG submission 203144) | Marine microbial communities from water near the shore, Antarctic Ocean - #177 | ecosystem: Environmental > Aquatic > Marine > Unclassified | place: Southern Ocean | collected 2014-07-25
CAGCACAAGAAGCACTAAACTTGATTATGAAAGTTTATGATGGAGCGCCAGCAGCATTACAGCAAGTAGCACCAGCAGATAAGAAAATGTTTGTAACTCCTAAGTTATATAACGCTTACTTACAAAATATTGAAGGTAGCGGAGCTGACTTAGCAATCGTTAATATGGTAGATGCTTCACCTAGAGTTTCTTTCAGAGGTGTTGAATTAGTAGCAATGTATGAGTGGGACACTATCTTAGCTGATACTGACCCAGATTTATTTCAAAGTGTAGCAGGAGCTGAGGTAAATCAAGGTGTATGTTATATAGCAGTTGAGAACTTAATTATTGGTTCTGATGTAACTGACCCAGAAGGTTCTTTCAAAGTATTTTATGATGATTTAGAAGAAAAAATGTACTTCAGAGGTTACTTCAAGTTAGGTGTACAGTACTTGTACTCTTCTCTTGTTCAATGGGGAATTTTAGTAGTAGCATAACAATAATGTAATAATAGAGGAGAGGGTGTAAAAATCTTCTCCTCTTAATTACTTTTAATAAATCAAAAAAATAAAATAAAATGGCAATAGATACAGGACTAGCGATTGTTTGTGCAGATTTGCAAGCAACTGGTGGTATAAAAAGAATTTTAATAAGAGCTTGGACTGATGATGATGTGGTTTTGTATGGTACTACACCAGCAACGCATACTATTACAAGTATTAAAGACTTAGCAGCTGATGCTTCTTGGGGAGTATATGAGTTTAAAAATGAAACTCCAGCATTAACTATTAGTGCTACTAAAGAGATGGGTTCTACTGCATTTGAATGTGGTTTATCTTTCTTCTTACCAAAATTAGAGTACCTTAAATTTAACATAATAGAAAGCATTACTAACTCTTGCTTGATGGTTATAGCAGTAGATAATAATGACAATGCTTTTGTTTTAGGTGCTTCTGAGAAGTATGAAAATCAAAGTAAATCAAGTAGAAATCAAACTTTCGCACAATTAGCTACTGTTGAAGGTGGTACAGGTGCAGCTTATTCTGATGAAAGTGGTATTACTATTAGTTTAATGGCAAGACAATTTGAAATGCCTAGACAATATGTTCCTTCTGCAACAGGTATTACAGTTGCTGCTGATGGTTTAACTGCAACAACAGATTAATAATTAAAGATATATTTTTAGGTTGGACTTGTTTCGTAAAAAGTTTATAACCTTTTCCTATTAATATCTTTCTATAAATTATGTGTAATTGTGGTGATAAAGTTGTAGATTACACGCACTTAAATATATATACACTTATGGCAAAATACAAAGCAAAGAAAGAGGTTGTCATCATTAGGAATGGTGAAACTTATGTCCTTAAAAAGTCATCACAAGAAGAATTAGCATATTTATATGAAGATTTAGGATTGACTAAATTAGTAGAAAAATTATCAACTATAAAAACTGAAGATGAGCCAAAAAAAGAAAGTAAGAGGAACAGCAAAAACAAATCTTCAGACTCAAAAGAGTAATACTTTTGAATTTGGGGTTTTTAATTTATCAGTACCTCAGAACATTGAAGAACCTCAAGACATCTCTAAGATTAGGACTAAGTTTATACCCTTCGGTACTAATAACTTATTTCCTCAGTATTTAGCAGAGTTAGGGAGAAAGAGTAGTACCCATAGAAGTGTATTAGCTCAAAAGACTATCTTTACGAGTGGTGCTAAATTCGTTAGTAATAACGAAGATATTTCAGACTACATAAAAGATGTTAATGCTGATGGAGAGTCATTAAGAATGATTTTCAAGAAATTAGCATCAGATTATTATACATTTGGAAATGCTTACTTAGAGGGGGTTTTATATGATGGTGGAATGAATCTATATCATATAGATGCAACTACTGTTAGAATGTCTAAGAATAAGAAAGAAGCGTATGTACACCCTGATTGGGCTAAGTATAATACAATGAAAGATGATTTGAATATAATTCCTATCTACCCTGAAGTTAGAGGTAATAGATTTATACTTCAATTTAAAGATTACGAGCCTACATTCTCATTTTACGGATTACCAGACTATGTTGCTGCATTAGAGCATATAGCTGTTGATTATGAGATTGGAAAGTGGAATCACACAAAATTTAAAAATGGTTTTCAGCCATCTGCTATTGTTGAGATTAGTGGAGATATGGGAGAAGAAGAAGCAAAGAAGTTAGTAACTGAAGCACAAAAGAAGTTTGTTGGAGAGGGTAATAATGGTAAGATTATGTTTATCGTTAAGAATGGAGATACTTCTCCTGCTAATGTTTCTATTATAAAAGATGACCAAGAAGGCAGTTGGATAGACTTACAGAGAATAACTGACCAAAACATTGTAACTGCTCATAGATGGCAACCATCACTAAGTGGATTAGTTTCTAGTGGTAAGATGAATAATACAGGTAGTGAGATTAGAATTGCTTATGATTTAGCAATGACTACTGTAATTAAAGATACTTCTGATTTACTGTTAGATGGAATTAAGAATGTAATGTACAGAGAGTTAGGGTTTTTACCTGAAGATTTAATGATTCACTATGAGCCACCAATTAGTTTTGCTACTCAGATTGAACCATCTAAAATACTTACTATTAACGAGCAAAGAAGATTATTAGATGAGGACTTACCAATGCTTGAAGAAGGTGATATGTTCTTAACAGATAGAGAGCAGATTATTGTAACTAGAGATGATGATGGTGATGGTGTTGGAGATGATACTACAGGGGACTTGACAGTAACTGAGAAGAATAATACAGACAACTAACTATGGCAAACGTAAATCAATACAAAACACTAGCAACAGCAGCAGAAGTTATAAGCAATAGTTTTACTAATGCTAATACTGACCCTGCTTTAATTTCTACTAACACTATATTGCTTTCTGAGTTAGCACATTTAAAGACTGCTATTGGAAAGAAGTTTTACGAGGAGTTAAAGACACAGAATAATGTTGGTGATTATCCAGCAACAGGAGGTCTTACACAAGCTAATCAAACTCTAATGGATGATTTCTTGGTTAGAACTCTATGTTGGTTTGCTAGATTTGAAGTTATTAGCGAGGTGCAAAGTAATAGTAGTAGTATGGGTATTGTGCATAATATTGATGAATTTGCTACTATAATTGACCCTTCTGAGTTAAATGTTTATAAGCAAGAAACATACAGAAAGTCTGAGATATACTTACAGGATATGCTAAGCTTTTTAAATGATAAAGATAATAGTGCTGACTATCCTACATACACTGCTAACAAGCCTTGTAATACAACTACATACAAGAATCACGGAATAATAATGTACGATAGCATATACTCAAGGTCTACAAGGAATTATAATAGTTGGAGGGACTTCTGTCCAGAATGTTAAAATAAATATATAAATGGCTGCAAACGAACATAAGAATTTAACTGATATAAATAGGCATAATCCTCTAGGGTTTGAAAATGCTACTAATGATACTGTACTGAGTAAAAGTTCAGGTTCTTCTGCTACTCAAACTGATGGCGACTTAGTTTGGGTTAATAAATCTCTTATGGGGGTTACTAATTACAATGTGCAGGGCTATATTGATTCAGCTTTAACTAACTATTCTTATGGTGAGGATATAGCTGATAACAAATCACCATTCCAAATGGATGTGGATTATGGCAGTAATATAGTATCATCAGGAAGTTTAAGTCCAACAAATTTCTTTAGAATTGGTCAGGCGTTTGTGATTCCTGCAATTTCTACAGTTACCTCTATTAGTGGATGGATGACTAGCAATAGAAATACAGTAGTAGTTATAGCTTTATGTAAGATAACACCAGTAGAAGGGGTTACAACTTCAGTTGTTCCTATTGTGATTGATGAAATTGAAGTAACTGGTCTTAATAGTAATGATAAGTTAGTTAGGATAAATGAAACATTAATAACTACAGCATCATTATCAGTAGGGGATATTATATTTCCAATGATAAAAGAAGTTGGAGGTTCTGGAGCTAAACTTTTTATGAACTTAACTATACAAACAAATACATTCTAATGACAACTAAAGAAGAATTGATTTCAATGAATAAGGACATCACAACAATGAATAGTAAGATAGATAATATAGGTGAAAAATTAGATATGCTAACTGAGAAGTTATTAAATCCAGATACAGGTGTTACAGCTAGAGTAAATAGAAACACAACAATGAGAAAGATTTTAGTTAAGGCAATGTGGGTTATCTACGGAGTAACAATAGCAGCAATGGTAAAAATATTTACAATATAATAATTTAAAAAATAAAAAAATGAGTACATTTGATACAGATAATACACTACTACTTGAAATGCTTGGGAAAGGTGGAGGTAATGAAGTTTTCACTACAGCAGCACAAACAGGCAAGGATTGGTATTGTATTCAGTTCCCAGTAGATTCAGTTATAGCATCTATTACTGCTGCTAATATGACTAATGAAGCTGCATTGGTAGGGTTAAACCTTCCTGCTGGAACAACATTATTTATGAGATTTACAGCTATACAACTTACTTCTGGTGTTGGGATTGGCTACAGAGAAACTGATGGTGATACTGCTTCATAATAAATAGTAAGATAACTTTTAAAAAAACATTCCAATGAAGGTACTTAGATTAGGTCAGTCTTTAAATACTATTAGTAATGGTATAATTCGTAATAAGAATTTTGAATTTACAGTTAATACTGCTACTGCAGGTTCTACGACTTCTACTCAATTTCAGTTACCTTTCGTTGGGAGTGGAGCTATATCTATGGATGTAGATTGGGGTGATGGAACTACAGACACTATTACCACTTACAACCAAGCTGAAACATTACACACTTACTCTGCATCAGGAATTTACAATATTAAAATATCTAATGAAGTAAGAGGTTGGAAGTTTAATGGTGCAGGAGATAAAGATAAAATTACTAATGTGAGTAATGTGGGTGAGTTTAATTTCACTGAAAATTACACTTTCTATAATTGTTCAAATATGACTTGGACTGCAATAGATGCTCCTACTATAAGTTTTAATTTTTTAGGACACGTATTCCGTGGTTGCACAAATTTTAATGGAGCTATAGGTAATTGGGATGTTAGTAGTGTTCTTTCATTTAGTCATATGCTTAGTGACACTTCTTTTGACCAAAATATAAGCTCTTGGAATATTAGAGGTGCTACTAATATAAGTTCTATTATGCAGAACGTAACACTATCAACAGCTAACTATGATGCTTTACTTTTAGGTTGGGAAGGTCAGACTGGGGTAGAGGAGGTTATTGAAGGAACATTCCCTAATGATTATACACCTGCTTATGGTAGTGGTGTTTGGCAGAACTCAGTAGACGGTAACACTTCTTGGACTATATCGGGAGGAAAAGCAAGTAAAACATCTGAAGCTGGTAATGCAGGATTAAGACAATATTATATATTTGAGGCGGGTAAAAGTTATAATCTATCATTTACTATTTCAAATAGAACTCAAGGAAGTATTACTGTATACAGAGGTCAAGGAACAGAAAGTTTTGGCAACAGTACTTCTAATGAAGTTGTTTCAAGAAATATAACTGCAAGTGGTGGTGATGGTGGTAATAATAATGCTAGTATGTTATTAATAAATGGTCAATCTGGTTTTGATGGAAGTATTAGTAATGTTACGATAAAACAAATACCACTTATAGGATTAACACCTAACTTTGGAAACAGTAAATACACTCTTGGAAGTGCGGCTGAAACTGCTAGAGATTCTTTAACAGCAGCAGCTCCTGATGGATTTGGATGGACTATAACAGATGGAGGAGGAGTAGTTGGTGATAATGCATTTACATTCTCAGTTGATACATCAATATCAGGCTCTACTACTTCAACTCAATTTCAACTACCATTAATAGATTCAGGTACTATTGATATGTATGTAGATTGGGGAGATGGTTCAGCTATAGATAATATAACTGCATATAATCAAGCAGAAACTTTACATACATATTCAACAAGTGGTGTGTATACTATAAAGATTGGTCAAGAAGTAAAAGGATGGCAGTTTAAGAATGAAGGGGATAAACTTAAAATCACTAATGTTAGTAATTGTGGAGGACTTTATATAACTCATTCTCAATCTTTCTATGGTTGTTCAAATATGACTTGGACTGCAATAGATGCTCCTACTATAACTGCAAGTAGTCTTCAGGGAACATTTAGGGAGTGTACCCTTTTTAATGGTTATGTAAATAATTGGGATGTCAGCTCCGTAATTAGTATATTAACTTTTTTTTATCATTGCTCATCATTTAACCAACCTTTAGATTTATGGGATACAAGTTCTGTAAACAGTATGCATTTTGTATTTGAAGGCTGCACATTATTCAATCAACCTTTAAATAATTGGAATACAAGTAGTGCTAATAATATGGATAGTATGTTGATGGATTGCATAGCCTTCAATCAAGACTTAAACTCTTGGGATACGAGTAATGTTACTAATATGAAGCGTATGTTTAGAGAATCTACTGTTTTTAATGGAGATATAACCTCTTGGAATGTGGGTAATGTAATTAATATGGGGAGTATGTTCTATCAAGCATCTTCATTTAATCAAAATATAGGTTCTTGGGATGTGAGTAATGTAACAAATTTACAAAGTACGTTTAATGAGAGTTCTTTCAATCATCCTTTAAATAATTGGAATACAAGTTCTGTTACAAATGCTATATCAGTATTTAGGAATAGTCCATTTGACCAAGATATTTCTTCTTGGAATATTAGGAGCGTTACAGATATGAGTAATATTATGACTGCATCAACTCTTTCAACAGCTAACTACAATGCTTTACTGGTAGGGTGGGAAGGTCAGACTGGTGTTGAAGAAATAACTAATGGGGATTTTGCAACTAATTTAAGTGGATGGATTTTAGGAAATACTGATTCAACAAATACAATTGTTTGGGATAATGGAAAGGTTGTTATGACTGGAGATGGAAGTACAGCTTTAAATCTAACTCAAGGAGTAGCATTAAGTCCTGTTTTTGTAGTAGGTAAAACTTATAAAGTAGAGTTTGATGCTTATGATATTGAAGGAGAAGGATTTAAAATGTCATCACAAGATAGTAGTGGCGTTTCATTAATAACAAATATTGATGCAGATGGACATTATACCAAATATCACACTGCGGTAGGCACAACATTAACTATTTATAGAAAAACAAATGGACAAGCTTCATCAGGTAAATTTGATAATATATCTGTAAAACAAGTAGCAGCAGAAGGATTAACACCTAACTTTGGTAATAGTAAATACCCTTCAGACCTAAGTTCAGGAGGAGTAGCAAGAGCTAAGTTAGTGGCATCAACACCAACAGGATTTGGTTGGACAGTAACAGATGGAGGAACAGTTTAATAAATAAATAAATATGAAAGAATTAAAAGAAACAAAGATATGTTATCCATCTGTAGAAACTTGGTTTATCTGTTGGGGAAATATTATAACTCAGACTTTAAATACAAATAAAGATTCTGAATTTTATAACGAGATGATTTCAGTAGAAACTGAAGACACAGAGATTAAGGCATACGGAAGTATAGAGACTACTCAGTGTATGGAGAGTCCTTATGATATTGTAGACTACTATACAGTAGAAGCTGAATGGGTAGCTGTATTACTAGAGAATGGAATTAATCCATTTCCTGATGAAGAAACTGAAAAATTAATAAAATAATAAAATAAATTATGGCAACAACAATAGTACCATCAGACTTAACTGTAACAATATCAGAATCTTATACTCTTAATGGAGTAAGCTATGGTAATACAATGAATAAGACATTTACCGAGAATGGACAAGTTTCCCAAAGAGTTATGAGTATTGCTTCTAAGGGTGCTTCAGGGACTGATTGGACAAGCGTTATAAATCTAGGAGCTAGTGATGCTGCAGGAGCAGTAGTTAAGGCAAATTTCAAATACTTTAGAGTAACTAACTTAGACACTGTTAATAGTTTATATCTTAGACTGTACAATGCAGTAGACTACATAATGTTTGAACTTGCTCCAGCAAGTACTCAGTTATTTATGGATGCAAGTATTGATGCATATACTGTTGATGCAGCAGTAACTTTTGCAGACATTACAGCAATATCAGGTCAGTCAAGTTCTGCAAGTGAAGATATAGATGTTGAGTTTGTGATGGTTACAGTTTAGTATGTCTTTAAATTACTTTAAAGAAAGTGAGTTTACTTGTAAGTGTGGATGTGGTGAAACTGTTATAAGTAGACACTTACTTGAGATGCTAGATGAGGCTAGGGATTTCGCAAAGACTCCATTTGTTATTACAAGTGGATATAGATGTAAGAATCATCCTGAATCAATTAAGAGTCCAACATCATCTCATATAAAGGGATTAGCAGTAGACATTAAATGTACAAACAGTAAAAAAAGAGCTATCATTATTGATGCTTTAGGATATGTAGGGTTTAAGAGATTTGGAATATCAGATACTTTTATCCATACAGACATAGATGAAGGGAAATCAAATCCAGCGATTTGGTTATATTAATTAATAAATTAACTTAAATATATATTATGAATTTTATTACAGAAAATTGGTTAGAGCTATTAGTAGGACTAATGGCAGCAATAAAGGTTGTTACAAACCTAACTCCTTCAGATAAGGATAACAGAATATTTGGCTGGTTGGACACAGTTATTGATGCTCTTATCCCTAACTACCCAAAGAAGAAATAGTGCTTCAGAAATGGATAGGGTCTATGCTTATGAAAGGAGGCATAACACCAATAACAGAATTACTGAAAGCAGTAAAAGAATTGTTTACAGATACAAAAGGAAAGTGGAGTAGTAAGAGAACTATTAGTGGTGTGATAGTTTTAGCTGCAAGTCTTTATATAGAAAAGAATGGCATTGATACTAATGCTTTAATATTGACTGGATTAGGAATACTTCCATTATGTTTCTCAGTATTTGAAAAAAATAAGAGTAATAATGATTGTAGTTGTAAAAAATAAGTATCTTTGCTTTAAGATTTAGACAGGGTTGTGCCTGTCTTTGTTTCATTGTTTATAGTTTTCAAGAGTGGGGTGTTCAAAAACATCTCACTTTTGTATTATATAACCTTTTTTTTTCGTAATATTGTAACCTAACTAATACTTTAAGCAATGAAAGAATATGGTAAAAGATTAAGATTGTCAGAAGAAGAAGTTGAAATGGTTTATGAGAATAGAGCTGAATCAACTACTAATACTAATGGCAATACAGCACTAGATATTAACTTAGCAGAGAGAGGGATTAAGAAAAATGATGTCGTTTCTGTAAAACATTGGCAGTCTGCTAGTGGAGAGTTTAGATTTAGTATAGTAACTAAAGAGGATATAACTGCTAATGAAACTGATATACTTAAAACAGTTAGTAGTTTTATAGAAAATCACTCACCTCACTACCCATCAATCAAAAGAAAGATTAAACTTAACAATCATCTGTTAGTGATTAATCCAGCAGATATTCATATTGGAAAATATGCTAATCATCTTGAAACTGGTGATGGTTATAATGTAGAGATTGCGTGTGAGAGGGTGTTAGAGGGTCTACAAGGGCTTATAGATAAATCTCAAGGTTTTGAGGTGGATAGGGTTTTATTTTGCATAGGGAACGATATTCTGCATATAGATAATGTTTACAATACAACTACTGCAGGTACTAATCAAGACGTAGATGGTAAGTGGTGGGAGCATTTTGAAATTGCTCTAGCATTGTATGTTAAGTGTGTAGAAATACTAAGAGAGATTGCACCTGTAGATGTTATTCATTCAATGAGTAATCACGATTATCAGAGTGGATTTCATTTAGCACACGCATTAAAGAGTTGGTTTAGAAACGATAGTGAAGTAACCTTTGATATATCAGTAGCACATAGAAAGTATTATCAGTATGGTAAGAACTTAATAGGACTAGAACACGGAGATGGTGCTAAGATGGCAAACTTACCTCTTACAATGGCTCAAGAAAGACCTCTATTATGGTCAGAAACAACTCATAGGTACTGGTATCTACATCATTTACATCACAAGGTTAAACATAAGTGGTTAGATGCTAAAGATTTCATTGGTGTAACTGTTGAGTATATGAGGAGTCCATCAGGAACTGATAGTTGGCACTCAAGAAAAGGATATGTGGGAGTTCCACGAGCAGTTGAAGGTTTCTTGCACGAAAAAAACAGTGGTCAAGTGGCTCGTTTAGTACATTACTTCTAAAATAACACACAATTTACATACATTTTATCTCTAGTAGATAAACATTTTTCTAAAAATTGTTAAAAAAGTTTGGTAGGTAATTCCAATTTTATATATTTGCCTCAATTAATAACTAAAACATTTTAAAATGTCAAAAACACAATCAAGTGATATTCTACAACACTTAAAAGATGGTAGAAGATTAACGCAAAAAGAAGCTATTAATGAATATGGTGCTTACAGGTTAGCAGCAATCATACATTCATTAAGGAATCAAGGTCATAATATACAATCTAAAAGAGTAGATGTACCAACTAGGTACTCTAATCTTAATGGTACTACTAGGATGTCTAGTATATCAGAATATACATTGTAAGGTTATGGGAAAGATGAAAGAACAATTTATGCAAGAACGAGAAGAACAAAATCAGAATACTAATCAATTAAATAATCAAATGACAAAAAAAACAATGCAGGAAAAACTAACAAAACAACCAGAGATAGT
>Ga0308011_10001454_pt1 | contig 10692 bp, 8 predicted proteins | sample Neamet177_FD_203144 | JGI IMG/M metagenome (GOLD analysis project Ga0308011, IMG submission 203144) | Marine microbial communities from water near the shore, Antarctic Ocean - #177 | ecosystem: Environmental > Aquatic > Marine > Unclassified | place: Southern Ocean | collected 2014-07-25
TAATTGACAGTTAATTTTCTTCAAGACTATAAAACTCCATAAAAAAACAGATGATTTTGAATATCCTATTTTTATGTTTTTGTTAACTCAGTAGTATTAAATCAAATCTAAAATTACTCTTATCTGGGTCAATTTAGAATTTTCCTTATGAAGTTTAGACTATAGAATTAATTCAGCTTTTAAAAAAACTGAATAGAAAATAAATGGTGCAATGAATATAAAAACTAAGTTTACAAACCAATTCACGAAAACTAAGCTTACACTATGCGTTGTTACAAGTGAACGATAAATAAAAACTTAATGACAAAATTAGTTTTACATATTCCACATTCATCCGATAAGATACCTAACAGTAAAGGTTATGTAGCTAACAAGAAAACATTAGAAAATGAAATTCTCAAACTAACCGATTGGTACACGGACGACCTCTTTTCCTGTGATGATAGTATTGTTATCAGGGCAGACTTCTCAAGAATTTTTTGCGATGCAGAGAGGTTCTCAAATGATAAGGAAGAAGTTATGGCAAAATTTGGAATGGGTGTGCTTTACGAAAGAACGGATGATGGCTCTTTATTAAGAACTGTAAACAATGATTTAAGGTCAAATATATTAGATAATTTTTACTGGCCTCATCATGAAAAATTGACTCAAGCAGTAGAACAGCAATTAAAATTAAATAAAAAGGCGTTAATTATCGATTGCCATTCTTTCCCTAGTCATCCATTAGTTAGAGACCTTGACCAAAACAATAAAAGACCTGATTTCAACATAGGAACAGACACTTTTCATACTCCAAAATACTTGATTGAATTATCAAAAGAATTTTTCAACCAAAGAGGTTACTCACTTGGTGTTGATTGGCCATATAGTGGCACTATAGTTCCTTTAAGTCATTATAAGAAAACAAGAAATGTAGAATCAATAATGCTTGAAATAAATAGAGCTCTTTACTTAAATGAAGCAGGTAATGAGATGTCTAATAATTATATGACAATTAAAAAAGTAGTAAATGAGTATTTAAAAACTATAAAAAAAGCTTGTAATAAAATTTAAACTCCATTAAAAAAAGCAACTTTTAACTCTCTCTTTTTTAAATTTTTTCAGTCACTATCATTAAATTCTGTTACTTAATTCCTGTTATTTAAAATATTCTTTGTACTTTAAAACACAACTACAAAGGTTGCTATATCTAGTAATATAGATGAATTTTAATCACTTTTATTAATCAAAATTCATGAAATCGCCTAAAAACCATAAAACCATAATATCTGAGCTTGCTATATAGCCCTCTATTCATGAGACCACAAAAGGTCATGTACTAAGTGATTTCTATTTTTTAAAAACAATATTTAAATGAATGATAAAAAACTTAATAGTATGCTTAAGATTACAACAATAAATTCTTCAATTTTCAAAAATCGGAGTACATCTGAAAGTCAAGTTACAGTTAAATTTATGATTGCACCTTTTTCTGCTGACTTAATAAGAGTCTGGAAAAGCACATATATTAAACCTAATAATTCAGATGAAGTTTATAAATTAATAGATAAGTTCAATATTGCATTTCCTCCTAAATGGACTAAAATAGATGTGTGTAAAATAACATGGTTCACTTTAGTGTTTGAAGGGCTTCCAAAAAACTGTAAATCCTTTGACTTAATTGAAGATGCTTTGGAGGGTGGGGGTTTTCATTTTAAAAACATTAAGAGAAACTCCAGTGATGTTTACACCTTAGAGATATGAATAAAATTAAAATATTACTTGTATTGTTTATTCTTTATTTTATCTTTTTACTATCACAAGAACAACTAATCAATGGATATGCTATAAATAAATTAAATGGAGAATGGATTAAAGAAGGGGATGGCTATTACTCTTTAGTAATAACTCACATTGATAGCAATGCTTATAATTTTAGTATAAATGGCTTACAAGAAGCTTATGACCCCTTTATTAATAGTGTCATTTCTTATTCTGGTGAAATGAAAGGTGATGACTTTATATTTTATTTGGATAATAATATGGGGCTTTTTAATGATAATGGAAGGCTGTTTGATGGGGAGGATTTTTATGAGGGACTGGAGCCATGTTTCATTGTATTTCTTTTTAATGAAAATTATGTTAAACTTGGAAGCGAAAACTGCTCTGGGTGGTTTGGTGGGAGGCCCGTTAATTGGAGTGGAAAGTATATAAAAGAGTAAATAATAGTTAGAAAATTAAAAAATTAAAAATGGAGTTAACTTTGGTAGGGTGTATTATTGTTTTTCTTATATCTTGGATTTTTCTAAGAAAAGAAGATGTGAATTCAGATTCAGGAGATAAAGAGAGCTTAGATGTTTGGGAAGAAAAGTTGAAGGATGATTTTCTTTTAAATGTAAAAGAGGTAGAGTTATTTAGTAAAACAAATAAGAGAATGGCTTGTACACATCAATTAAGACCATATTCAATATCTGGTCAAAGAACTTTGATACTCAAAAACCTGGATGAGTTAATAGTGGACTCTGAGAAGTATTTAGTTATGTGGAAACGTGAAGGGGGTGGGACTAAAGGCTATGCAATTGGTAGCTTGATTGAAAATTTAAAAAAGAAAAGAATATTCTTTAAGTCTTATTGTTAACTGCTCTGGGTGATTTGGGGTAGCTCCCATTAATTGGAGTGAAAAATATTTAAAAAAATGATTAGAACAATTATAAATTAAAAAAACTATTATGGAAATACTTTATTATATATTAACCCCAATAGCAGCTTATGTATTAGGCTTTTTATTATCAATTTTAATTGCAATATGTTCATTCCCATTAGTATGGGTTGGAACAAAACTTGAAAAACTTGAAAACGAATTTGCTTCAGTTATCTTAATAGGTAACTTGTTTATAGTAGGTATAATAAGAGGTGTCTTGCTTGTTTACTGTCTTGATTATCTTATTTTGTGGTTAGAAGCAGATGTTGTTTTTTGGTGGGTAGCAGTTTCTGTACTCTTTGTTTCTTTCTTTCAATTGTTGGCTTGGGAAAGCTCAAATTCATTTATTTATGAGTTTACCTTAAATGTTTCTCCAATTATTGGATGTGTTATCGGTATAATGCTTTTTCCTCTGCCATTAGATAAAAAAAATGAAAAATGGATAAGGGAAAACACTATACCATTAGAAATAATTGAAAAAGAAAAACCAAAAAATAAAAAACAAAAGGATTATCCTTATAAATTATATCTAAATGATGAGAAACCAGAAAATTGGGGGCATAATTTATTAATAGAGAGTAAAAATATAATAAGAATATGGCACTATTCTGATGAAATATCATGGGATTTTAGTGATAGTGCTATTCCTTTTTATAAAGGAGAACCTTTTACAGGTATAATATATGGGCTTTATGATACTGGAGAATTAATGGCTGAAATTAAGTATAAAGATGGACATCCGCAAGACCTTGGGACATTCTGGTATAAAAATCTTCAATTATGGGATTGGCAAGGGAATCTATGGGATGAAGATGGAAGTAAAATGGATTATGAAAAGCATCTAAAAAAATTATTAGAATATAATCGATAAAAAAGTTAAAGTAAATAGATATGTAAAAAAATAATGTTATTTCTCTTTTTTCTAAATTTTAAAACCTAATACCCCCTTTTTTTGCCATATGATTTATATGAAATACCCTAGTAGCTACTAATATATTTAAAGACGAAATCTCCAATTACTATCATTTTATGAAATCTATAACTGTTAATAAGGCACTATACCTGTCCTTTCTCCACAATAAACTAAACCATAAAATGTTTAGGCTCCAATAGTATTTTATCACTTATTTTTAACCTTAAATATTTTTTAAATTAAAAGCTAATTATATATTGCAAATTATAAGTAAAACTTATATAAACAAAAACAACCAAAATATCCTCAACCATTTAACTGTCAATAACTTACAAACAATTATAGTTGGCTTTTAAGCTGTTTTTTTAACTCCATAAGGTGTTTGTATTGTTTGCGTAGGGAAGCTCCTTAAATCGCATAAAAGACGTATTGTATCGCATTGTATGTTAATGTTTCATCTCCAACTATTATTTAGCTGTGTAATACATTGTTTATTATAAAAAACTCCACAAAGAAGTATGAATATTTATAAGTAACCTTTCGATTGGTATAAAATCTTTTAGTAAGCCTAACTATTTTTTAGGAGCATCTCTTTTGATGTATGTAGTTGTATTATCTTATCTTATGTTATCTTATAGCATTGCATTAGCATATGCATATGCATCATTAGTATGTGAATTATCATTCATTTCTTATATAAATACACATATTATTAAGCTAAAGGAAGGTGTTTAAAAAAATCAAACAACAATATTATAAAATCACATGAAGTAGAGAAATCTACTTTTGTTTGACAATGGAGTAATACCTATTATTTTTAAAAGAAAAATAAAAAATAAAATCGTTTTATTTTACCGGGTACTCTTAAAAAAAAATTAAAAAGTTACACTATTGATTACTCCAATAATTATTATATATTACTGGTAATTTGTCAACTATGGTATTAATAGTCATGTTCGGTATTATATCTTTATTCAAAAAAAACTATTAAAATCATAAAATTGTTGGCATATCCTCTTCTTTGAGCTCTGTAACCTCCAAACCTCTCAAGTAGGTAATACTAACTTTTAATGAAGAATGACCTAATGATTGTTGCAGTTTAGTTAGGGAGCCAGTTCTTTTAAAAATATTTATCGACCCTGAATGTCTAAACGAGTAAAGGGTTTGTCCTTCTTCTAAAACATTAGATTGTTTCTTAAACCTACTCCAAAGAGTTTTAAAATAATCTTGATTATGCGGTTTTTTAGTACCTGAAAATATATTAAAGTCAACCTCCTTTTCTTTTAGGAGCTCTCTAATAAATATAGGAACAGGCACCACTCTATTCTTCCCTGATTTATTTCTTTTTCCTGAAAGCTTAATAAATTTTAAGTCAGCTGTAAAATCTCCCCAACAAAGCTCTCTTACCTCTCTATGTGGTCTCAATAAGCAACCGTATGTAATTAAACAACATAAATATAAGTTGTAATTAAATACTTTTATATCTTCAAGAATCAATCTAACATCATTAAATGGTTTGTGTAAAATAGCTTTAGATTTAATGCTTTTTATTAACTCCATAGGATTTGACTTCATCCCCAGGAATCTAGCCTCATTTATAAGCACATTTAAATGTCTTCTAATAGTGTTTCTGCTAGTGTTGGATGTGTATCTTCCTAATAAGTTTAAAACCTTCTTAGAATCAATGTTTTTTAAATATAATTCTCTGGTTATTTCATCAAATACAAACTGAATCATAGTTTTATATTTATTAGAATACTCTCCATTTAGTTTGTTTCGGAGCGCTTGTTCTAAATATTCTAAATCTGACTGAACGCCTATTAATGTTTTTGGAGACCTATACTCCTTAAAAACTCCTCCTTCAAGAATATATTTATAAACCTCAGCAGCCAATAACTTTCCTTGTGTTTTTCGCTCTGAAATTGGAAATGAATTTGGGTTTATTGTAGAGTTTATGCGTTTTCCATTAAAAAGTCTGTGTCTTTTGGAGTCAATATAAAAGGAGACAAATACTTTTAGAGTTTTATCAAAGTTTACTTTTGGGTAGTTCATTTAGTGGCAGTTCTTAGACAGTTAATAAATAATTACTGTATAAGCATATGATAATCAGCAGCTCAGCTGGTTAGAGCATCTGACTGTTAATCAGAGGGTCCTAGGTTCGAGTCCTAGAGGGGGAGCAAACAAAAAGTCCAGCTTTTAAGCTGGACTTTTTGCGTATTAACCAAAATTGTTTTGCTATATAAAGACTACTCTTTTGATTCCTATCTACTTACAATAACATTATTTTCAATTGTAATGTTTTTCTTAAACTCTACCCCTTCAGTGTTAAATAAAATTATATTATTTAAAGTACATATCCATTTATTATCAAATGCATCTATAAAAAGACTAGTTATTACTTCTTTTTTGCAGATTTTCGTTTTTTGCTTTTCCCAAGAATCCCCATCATAGGATATCACACCTTTTGTAGTGCTAACCCAAATTCTATCATAATCGTCACAAACAATTGAATTTATACGGTTTGATTTTAAAATTGAATTTTTCTTGTCAAATAATTGCCACCCTTCATTTGTAATTGCTACTAATCCGTTTTTTGTGCCAATCCATTTTTTATCTTCACTGTCAACAATAATACTCCAAATATGATTATTTGGCAATTGTGAATTTTGAGCAGTAAAAACCTTCCAAATACCTTCTTTAAAACTATAAAGACCATCATTTGTTCCAACCCATATCATTTCGTTATTATCAACACATAGGGTTATAAAGTCATCATTAGTAATGCTGTTTTTTTCTTTACTTAACATTACGTTAAAATTATTTTTATATCTAACTAGTCCTGCTGATGTTGCAATCCAAACCACCCCTTTACTTATTTTTATCTTCCGTATTTTGTTGGATGGCAATCTGCTATTGGTTGTTTTAAAAACCTTCCAATTATTATTTTTAATAACCAATAAACCTTCAGTTGTTCCGATATATTTTGTGTTATTTTCAATTGCAATACATAATATTTTATCTGACGGCAATTTACTGTTTTCTGTATTTAGAGTGATCCATCTTTGTCCGTTATAACAAATTAAACCCTCAAGGGTGCCAATCCAGTTTAAACCAGTTGCATCAGTGGAAATTGCTGTGATGCTTTTTTCTGATAGAGGAGAGTTTTTAGCTAAAAATACTTTTTTACTATTTGTTTGGGAAAACAAATAAAGAGGAATTATAAATAATATTATTAGCGCGTTTTTCATTGCTGTTCATACTTGTAAGGTATAAACGATTTAGAAATTAGATTAGTTACGCTAATAGCAATTTAATTACTCTTTTCTTTTCTTAAACAACCTACTTCTTCCTTTTTTAGACTTTTTACCTAACTTTTCTCCATCTTTATATAACACCAATCTCCATTTTGATTTCTTTTTTGTTTTAGATGAGTTTTCGTAATCAGAACAAGGAAGGGTAGTTGTACCGTTAAATGTCTTTTTTGTTCTACATGAGCTTAATAAAACAAAACTTAACAATAAGATAATGATATGTTTACTTTTCAATAGTCTCACTTGGTAAAATTAAACATATTTTTGCTACTTACATTATGAAGAAAAAGAAAAAATCTAAAAAAAAAAGAAAGGGGGGGGTTTCAAATTCAAAACTATTTGATTTTATATTATTAGTTTTTAGAGAAAATCCAAATAAGAAACTAAACTATAAGCAGGTTTCTAAAATATTAAAAGTAACAGAAATGGGTGTGAAAATCCAGATTATTGATGTAATAAAAGAAATGGTTAATTCCGGTACCCTAACAGAAGAGCAGAGAGGATCTTATAGGTTATTAGAGAAAAAATCAATAATTATTACAAATATAAAAAACACAAATAGTAGGGGTTCTTACGCAAATATTGATGAAGAAAATGAAGTTTTTATTCCAAAAGAATACGCTCAATTTACATTAGCGGGGGATGAGGTTGAGGTGTTGATTTTACCAAAAAGAAAAAACAAACAAGAAGGAGAGGTTTTAAGGGTTATAAAAAGAATAAAAGAAGAATTTGTTGGAATAATTGATAATTCCTCATCTAATTATTTTTTAATTACTGATGATAGAAAAATTTCCTTTGATGTTTTTATTCCCCCTAAAACAATAAAAAAGGAATATCTTAATAAAAAAGTGGTCGTAAAAATTAAGGGTTGGGATTCAAAATATAAAAACCCTATTGGAAAGGTAATACAAGTTATTGGTGAAATTAATGACCATAACACTGAAATAAACTCAATATTATATGATTATGGTTTTTCTCCTAAATTTCCTGATAAAGTGGAAAAAGAAGCTAACAAAATTTTAGAAGAAATCTCGGAAGAAGAGGTCGGTAGGCGACTAGATTTAAGGAAAACAACCACCTTTACAATTGATCCTAAAGATGCAAAAGATTTTGATGACGCTCTTTCTGTTAAAAAACTAGATAATGGAAACTGGGAGATTGGGGTTCATATTGCTGATGTTTCTCACTATGTAGAAGGTGGAGGAATTATTGATAAAGAAGCAATTGAACGAGCTACATCAGTTTATTTAGTGGATAGAGTGATTCCTATGCTTCCAGAAGTGCTTTCAAACAACATCTGCTCACTAAAACCTAATGTTGATCGTTTAGCTTACTCTATCCTTTTTGAGATGGATGGGTCAGCTAATATGATTGATTATAATATTAAGAAAACTGTTATTCATTCTGATGTTCGTTTTACCTATCAAACCGCACAAGATGTTATTGATAATAAAAAAGGTAAATTAGTAACCGAACTATTGCTGCTTGATAAATTATCAAAAATAATAAGAGGAAAAAGACAACAAAATGGGTCTATAAATTTTGAAAGCACGGAGGTTAAGTTTATTTTAGATGATAACAATAATCCAATTGATGTTTATTTTAAAGAAAGCTTATCTACTAACCATTTGATTGAAGAATTTATGTTGTTAGCTAATAAAATAGTTGCTAAGCATATTGGTTTTCCAACAAAAGATGCTAAAACTTTTGTTTACAGAGTTCATGATGTACCAGATACTGATAGAATTTCAACACTTAACAATATTGTTAAGAAATTTGGTCACTCAATTAATAACGACTCTTCTGATAAACTATCTCAATCTTTAAATAAATTACTTAAAAACGTAAAGGGTAAAGGAGAACAACAATTGGTAGAAACCTTAACAATACGTTCAATGTCAAAAGCTGTTTATACCACTAATAATATTGGTCATTACGGATTGGCTTTTGACTACTACTCTCACTTTACCTCTCCTATTAGGCGTTACCCTGATTTAATAGTACATAGGTTGTTGGAAGAGTATATAAGTGGGGGTAACTCTGTTGATAAAGAAACTATTGAAAAAACATGTAAGCATTGTTCTGAAATGGAAAAAGTATCATCAAGGGCTGAGCGTGATTCTATTAAGTATATGCAGGTTAAGTTTTTAAAAAATAAAATTGGATCTATTTATAATGGTATAATTTCAGGTGTTACAGAATGGGGTTTATATATTGAAATTACTGAGAATAAATGTGAGGGTTTAGTAAAAATAAGTAGTATTAAAGATGATCATTATATTTTTGATGAAAAAAAATATGCCCTAATTGGATACCGAACAAAAGTCAGCTACCAACTAGGACAAAAAGTTAAAATAAAAATTCAAAGAGCTGACTTAGAAAGAAAGCAAATGGATTTTATTTTAGTTTAACTATTCTTTTATTAATTTTCTTGTTTCACTCCAATCCTTTCCTTCAAATTTAATTTGATACATTCCTTTGGATAGGTGTGAAATATTTACATATTCTTTATCTGAAACTTTATTTTCTAAAACTAATTTACCATTTATATCATACATCTTTAGTGTAGTAGCTTCTGTTAAGTTTGAAATGTAAATATTATCAGTTGTTGGATTGGGGTAGATATTTATTCTGTCCGGACCATTTAATTCGGTGCCAATTGAAGTTTGTCCTCCACAATCAGAATAACCTATAACAGCAGCAGCAGTAATACTTTCGGTTGATGCATTATCAATTCCGTTATTAGGGTCTATCAACATACCGATAATATGAATTTGAGATTGATCCCAAGAAGGGTCTAATGTAAACTCATAACAAATAGTTTCTTCATCCCCCACACTATAAGATGTTTCGCTTAAAGGTTCTCCTGTAAAAGAAGGTGCAATACTTCTACCTACATGACGATAAATCATTGATGACGCTGGAACGTTTGATGGCATATTAGCCCAATCTGTTCCATCTACATCTATTAAAGAGCCTGAAGCTCCTCCACTGTATGAATTTGATTGATAATACTGAGGGGTTGTTCCTGTAACCGAATCCTCTACTATAATGCACGCTAGCTTATAATTTCCACTTACTGCTGTTTGAAAATCAACAGTTAAAGAAACTTTTAAAGTATTTCCGTTTAATTCAGCTCCATTGGTAATTATTGCGCTTGGTGGAATTACTATTCTTTGTAAAAAGTCTTGCTTAAATGCTGAAGGGTCTATCTCCGACCCTCTATCTACTAATCCTTTTGGATAACCGCCAATATAAGGTGCTATTCCATTATCATAATCAGGGTCTGTCATAGGATCATCATTATGTACAGCTATACCTTGCCAATATCCTTCATAATCATGGTCCATCCAATTAAGTGCAACCGCACCTCTTGGACACCAACCACACCATGTTCCTGTAGCTTCTTCTCCTATTACAAGCTTACCTGCAGCTGGTGTAATTGCCGTTATTTGTGTTGTCATTATATCGTCTGAAGGATCGTCATCAACTGGTGCTCCATTAACATTTGAAATTATAGCGGTTGCTGTATTTGTACCTGCAATTAATGTTATTGAATTAGTAAAATCAACTTGCATGGAGTTTAAAGATAAAAGTCCAAAACCTGTACTAATATTAGTTAGATTCTCAGTTATTTGTACTCCATTATAATCAAAAGTAACATCACATGAATAAATAGGATCTGTTCCAAAATTTCTTATTTCAACAGATGGATATCTTGTTTGACTTACAAGACCGGTAATAGTTGATATGTTTGAAACCTGTCCATTATTCGTAGGTAAGGTTGC
>Ga0308011_10001458_pt1 | contig 10682 bp, 9 predicted proteins | sample Neamet177_FD_203144 | JGI IMG/M metagenome (GOLD analysis project Ga0308011, IMG submission 203144) | Marine microbial communities from water near the shore, Antarctic Ocean - #177 | ecosystem: Environmental > Aquatic > Marine > Unclassified | place: Southern Ocean | collected 2014-07-25
AAACTGCCAAACAATAGCAACACCCATTGATTTGCCTAATCGCATTGTCTCCCATACATCTTTAAAGTTAGAACCAATACGATACAGCTCACTCTTTTCATCTATGCCATCAACACCGAAGTACCATGCATTCTCATTCATACCATAGGTGAATGCTTCTTCCCACCACTCACGTGTATGACGACCTTTAACTGATTGACCACATGTAGCAATTCTTACACCTCTTCCAGTACCGTCTATCATCTTTAAGAATTCTAAAAAGTTTGGGTTATATATTGGATCTGATATCTGTCCACAGAATGTAATACAATGTTCATAGTAATCTATCAGCTTTTGAAACTCAGGTGGTGCTAGATCATATGCTTTCTTTATTCTAGGGATACCTTCTTTCTTTTGACGAAGGCATTGTGGACATCTTAAAATACACCTATGTGATGAATCAATATTAGGTGATCCCCATACTTCATTCTTTGTATACCAATCAGCTACACGCTCAGTAGGTTGTAGTTCTGTAAATCTCATTATATTGTAGATTCCATATATAAGTTATTATCTTTCTTTAGATTACCACATTTGTATTTACAGTGTCTCATTGCTTGACCTTGATTATTAAGTAGTGTATCAAAGAAATGATTCCATTCTTCAGATCTAAATATGTCACCTATCGATTCAACATTCTTTACACGAAGATGTTCATCTTTTAATCCAAAGTATTCTACACCAAAGTCATTCTTTGGATCGTCTAGCCAACAGCATGGAACCATAAATCCATCTGAAGTGTAGGCAGCAGGTTTATGATAACTCTTCGGCTCAAAGGTTAAACACCTTGGTTTAATCTCTAGTTTAAATTCACCTATAGTTAATTCTTGTTCCTGATCTTCTTTCTGTTTATTCATTGCTGCCTCGCTTGAACTCACTGCTTCTCTCCATTTATATATACGTCTGTTACTCCGGTAAATGTAGGGAATTTAAATAGTGCATCGTCATCACCTTGACGTCTATCTTCAGGTAGATCTTTGTTCATAGTTTCCTGATGTAAAGTTCTATCAACACCTTCATTCTCATATCCTACACCAATGATAAGCTTAGGATTTTGATGGTCACCATCTGGATCTTTCGGTAATATATCTGATATCATATCAGAGTCGAGTGCTGAACATATACCTGTTTTATATCCCATCATTGCTGATGATAATAATAGTTGACCAACTGAAATACCAATTGAAAAATCTATTTGCTCTTCATATATTGATAGTACATTCGGTGATGCTCCTTCTTTTTTAGCCATGAAGTGTGTGCCACCTCTTACTGTACGTCTATCTTCACAATAAACAAACATAGCATTAGCTAAAATCTGAGAATTCTTTACAGAGAAATGATCGTCTTGATAAAAACTTCCATCGACATCTTCAAACATGCCTTCAGGTGGAGTCCACTCTCCTTCAGGTACATCAGGTGTGTCTACAGGATATATAGAAAACTTTTTAGTGTTATCATATATCTCTCTAATTGTTGCTGGATCTGTATACACATGTAAAGAAAAATGTGTTTCCATTTGTTTCTTTGGACTCTTCTGCGCTGCGTATATCATTGTGTCTAAGTCTTCTTGAGGAATTTCTTTTGATAGATCCCAATTCCTTTGTGCTTTTTTAGTTGAATCAACCGCTTGCTTGATCGTATTGTTCACGTTTTTGTCTCCTTTTATCTGAGTTTAAATTTAGATTCACTACTTGTATATCGTTCTCAAAGTTTGAATCTCTCTTTATTTCTTTTGGTTCGTGGAACTCTTTCAGTTCCGGGTATATATCAAATAGACCCATTGCCCATGCTGTTCCTCTGTATTTTTCATCAACCATTAATAGGTAATCTAACGCGTCTTGATGACCAAGGCCATGATTAGATTCTCTCAATACATTCTGTATATCAGGAAAACCTTCATACAACGGAATAAGTTTATCTTTAAGTTTCTGTGGTAATACATTAGCACATATTTTAGCTGGGCCTCTAATGTTTGACCAATTGATTTGCTTTATCATATCACCGTTATCTTTAGCCCATTCTATTAATCTATGAAAACGAAGTACTGACAAAAATGATATAGTTCCATTTATATTTATTGTTACATTTGGATATATACTAACATGTCTCATATTTCGTACAATGTTATCCCAGTTAGATCTACGTCTTATATAATCATTTTCTCTTTCTATTCCATCTAATGATACCGTGAATTCGAATTGATGAAAGTGAGGAATAAACGTTGATATCTTTATTTTTTCAAACTCTAGTACAGACATATTCGTTTGGTACTTAAGCATGATCTCTTTAGCATGGCCTGTTTCAACAACTGCTTCCAATAGTTTATAAAACTTTTTCATGACTAAAGGTTCACCACCAATTAGTTTTAGATTATATATGTATGGAGCCATATCAGCAATTTGATTTATAACCTTATCAATAGTATCAGCTTTAGGCGTAGGTATATGTTGTTTAGAATAATCTGAGAAAACGTTTTCTTCTTTAAGATAATCTGAATGCATTGTAGTAAGACGTGTACTAGAATCATATGGTATACACATATAACAATCTAAGTTACATTGATTGCCAAACACCTTTACTTGTACTTCAAATATTCTATCTTCTAAATGAACAACGCCATTCTTTCTAAATTCATCTACAGTTCTACGTATCCGTGGCCAAAGAATATGATCATTAGTTTGAATCTTTAAAGAAGCCTGTCGTCTAGATCTTCCATACTCTTCTTCTTGGTGTCTACAATTATAACATGTATGACTTGCTTGCTTAAGATCAGAACCAACAGTAGTCATCTCAGTACGTAATTCATTTAATCTTTTATCTCTGAGAAAGTACTCCATCAACTTAGTGTTTTTAATGTTAGGTCCAACTTGTTCTTGAGCCCATGAACACGGTAAGAGTTCTCCTAGTGTACTAGTATACGCTAATGAGAACGGTGCAGGGCAAAACCATATCTCTTCATTCTTAACTTGATTATCTAAGTTAGGAACATTCTCAAACCATTTAGTAGTGTCTACTTTGCCTTTACCTAAGAATTTATCTCCAGGTCCGCCTTTAGTCATATGATTATCTAATTTCTTGCTCACTAATATTTCTCTGTAGGCTCTACCAATGTTAACATATCAATTAATTCTCTCTCACCTTGATTTGTATATACTTTTTCTGTAGCTTCAACTACTTGTAACTTTCTCTTGTGCTTCGGTATATAAAATTCTTCTAACTCAGGGAATACTTCAAATAGATTCATTTCCCATTTAGTCCCTTTATAGTATTTATCAGCATCTAACATGTAGTCAAATACCTCTTGCATATCAATACCAGGATCGTTAGGCAGTGAGAGCGCTGCTTGAATATCAGGCCATGCAGCATACTTAGGAAGTAAATCTTTTTTAATTTTCTCTGGTAGGTTATTCACTCTCAAGTGTATAGGCATTTCTAATAGAGCCCAGTTTATTTGATCGATGATAGGATTGTCTAAACAAAAATCAATCACTTCATAAAATCTCATTACACTTAGGAAAGAAACTAATCCATTAAAGTCAACATTGACATTATCATATCTTCTGCAATACTCAGTATTCTTTATAACCTTCTTCCAATCTGTTCTTCTTCTCATGTATTCAATAGTTTTACCTACACCATCAACAGATGCTACCATACAAACAAGTTTGAAGTGAGGTATGTAGTTAAAGATATTATGTTTGCCAGCCTTTGTTTCAGTTAGGTTTGTTTGATACTTGATTATAATATGTTTAGCTTCATCTTTGTCTATCAATCTCTGTAATAACTCATAATGTTTTTTCATAATGAGTGGTTCACCACCGATGATCTTAATGCTTCGTATGTATTTCGACATAGAAAGTGTTTGTTCTATCATAGACTCTACATTATTACCAGTGATATTACCATTAGTAAAATGTGAGCTAGCATTCTTTGATAATGGAATCTTAGCCTTTACACTAATGCCATCCTTAATGTCCTGTTCATCAGGTTGAAAGTATTGAACATCTATATCTTGATCTCTCTTCCAAGCTGAGTTACCAAATATTGAATCATTCCATACACCTTCGTTAGCAACCTTTTGACGTATTGAAGAATTGTCATGCATACACATATAGCAATCTAAGTTACACTCATCACCGTAAACCTTTAATTGAACTTCAATCATTCTATGTTCCATAACATATTGGCCAGTTGCTTTAAACATCTGAGCTGATTGTTCAATCATTTTCCAATAGTCTGGTTCATTAGTATGTATTTTCATGCAAGCTGTTCTTCTAGATCTACCATAACGTTTTTCATCACTGATACATCTCTTACATGTTTTCTTTGTGGTCTCAAATTTAGAATTAGGATCTAACATCTCAGCACGGATCTCATTCATATATGTGCTTTCTTCCATCCAGTGTTGTAAGGTTGTATCTTTTACAGTATGTTTTGGTAATCCATTTCTGCCATCTGCTTTTGCACCAAAACAACATGCTGCATATGATCCATCCATTTCAACATACAATTGATTAAACGGAATGTCACAAAAGAATATCTCTTGATCTTTAGCTTGTTGCCCGATCGTACCTTTATCAAGTACATCTGGATTATAGTTGTAGCTATTCTCTGGATTGAGTTGATCTTGAAACCATTGTGATGAATCAACTTTACCATCTAGTAAAGACAATTCGAATTCGTGATCGCCTGGACCACCTCTAGTCATAAATTTAGGAAGTTCATTCCATTCATCTACATAATCCTTCAGGTCTTCACTCCATTCTTGTTTCTCTTGATCACTCATTCGCCAATTCCTCTAATAGTTTCATATTTTAATTCAGGATCTAGCCATATAGCTGATAGCCTACTTATAGGATCAACCTCATTAACTACATCATTCTTTTTAATTGCATTATATAAATCTGAAAACGCCATCATATTTTGTTCGATTTGATTTAAACCACTCATTTGATAATCAGCACACATAGGAAGAAATATCTGTACAGGAATTCCGCTCTTAGCCCACGCGCATGATGAGTAAGGTGTTGAATTAAAAATACAACCAACAGTATTACAACCACCTACAACAACATTTTGAATTTCATAACCAAACATGCTAACCATATTTATAATGTCTTCAACACCTGTTCCGTCATCAGGATCAATATTTAACCATTGGTGTTTGCCTTCCAAATCAGACATCTTTTTTAACTCATTCATTTTGGTGTGCTTATCAGTTTGATCAGATACTATAAGTAGATCATAGATTGGATCATCAACTCCATTAAAGAGTAATCCTTTTAAGTATGAATAGCGAAGTTCGTTGGTCATCTCATCACCCATTATAGGGCGGCCTTCGAAGTCAATTAACATTATAAGAGTTTTAGGTTTTAACATCAAGTATATTATATCATAGTTTAGTTTATTTGTACATCTTTATACCCAGTTTATTACGCTCTCTGGCTCTGGTTTTAGATCTTCTTTATGCAACACTTGGTTAGTTCTTGCCATAAATTCTCTTCTAGATTCTTTACAGTTTCCAAGACTCATAAGCAATAGTACATCATGCTCTACCCATGGTAAGTCAGTCCATTCTTCTATATCAGCTGGGAAGCAAAGTATAGTTGAAGCATCTATTCCTGCCTCAATAGCGAATGCAGTTAGGTTAGCTGCAAACATACCTACCTCTATAGAAGTACCTCTTGCTATTGATGGCAAAGCATCTGCATGCATCTGTTCATAATAGTCACCTTCTTTTACATTTTTCTGATACATAGCATTACCCATCTCAACTCTTTGAGTGATAACTAAAAGATACGGTGCAGATGTTAGATGATCAAAGTATATGTTTGTACCGTCTTGATCATCCCACTCTTTAAACTCATTAAACTCAGAGCCGGGTATCATTGTTTCATTAGTTTTCTTTTTATTCTTTTTTGATTTGTTCCATACTGATACTTTTTCAGCTTGTTTGTCAGGGCCTAATACGTTTACCTGATAAGGCATAAAGTTATTCTTTGAAGGTGTAACCTTCCATGCCTTCCATAATAGTTCTTCAATAAGCTTCTTTGCAGGAGCTACATCAGAGAACGTCATGATGTGTCTTCTTTTACTTAATTCTGTTAATTGATCCATGCATCTTCTCCTAGGTTAAATAAATTTAAATTTTCCATCTCTTCTAATAGTGTATCCCAATCATCATTTAAAGGATTGAATATTATTTGAACCCAATATTTATCCTTTGGTTCATTCCACCTTACCGTATGTACATGGTTTGGTCCATTATGTAGAATACCTATTACATTATTATCTTTGTCACATCTGTATTTATGCTCGTACACAACTCTACTTTCATCCTTTTCATCTCTATTATAATTACTTAAGTATTGTAGCGCATAGTCTTTCCCTAATTCAAATGGAAAGATCATATGAAATCCAGTATCTGTATGTGGTATAAAGTCTACGCCAGCTGATTGAACACTTAAGTAAGCACGTACCTCAGCTTTTGGTAGGTTATCTGGGTCTTGTATTCCAGTCATTACAGTTTGAGTATCACTACCATGCATTAACTGTTTATTAAGTATGTTATACACTGGATGATCTGCTGGTATCCTATGATGTGTAATACCTTCGAACCATAATTCTCCTACTGGCTTTTCTGTTAAAATATTTAAATACCAATCAGTATTCTTCACTGATTCTACTACTCCTTTAATCTCTGGTAATTCTACACAATAAGATTCTTTAGGCCGAGTACTCTCGTAGTGTGGTATAAGTTCTGGGAATACATCTAATACATCCATTTCCCACTGAGTTCCTTTATAAGATGCATCCATAGCTTGACAATATTTGTATAATTCTACAGCATTAAAGTCTGGTTCAGGAGGCATTCTCAGAAGGGTGGCAATCTCTTTAAGGTGTGGAATGTCTTCATATATAGGAATTAATATATCCTTTATATTATCAGGAAGGTTATTTGCTTTCATTTGAGCTGGCATATCTATCCGCCACCAGTTGTGGTTAAAGAGTGTGTTGTTCACACTTAACTTGTTCAGCTTATATAAATGCAATACACTAAAGAATGTAACTACAGAATTTAATTCAATATCAACATTCTTATGTTTGTTTAACATTTTTATGTTTTTTACAATCTCGTTGTAACTAGATCTTCTTCTAATATAATCATTGTACTGATCAACTCCATCAATTGATACAGTTATTAGAAAGCTTTTAAAATGTGGTATGTAGTCAAAGATGTTATGCTTACCAGCTTTAGTTACAGTTCCATTTGTTTGATATTTTATTTGCATGAATTTAGATTCACCTGACTCTATTAACATATCTAATAATTCATAATGTTTCTTCATAACAAGTGGTTCACCACCAATAATTTTTAAATTCCAAATGTGTGGTGCAAGTTTTACAATTTGTTTATTGATTTCATCAACTGGTTTCTTAGATGCTGCAATCTTTGCTTTCGCTTCTCTTTCGTCTTTCGGACCCCATACAACTTCATTCCACACACCTTTTTTAAATGCCATAGTACTTCGCATTGAAGAACTAAAGTGATGACACATCTGACAATCTAAATTACATTCTATACCAAATGATTTTACTTGAATCTCTAGAATTCTTCCCAGGCCTTCAAACTTGTATGGTTCATTTCTTACAGTTCGTGTTGCAGCATTTATAATATTATCTTCAATGCCAACTCCATGGGTAGCCATCTTAGGGTTTTCATTTTGTAGTTTATAATTGGCATTGGCTATCATTCTTCTAGATCTAGATAGAGTTTTTTCATCATATAAACATTTAGCACACATCCTGCCGGTTAACCCTTTTTCTTTTTCGTGATTAGGATCTACCATTTCCTTACGAAGAGCTTCCATTACATCTCCAGTCATCCACTCTTCGACTGTAGTATTATTAACATCTTGTACTGGTAAGCCTATATTATGCAGATCATTACTAAAATTACATGCAGTAAAATTACCTTCTTCAGTAGTAAAGGCCATGAGAAATGGTATAGAACAATACCAAATTTTATCTTTGTTCATGTTATCTACTAAAATATTTCTATCAACTTGCCATTGCACGGTAGGTGCTGGTAGTTCATTACCTGTTTGTTTAGGAATATTTAACAAAGCTAGATCAGTCTCTACTGAAATCTTACCATGACATTGATCGAATGCATATAGAATGGCTGATAGATCTTGTGCCTTGATACCTCTCTTCCAATACCAATATCCACCATCTCTAACATCATCATCTCTTAAATAGATTATTTCTTTGCCGAGGAATCTACACTCTTGAAATATTCTTGGAGCAGGATCAAATGTATTTTTAGTATAGACATATGTTTTGAATTTACCTAATAGGTTAGGAACAGGTGCACGTAGGTTATTATTTTCTAGATCTAAATATTTCTGTGGATAAGTTATTATACCATGATCAGGATAATCACCTATTACTTTTTGTACTGTTTTGTAATAATCTTCATTAGTGCCTAAGAATAAATGATCAAATTGTATATCATCTATTACTTCTTTGTATATATCAAAGTGAATTATCTTTTCAAAGTGTGCACCAACACCATTAGGATAGACATCAGTATCACATAGATCAATAACCCGTGTCGGTTTAAATCTTTCTAAAGCTTTAGGATATCCTTCTGGATGATTCTCTGAGTAAACTGAAATGACTTTACCACCAAATAATTTCTTAAGAGATTCTTGTTGTATAGGTCTATAATCATTCCAAGACATGTGAGCTAATGTCATCATGCTTCTACCTAGAATTAATGTTATACAATCTTCAACGTATTCATTATTGAATACAACGTTTTGGCAATGGATATATTTGTCACTAATAGCTTCAGTGTAATCACCTGAAGTGAAGTCACGATGTGTTATAACATATACTTGTGCCTCTATACCTTGTTGGTTTAGATGTGAACAGTATTCGTAACTATAATAAAATAGTCCATCACACGGTTTACTAGTACATACTATATTTAACATGGGTTATCCATTTTCAATTATAGTTCTATTTATATGATATAAATACATGTATAATAACAGACGAATAGACTATGAACTGGGAATACTTTTGGTGGGCAACGGCTTTAGGCTTCGTATGGTGTCAGGTAATAACTCATTACGCTGTCAGTGTAGGTCTACATAGATACTTTGCTCATGGGCAATTTAGAACAAGTGTAGCACACGAATGGGGATTCATTATAGGAATTCTGATTGCATGTGTTCGTACACCTATTGGTTGGGTAGCATCTCATAGAATGCATCATGCCGATACTGAGGGACCATTAGATCCACACAATTATAAAGAGATAGGTTACTTAAAGGTTGCATTAACTACTTGGTCTATACCAAAAATACCAATACGATTTGCAAAGGATCTATATGATAACCCAAGACTTGTATGGGCTCATAACAATTGGAAGGCATTCTTATTTTCATACTGGGCAATATGTATGTTGATCTCTCCATACTTCTGGTGGGCTGCAGCATTTATGCCATTCATGTTTGCGAAGATAGGATTCGGTATGTTAAATATATTTGGTCACTGGCCTACTGGCCCTAAAGATGGGCCATGGATGAATTGGATATTAGGTGGTGATGGTTATCATGAACAACATCATATGCATCCACGTAGATTAATATTAGGTAAGTATGATCTAGGTGGTAAATTAGCGGATAGATTTTGGAAAATAAAAAGACATTAAGAAATAATAGATGGGTAGATGTTCCTATGACTGCAGATGTATGGCATTTGTTGAAGGAACAACGTGTAGCTGATACATATTACAAACGTGGTAATGGTGATGCAACACAAGACTTAGATTGGGTTGAGGCAACACACAGAAACTGGGTGCATGATATAGTTGACTTAAGTGAATTCCCTTATTGTTATGTCACTAATGGTACAACAGATGCTATACAGCAATGGTTACTTACAGAAGATCGTGGATATCAATATATTAAAGGTGACTATGAGTATCCTAATATAGTTAAACAGGGTACGGAAATAGATCATGCATATTTTATTCACCCTAAAGAAGTATTATACATATCTAATCCAGCAGCAGGTGATGGCAACTTTAAAAATGTAGAGGTTGATTGTCCAGTTATATTAGATTGTACATATGTATCTAGCACAAATATACACAGAATAAATGTACCAAAAAATACTGAACAAGTTATGTTTAGTTTCTCAAAAGGATTTGGTATGATAGGTCAACGATTAGGTTTAGTATATACAAAGGAACCTCATAAGACATTACACTTATTAAAAGAATTTGAGAATTGGAATTATGCATCTGTTAAAACAATGGATCTAATTATGGCTAACTATAAAGTCAATGATATGTTTATAGAAAATAGAGATAAGCAGCTTAGATTGTGTGGAGAATATGGTTTATTACCATCAGACTGTTTCTTCCTTGCCACATCAGGTGATCCATATTATACAAAGAGAAGACGAATGAAAGATAATCCAGCAGCAAGACTTTGTTTAACTCCATTAACAACATGGTAGTACCTGAATATCACGGTATTCCATTAAGCGAATTAGACCCAGATAACATAGCTAAGTTAATTGCTAAAGCGGGTTTAGTTGTTATACGTGAGAGCGGAGCAACACCT
>Ga0308011_10001459_pt1 | contig 10680 bp, 10 predicted proteins | sample Neamet177_FD_203144 | JGI IMG/M metagenome (GOLD analysis project Ga0308011, IMG submission 203144) | Marine microbial communities from water near the shore, Antarctic Ocean - #177 | ecosystem: Environmental > Aquatic > Marine > Unclassified | place: Southern Ocean | collected 2014-07-25
TCCAGTAACTTTAATTGGTTTATTTGCTGCTGCGTTTTTCCAATATCGCCGCGGAAATAAGCTTGGTTTATAAAAAACAGAGATAATAAAAATATTATCTCTATCCTAATTTTTATTACCAACTAGCTTTACGAACTCCAGGTAATATACAATTGTGTGCCATTTCCCTAATCATATGGCGACATAATCCAAAATCTCTATAAACACCTCGACTACGACCTGTTCTCCAACATCTATTCCTTAATCTTATTTTAGCACTATTCCGAGGTAACTTTTCTATTTTTTTATGTATTTCCATTTGATCTGCAAAATTATTTGCTTTTTTAAATTCTAGCAAGAGTGCTTTTCTTTTTTCACTATATTTTTCAACTAATTTTTCTCTTTTTTTCTCTCGTTGAATCATTGATTGTTTAGCCATACAAAAATCCTTAATTAAATTTTTAATATATTATTAACTTTGTATATTAAAGTATAATTTTACTTTAATATACAAACCTAAATCATAGTATAGTATAAGTTAACTAAATTTTCCAGCAGTTGAAGCAATAACAAAAGCCGCGTACGTTAAAATATAACCAACTGTAAAATGAACTAATCCAACTAACCTAGCTTGAACGATTGATAACGCAACAGGTTTATCACGCCAACGAACTAAGTTTGCAAGAGGAGTACGTTCATGAGCCCAAACTAACGTTTCGATAAGTTCTTGCCAATAACCTCTCCATGAAATTAAGAACATGAATCCTGTAGCCCAGATTAAATGTCCAAATAAGAACATCCAAGCCCAAACAGATAGACTGTTCATTCCATAAGGGTTATATCCATTTATTAATGGAGATGAGTTTAACCATAGATAATCACGTAGCCAACCCATAATATAATTTGATGATTCATTAAATTGAGCCGGGTTACCTAGCCAAATTGTAACATGTTTCCAATGCCAATAAAAAGTAACCCAACCAATTGTATTTAACATCCAAAACATTGATAAATAAAAAGCATCCCAAGCAGAAATATCACAAGTACCACCTCGACCTGGTCCATCACAAGGGAAACTATACCCAAAATCTTTTTTATCGGGCATTAATTTAGAACCACGAGCATCTAGAGCTCCTTTAACTAAAATTAAGGTTGTCGTATGTAAACCTAATGCAATAGCGTGATGAATTAAAAAATCACCAGGACCAATAGTTAAAAATAAATCATTTTTATCATTGTTGATAGCCTCGATCCAACCAGGTAACCATATTTGGCTACTAGCAGTACTAGCAGGACTATCTTTAGATGATAATAGTAGGTCAAATCCATACATAGCTTTTCCCGAAGCTGCTTGTATAAATTGTGCAAAAACAGGTTCAACCAAGATTTGTTTTTCTGGTTGTCCGAATGCTACTACAGTATCATTATGTATATATAGACCTAGCGTATGGAAACCTAAGAATAAGCTAACCCAGCTTAAATGAGAAATAATTGCCTCTTTATGTTCAAGCATTCTAGCTAAAACATTATCTTTATTTGTTTCAGGATCATAGTCTCTAACAAAGAAAATTGCCCCATGTGCAAAGGCTCCAACCATTAAAAACCCAGCTATATATTGATGATGTGTATATAGTGCTGCTTGAGTCGTGAAATCTTTTGCCATAAAAGCATACGGTGGTATTGCATACATATGTTGAGCAACTAATGATGTAATCACACCTAGTGCAGCTAAAGCTAAGCCAAGTTGGATATGTAAAGAATTTGTTATAGTATCAAACAATCCTCGATGCCCTGCACCTAATCTACCACCAGGTGGACGATGTGCATCTAAAATTTCTTTCATATTATGCCCAATAGCAAAATTTGTTCGGTACATATGCCCCGCGATAATAAACACAACTGCAATAGCAAGATGATGATGTGCAATATCAGTAAGCCAAAGAGATTTTGATTGTGGGTGGAAACCACCTAAAAATGTTAGAATTGCTGTTCCAGAACCTATTTTTGTACCAAAAATATGCTCTATAGTATCAGGGTTTTGAGAATAAGCATTCCAATTACCATCAAAAAATGGTGTTAAACCCTCTGGATGAGGAAGAGTTGTTAAAAAATTATCCCACCCAACATGAATACCTCGAGATGCAGGAATAGCTACATGAACTAAGTGACCTGTCCACGCTAAAGAGCTAACACCAAATAAACCTGTTAAATGATGGTTTAAACGTGATTCATTATTTTTAAACCAAGATAAACTTGGTCGGAATTTTGGCTGTAAATGTAACCAACCAGCAAACAATAATAAACTAGACAAAGCTATTAAAAAAATAGAGCCAATATATAAGTCATTATTTGTTCTCATTCCAATAGTGTACCACCAATGATAAACCCCAGAATAGGAAATATTTACTGGATAAAAGGCACCACCTTTTGTGAATGCTTTCATTGCAAGTTGACCAAAATGTGGGTCCCATATAGTATGTGCAATTGGTTTTACTTTTAATGGATTTAGCGACCATTGCTCAAAGTTACCTTGCCATGCAACATGGAATAAATTACCAGATGTCCAAAGAAAAATAATCGCTAAATGACCAAAATGAGAGGCGAAAATCTTTTGGTATAAATTTTCTTCTGTCATTCCATCGTGTGTTTCAAAATCATGAGCTGTTGCAATACCAAACCAAATTCTTCTAGTAGTCGGATCTTGTGCTAAAGCTTGGCTAAATTTTGGAAATTTAGTTACCATAAATATTTTACCTCGTTAATTTTATCCTACAGAAATAATTCTTGCTAAGAAGAAAGACCACGTTGTTCCAATACCACCTAGTAAATAATGTGCTAATCCAACTGCTCGTCCTTGAGTAATACTTAATGCACGAGGCTGAATTGCTGGTGCAACTTTAATTTTGTTATGAGCCCAAACTATTGATTCTATAAGCTCTTGCCAATAACCTCGACCACTGAATAAGAACATTAAACTAAATGCCCAAATAAAATGTGCCCCAAGGAAAATTAAACCATAAGCAGATAAAGCAGATCCATAAGATTGAATTACTTGTGATGCTTGCGCCCATAAAAAATCTCGTAGCCATCCATTAATAGTAATCGCACTTTGTGCAAAATTACCTCCACTAATATGGGAAACTGTTCCTGTTGGTGTTACTGAGCCCCAAACATCCGATTGCATTTTCCAGCTAAAGTGGAATATTACCACTGAAATCGAATTATACATCCAAAATAGGCCTAAGAATATATGATCCCAAGCTGAAACTTGGCAAGTACCACCTCTACCCGGTCCATCACAAGGGAAACGGAAACCTAAGTTAGCTTTATCAGGTATTAATTTTGAACTACGTGCATATAAAACACCTTTTAATAAAATTAAGACAGTTACATGAATTGTAAAAGCGTGAATATGATGAACCATAAAATCAGCTGTGCTTAATTTTATTGGCATTATCGCAATTTTAGATCCAACCGAAACAATATCACCACCGAATACATAACTTGCTGTTGTTAAAGCGTTTGGTGCCGTACTACTTGGTGCTAATAAATGTAAATTTTGAATTGCTTGTGCGAAAATTGGTTTTAAAGGAATACCAGTATCTGAAAACATATCTGGAGAACGTCCTAATGCTCGCATTGTATCATTATGTATATAAAGTCCAAAACTATGGAAGCCTAAGAATATACAAACCCAATTTAAATGAGAAATAATTGAATCTCTATGGCGAACAACCCTGTCTAATAAATTATTATAATTTTTTGCTGGGTTATAGTCACGAACCATAAAAATTGCTGCATGTGCTGCACCACCCACAATACAAAAACCACCTATCCACATATGATGAGTAAATAAAGAAAGTTGTGTAGGGTAATCAGTAGCAATATAAGGGTAAGGTGGCATAGCATACATGTGATGTGCCACTATAATACTCAATGAGCCCATCATTGCTAAATTAATAGCTAGTTGAGCATGCCAAGAAGTTGTTAAAATTTCATAAAGACCTGTATGACCAGCACCAGTAAAAGGACCCTTATGAGCTTCTAGGATTTCCTTCATACTATGTCCAATACCCCAATTTGTACGATACATATGACCAGCAACAATAAATAAAACTGCTAATGCTAAATGATGGTGAGCAATATCACTTAACCATAATCCTCCGGTAACAGGATTTAATCCCCCTTTAAATGTTAAAAAATCGGAATATTCACCCCAATTAAATGAAAAGAAAGGAACTAGACCCTTGTTAAAACTTGGATATAATTGAGCAATTAATTCTCGATTAATAAGAAATTCATAGGGTAACGGTATTTCTTGTGAAGCAACACCAGCATCTAACAATTTATTAATAGGTAATGCTATATGAATTTGATGACCAGACCAAGCAAGACATCCTAGTCCTAATAAGCCTGATAAATGATGGTTTAACATTGATTCTGCATTTTGAAACCACTCTAATTTTGGAGCAGCTTTGTGGTAATGGAACCAACCTCCAAATAACATTAATCCTGACATGATTAATCCTCCAATAGCGGTCCAGTATAATTCAATTTCACTTGTTATACCTTCTGCACGCCATAGTTGAAAGAAACCAGATGTTATTTGAATACCTTGAAAATTACCCCCAACATCTGCATTTAATATTTCTTGTCCAACAATTGGCCAAACAACTTGAGCACTAGGCTTAATACCAACAGGATTATTCAACCAAGCTAAGTAATTTGAAAAGTATGCACCATGGAAATGCATACCACTTATCCATAAAAATATTATTGCTAATTGCCCAAAATGAGCACTAAAAATTTTTCGAGAAACTTCCTCTAATGAATTTGTTTGACTATCAAAATCATGTGCGTCAGCATGTAAATTCCAAATCCAAGTTGTTGTTTTTGGACCTTTAGATAATGTACGAGAAAAATGACCTGGTTTAGCCCATTTTTCAAAACTAGTTGTATTAACAGTATTACGATCAACTAGAACTTTAACTTTTGTTGCTTGCTTTGTGGAGTTCATTTACCTTTTCCTCTTTGGAGACATAAAGATAGGAAACGCTCAAGTCTCATGAAATAAAAATTTCTAATTATTCCGAATTGAGTTTTCATTAGTATAGTATAATGGATTTTATACTAAAAGGAAACTTAAAAAATTCTATATGGATAAAAATAAAATTTTTTTAATAAATCTAACATATTTTATACCCCCAAGGGAATTCGAATCCCTGTTTTCTCCGTGAAAAGGAGATGTCCTAGGCCTCTAGACGATGGGGGCTAAAAAATTTGACAAAGTAATCTCAACAATATTACTACTTAAAGTAAATAGTATATTATTGAGACTACTTTGTCAAATACTATAAATTAATAAAAATTAAAATTAGTAACGGTCACCTTCAGGTCTAGCTTGGACAGCATAACTTGAAATTGTGTATTGAATGTTACGACCTTGTACTTCATTACGTTCTAAGTAGAAACCAGGTTCTTCACTAGGACGTTGTACAAGGAAAGATAAAACACAACTTTCTGTACCAATACTTGCATCGAAAGCATTAATTTTGATATATCCTTCTGGGTTAACACGACGACACTCATTAAGTTCGTACATGATTGCAGCTGGATCTTTCATATCAAATAATGGAAGACCCCATAATTCCCAGTATGAATTACGTGGATGTGGATCATCAGTCCACTCTACACTAACAGCCCAACCCTTGTCCATTGCATAAGCAACTTGTTTTTTAATTTGCTCGTCATTTAAGTCTGGTAAAAACGAAAAACATCCTTGTGTAATTCTCACTATTCAAATATTCCTTGAAAATATATATATAAATTTTTATTTATAGCTGACCACTAAATTTTTTATTTGCTTTCTACTTTCGCTTAAAGTAATAATAGAGGATATTTTTTTTTAGGAGTTTTGATATGAATCAATTCTTCTAATTTAATTGCTTTCAGTTGCAACTTCAACGAAATCAGGTGTATCTGTTGATGTGTAATCGAAAGTAATATCTTTCCATAAATCTAAAGCTGCTTTTAAAGGACCACAAGTACTTGCAGCATTACGTAAAATTTCAGGACCTTCACCTACGTAATCACGTCCTTCATTACGAGCTAAAACCATTGCTTCTAAAGCAACACGATTCGCTGTAGCACCTGATTGAATACCATCTGGGTGACCAATTGTACCACCACCAAATTGTAGAACAACATCATCACCTAAGTAATAAAGAAGTTGGTGCATTTGACCACAGTGAATTCCCCCAGAAGCTACAGGAACACATTTTCTAAGTGACGCCCAATCCATGTCGAAGAATAAACCTTCTGCTAAATTAACTTTTAGTTGAGTTAATAATAAACTGTTGTAGAAACCTCTAACCATTAAAGGATCTCCTTCTAGTTTACCTACAACTGTACCAGCATGAATATGGTCTACACCACACATACGCATCCATTTACAAATAACCCTGAAGTTGATACCATGGTTTTTTTGACGTGCGTAAGTAGAGTTACCTGCACGATGTAAATGTAAAATCATTTCAGCTTTTCGAGCCCAAATAGCCATTGTTTGAATAGCTGTATAACCGATAACTAAATCGACCATTACAATAACACTACCAATTGTATGAGCATATTCTGCACGTTCGTACATTTGTTCCATTGTTGCAGCAGTAACGTTAAGGTAAGAACCTTTAACTTCACCTGTTGCAGCAGCAGCACGGTTAACACCTTCCATACAGTATAGGAAACGTTCTTTCCAACGCATGAATGGTTGTGAGTTAATGTTTTCATCATCTTTAAGGAAATCAAGACCACCACGTAAACCTTCATAAACAACACGTCCATAGTTTTTACCTGAAAGACCTAATTTAGGTTTTACAGTAGCTCCTACTAGAGGACGACCAAATTTGTCTAATCTTTCTCTTTCCACAATTACACCTGTTGCAGGTCCTTGGAAAGTTTTTAAGTAAGCGTAAGGAATTCTCATGTCCTCCAAACGTAAAGCTTTAACCGCTTTAAAACCGAAAACATTACCAATGATAGATGCTGTTAAATTAGCAAGAGAACCTTCTTCAAATAAATCACATTCGTAAGCTATATAAGCAAAGAACTGATCACTTGTGCCAGGTACAGGATCCACTCTATAAGCTTTCGCTCTATAGATATCGCACGCAGTTAATAAATCCGTCCAAACTACCGTCCATGTTGCAGTTGAAGATTCCCCAGCAACGGCAGCAGCAGCTTCAACAGGATCCACACCTGGTTGTGGAGTTATACGAAATAGAGCTAGTATATCAGTGTCTTTAACATTATAGTCAGCATCCCAATATCCCATTTTGGCATATGGAATTACACCTGATTCATAACGTTCACTTTTAATTCTAGTCCTTTCCTGTACATTCTCAGGCATCCACTTCTCCAAAAAAAGTGGGGCGTCTCTTAATTGTTGATCAAACAGGCGTGATTGTACAAAATCCGCACAGTTTTATACCGAAGTCTTAGCAATATCCTAGTAATTCATTTTAATTAAACAATAAATAAATTATATTAATTATTTTTATTATAGCATTTAAAACAATTAATAAACAATAAACATAAGTAACAATATTTTATTTTCTCTTATCTTTATTGTTTATTTTGTATATAGTGCTACCATCTAAGAATGTTATTGATGTAATCTTTTATTATGTAAGGCGATATAGCCAAGTGGTAAGGCCGTGGATTGCAAATCCTCTATCCCCAGTTCGAATCTGGGTGTCGCCTATTTTGATAAATCAAAACCAAGGTAACATAAAAGATATATTCATATGTTATAATAGTTATTACTATAATGGGGGCGTGGCGGAATGGTAGACGCAACGGACTTAAAATTTTGAGCTACAACTTGCTATGTAAGTTCTCAAATTCAGGGAAATCTAAGTTATTCTGTAATAAGACAATCCTGAGCCAAGTTTTATTCATAGTTATATGAATTTATATTAAAAAAGGTGCAGAGACTCGACGGGAACTACCTTAGTTGGTAAAGATAGAGTCCAATTTCAAAAAAGCTATACTATGCTATGCTATAATGATGAAAATCATAACGAAATGAAAATCCGTTGATATAATAATCGTGAGGGTTCAAGTCCCTCCGCCCCCAATAAAAGAATTGAATATATTGCTAAAGAAAGATATATAAAAATAAATAAATTATGTGTATTTGTTTGAATTGTAAACGTTTAAATTATTGTCAAGTTTATTCTATCATTGAGAAAAAGCATGGAGAAACAGAAGACCCAAGAAAAATTTTATTTTTTCCCCAATCTCCTATTCTAACATGCATAAATTTTTTTTCTAAAAAAAATTTATACACAATTGAATGGGATGTAAATGAATGTTTATCATATCAAGAAAAAGCAGGTAATTGGTTAACAATAGATTCACGTAAATTAACATTTACGTCCTATCTGTCTTTTGATTTATTGTTCTGAGTCGCGGAATCAGAACAATAAATTTTATTCTAATCTTTTAATATAAAATAACATTTTTTTGTTTGTTAAAAAATTTCATCTTATAGTTTTCAAAAGACCTACATTCAATCATATTAAGAAATGATCTAGAAATTTTTGTACTCTTTTAAAAATAATCATACTCTTCCATGGAAATATAGTATTCCTTAGGAAGTAAAGCTTTCATATTATCGTTATTAAATGGCGATAAGCTATCTTCAGGATGAGGATATTCTCTTAACGACGTTGTACTAATATTTGATTCACGGAGTAGGCCAATTTCCCCAGTTCTTATTAATTCTAAAATTTTATATTTATCCAACACCTTCTGCAATGCAATAACTTTTCCTGGGTCGGCTGTAATTTCCAAAATTAATGTATAATCCGTTACATCAACAATTTTAAAGCGGAAAATCTGAACAAGATTTAAAATATTAGCTCGTTCTTGAAAATTTACTTCAAGTTTGATTAAAATAAGTTCTCGTTGTACTGTTGGAAGGTATGTTATATCCATAACATTAACAACATTAATAAGTTTTCGTAATTGACGTGTTAACTGTTTTGCAGAGTCCCCACCATCTCTTTGATTTATTACAACTATTGTAATTCGGTTATAACCGTGGCGTTCACATGCCCCTACAGTAATACTTTCAATTTCAAATCTTCTTCTGGTAATTAAACTTATAATACGGACCAGACCTCCTGCATCTTTTTCGATTATAACTGAAAGAGTTCTTTTCATAATTTTTTAATATTCTAAAAATTAATAAAAATATTCTAAGTATTTAAATAAAAAAGGATAACTTATCTTTTTTGTTAAAATACTTAGAATATTATAATTCTATTTAGTTGCCTCTACGATATATGAAAAAGCAGATGGATCCAAAATAGCTAATTGTGATAACATTTTACGATTTAAAAGGACTTTAGATCGTTTCAAATTATGTATAAAACGACTATATTTCATGTTATATTGTCGAGCTGCTGCGTTAATCCTTGTAATCCATAATTGACGAAATATTCTCTTTTTTTCTTTTCTTCCAATATAAGAGTATAATAAACTTTTTATTACTTGCTGATTTGCTATACGAAATAAACTTGAATGAGCCCCACAAAACCCTTTTGCGAGTTTTAAGATTTTATTTCTGCGATTTCTAGCAACGTTTCCTCTTTTAACTCTTACCATAATTATTAATAATTTTTTTAGAGCTTAACAAACTAACATTATTCTTATTGCTTTCGTATCAGGTTTACTTACTACTACGGGGTTTGCTAGATTATTTTTTTGTTTAGGAGATTTTTTTTCTAAAAGGTGCCCTTTAAAAGCTTTTCTTCTAACAAATCTTTTTCCTGCTATACGTTTATAACGTTTTTGTGCAGCTTTTCTTGTTTTAAGCTTTGGCATAAATTTTTTATAATATTTATATATTGTTTAACTATTACGATTGTTATCAAAGAATTAAGTTGTTAATTGGATATTAATTTATAATATTCAATCAACAATTTCATTCGTTTTAGCTATAAATTGTTACATCTCCAGGATTCCAATCAACAGGACAGGCTTCGTCAGGGTTTTCTGTCACATGTTGAATCGCTTGTAAAATTCTTAGGGTCTCATCGACGCTACGTCCAAAAGATAAGTTATTAATTGTTGAGTATTGAATTATCCCTTCTTTATCAATAATAAATAAACCACGTAAAGCAACTCCAGAATCAATTAAAATATTATAGGAATTACTAATTTCTTTGTTTAAATCAGAAACCAAGGGGTAAGTTAACAACCCTAATCCACCTTCATCACGGTCTGTTTGAAGCCATGTTAAATGTGAATATTTACTATCAACAGAAACGCCTAAAATTTCAGTATCAAGAGAAGAAAATTCGTAAAATCGATCACTGAATGAAGTTATTTCTGTAGGGCAAACAAAAGTAAAATCTAATGGATAAAAAAATAAAATAACATATTTTTTTTTACGGTAATCCGATAATCGAACTTTACCAAACTCTTCCTCAAAAACTGCTGTTGCTTCAAAATCAGGAGCTACTTTTCCTACTTGTGCATTATTATTATTCATAATAATTTTATGTTTTATTAATGTTAATATTCTTTATTCTTTTTTCATCACATAATTAAGAATATTATAACCTAAAAAAATTCTTTAGGCTATTTTCTTCTTATAATATAATATTCCAGTCTTTTTCAGAATTTAGGGGTTTT
>Ga0308011_10001463_pt1 | contig 10656 bp, 3 predicted proteins | sample Neamet177_FD_203144 | JGI IMG/M metagenome (GOLD analysis project Ga0308011, IMG submission 203144) | Marine microbial communities from water near the shore, Antarctic Ocean - #177 | ecosystem: Environmental > Aquatic > Marine > Unclassified | place: Southern Ocean | collected 2014-07-25
GCTGAACAACAATCAGTAATGCAGAACGCTACAAGTCTTGCTTCGATGGATATGGCAGCAGTAGATCAACGTACAAAAGTATCTATTACTAATGCTCAAAGTTTCTTAGGGATGGATATGGCTAATCTTAGCAATAGACAACAAGGTGTTGTTCTTGATCAGCAGATGTCACAACAAAGAATACTTTCTGATCAAGCTTCTGCTAATGCTTCAAAGCAGTTTAATGCTACGTCTGAAAACCAAACAGACCAATTTAATAACAGTATGGCAGCACAGATGGAACAGTTTAATTCTTCTCAATCAAATGCAATGGAACAGTTTAATGTTAACTCAGAAAACAAAAGAGCCTCAGAAAAAGCAGGAATGGAGTTTCAAGCCGCTCAAATTACAGAACAAATGAACATAGATGTTGCTAAGTTTAACGAACAAACAGACTTACAACGCGACCAATGGAATGCAGCAAATGCCCAAGCAGTCGAACAGTCTAATGCTCAGTGGCGCAGAGCGGCTAACACCGCTGAAAGCGCAGCAACTAACGAAGCTAACAGGCAGAATGTTCAGAATGCTTTTGGTATAACCTCTTCTGAGCAAGCACAGCTATGGCAACAAGAAAGGGATGAAGCTAGTTATATAAGAGCAGCTTACGAAAGCAATGCAGGTAGAAAAGCTACTATGATTGCCGCCGCAATAAGTAACGAAGCAGCTAACTATAAGGGTAGAGGAGCTACAAACAAAGGTCTTTTTGACATGGTTGACAAGCTTTTTCCCGAACCAACAACTTAAAGGAATAATATATATGAGTCTTTTTAAAGGTGTTAGAAAAGTATTTAAAAAAATAGGCCGCGCAGTTAAAAAGCAGTTTAAAAGAGTTATGAAACTTGTGAATAAAGCCGGAGTTCTTGGTCAGATAGCTATGATGTTTATCTTGCCCGGAGTAGGGGGTGCGCTTATGAAAGGATTAACTGGAGCCTTCAAAGGTCTTGTGGGCGCAACAGTGGAAGGAGTTGCTGCGTCTGCTGTTACGTCCCAAGCTGCTGTAACAGCAGGAACCGCTGCAACTAACGCCGTAGGAACTGGAACTGCTACTGCAACACAGACAGCAGCTATTAAAGCAGGAGACATAGCTACTAAAAGTTTAGCTAAGCAAGTAGGTAAAGGTATATTAAAGAAAAGCGCAGAAGGTGTTTTTACTGCAACCCGTGGTACTGGGCTTTTAGGTAGCAGCAGTGCGCTTGCTAATGGAGTTGGTACTGTGCTTAAAGCCGCCGGAAACTTTGTTAAGGTTGGAGCTAAAGCTTTCTCAACTGTCACTGAAGGCATTAGTTCTTTTATAGGCGAGTTTGGAAAAACCGCTCTAAATAAAATCCCCGGCATTAACATTGGAACTGCTGCTCCTGATTTTGCTACTGCATGGAGCAATGTGCAAAACAATGTAATGACAAACGCTTCAGAGACTTTAAAGGCTTTCAATACTTCAATCGGCTATACGCCACCGACTACAGGTGGACTAGCAAATTATAAACCTACAGCAAGAATTTCTAATAACTCACTAATGCAAGCAAGGAATGCACCTATTTCTTCTGCTCCTACTAACATGAGTCCTAATGTTACGCCTACTTCAAGCCCTGTTCAATCTCCCGATCTTCTAGAAGGAGCTAGGGCATCAACAGATCTTGTAAATCAAACAATAGAGACTGCAAAGCCCCCGTTGCCTAAAGCATCAGAAGGTGTAGAGTTTTATGAAAACTTAAAAACAGCAGACAATAGTTTATTAACAAAACGCCCATCTCCGCTTAGACCAGTATCTACATCAGCAGAATCTATGAGACTTCCCGGAGCAGATGGAGCAGATTTTCAAAGTGCTATGGAGCAAACAGCTAACGCCGGATTACCTAAACCACCAACTACTAACTTCGTTGCAACAACGCCGCCGCCGGTAGCAGCAACAGATCCAAGTTATTTTGATATTCTTAAATCTAAAGCAACGGACGCATTAAAAGAATTTTCACCTAGTAGTTTACTGGAAAGAGTGCAGGAAATACCCGGACAATTTCTTGATAATCTTGGTAACACAATTACTAAGCTTCCTCAAACAGCACTATCCGCAAGTTTAAATAAACCACGTGCCGGTTACAATGTGTCAACTCAAGTAGTTGGAGCGCCAATGCCAGTTGCTGAGGTAGCGTCATTACAACCTTCCACTGGCGGCACACCAGCGCAAGCTTTGGAGTACTATCAAGGTCTTCAACGCTCTGGCACTGGTAGCTACGGTTTTGCCAGCAACGATGGTTACAACCAATTCATGAAAAAATTCGCATAACAGGGTAAAACTAAATGAACGAAGAAGAGTTTGAAGAGTTTCAAAGCGGAATGGGTCGCCCAATCGCAGGTCAGTCACTAACAAATGATCCCGGTAACCCAGCCCCTTTTGAAAAAGCACCTGAGTTTACAGAGCTAGATTCTGCTTCCTTATACATCTGGGAAACAATAACAGACCCTGAGATATATGCACCAGCAATGGAAGCACTTTCTGACGGTCAGCCTATTATGGACTTAGTTCAGTTAGTTTTAAAATCAGAGTTTCAAAAAGGTATGTTTAACCCTGATTTAATGGTGATGCTTATTGAGCCAACGGTTTATATGTTTATGGCACTTGCTGAGCGTCAAGACATTGATGATCTAGTTATCTATAGAGGTGAAGAAGAAGACGAAGAAGCAGAAGAAAAAATCTTAGGCGTAACTTTTGAAGAAGAAAAAATAAAAGAAATGAAAGAAGCCGCTCAGTCTGGAAAAGTTCCAGCAGGTATCTTATCTTCAAAGATGAAAGAAGACCTTCTAGACTTACCTGACTTACCTGCGCCTCCAGAAGGAGATCCCGCATCAGTTCCAGTTCAAGAACAGCCTAGCCTTATGGCAGCACCACAAGAAGGAATATAAATTATGGTTGCTATTACAACAACTAAAGAAGAAAGCTCAGAAGATTTTGGTACGAGACTTTTTGAACAAGTCAAAGTTGATAACCGCGCAAAAGAAAAAGCGTTTCGTAAAAGAGAAAAAAGAGAAGCTCAACAAAAACAAATTATGGAACTCAGTACCAAAATAGGTATGGGAATTGGCGATGCGTATTTTCAAAACAAAACAAACGATTTTTTAAACACTGAAGAAGTGGTAGGTAATGTTCTAACAACTAGAAATGCTTATAAAATTGCAACAAAAACAACTGCTACAGAAGACGCAGCAAACAACTTTGAAGGTGGCGTAAAAGCTTATTGGTTAGCCCAAGGACAGGAAAGAGTAAGGGCAGACATAGATAAACAGTTTGGAACAATTCGTAATAAAACCCAATATAGTAATGCTATTTTAGGGGCAGGTTCAGAAGCCGGTAACAGGTTACAAAAAGCACACGAAGAACGACTAAAGCTTACAAACGACTATCTTAGTAAAAGAGGCGTAGACGAAGGAAAAGATGTTTTTTTAAATGAGCTGAAAAAAAATAATCCTAAAAATGTTGGAGAAGGGATTACTCAGTTCCTTGGAAGATTTGTAGGTCTTAGTCCTAGCGAACAAATGAATGAAAGAGCCAGCCATATTTTAGATAGCGCCTCAGAATTAACAAAGTTCCAAGATGCGTATAAAAAAACTGGAGATGGTGTATATTCACAGATAGTAGCTGAAAATACACCAGATGAATTTTTCAATCCTGCGCCAGTATTAGGAGAGCTTAAAGAAAGAAAAGTAGACAGTCTTATTCCGGGCGGCCAAGAAACAACTGAGTATTTTAGAGTACAAACAACAACAGATAGAGAAACAGGAAGACAATCAACACTCTTAGTATTTTATGACTCAACCGGAAAAGAGCTTACTGGAGATGTAAGCTCTAAACAAGTAGCGCGAGAACAAGTATCTTTCAATGCTATGGTTACTGGAATTATGGGGACATCTCCTAAAAGTGAAGCGGCTTTAATGAGTGCTACAATTTTTGTTTCCAAAGAAATAGAAGGCATGAAACCCGGAGAGCAACTAGCACTAAATACAAGAATAGACAAAGCAATTGAAAGACGTTTTCAAAATACAAGAGTAGCGCAAAGCGTGAGAAAAGAAGCACATCTAGAATATGAAAAATTAATGAACGCTAGAGTAGGTGCAGCAGCGCAGATGATAGCACGACGATCAGGCATGAAGTATGAAGACGCATTATATGTGTCCTTAGATATGTTTTTAGCAAATCCTACAATTGATGGAACAGGTGCTTTTAGAGATGGTGTAAACCCTTTTAACATTTTAGCTTCTGTAGTAAACACCACAACTACAACTCAAGAGAAAGCAGCACTAACGCGATTTAGCACTGAAAGATATGAAGAACTTTCTGGGCCTAACGGAATTAATTTTGTTGAAAGTTATCTTGGCGGTTCAAAAAGAGAACGAGCTAGTATGAGAGCAATGTACGACAAAATTGTAAAAGCTGATATATCTGAATCTGTACCATACGATCAATTGCACATAGCTTTTACAGTAGCAAATGTTTTAGCCGACAACGGCTTAGACCCGTCAAAGACTTTAAAAGAAAACATAACTACAGCGGAAGGTTTTGTACAACAAGGTTTAATTGACGCAGCAGAAGTAGAAGCAATAGCATTAGAAGAAAAAGCTAGGCTGGGTTCCAGCAAAGGAGTTTTACAATCTGATGAAAACCCACTAGTACCTGAAGGTTACATAGACCAAACTATAAAGTGGGCAAAACAAAACCCTGCACAAGCGGCGCTTTTTGTTGGTTCAGGTCTATTGTTCCTCGCTCCCCTTGCAATTGGAGGGGCAGGGGCAGGGGCAGCGGCTGCTGTAGGACTAGGAGCAAGGGCGCTTAGTGTGAGAGCTTCGCCTACTATACTTAAATTTATAAGGCAGTCGTTTAGTAAACCAAAGGTTGATGTTCCTGCTCCGGCTTCTGTAGTTAAACCTACAGTACGTGTAGATGCTAAAGTAGGAGTAGAACAAGCAACTGCAAGCGAACTGTCCCTACTTAAACCTAAAATTAAAGCGGGAGACATGGGACAGTACGTTAGGGGTTTAAACCGAAAAGGTAGACCCCTATCAAAAGAAGCTAGAGAAGCTCAAGAAGCTTTAAAGCGTCCGGCAACTACAGCAGTTGGAGAAACAACGGCTCCACTTTCAGGTAGAAAAATAGCTGGCGCTGGTCTTCTTGGGGCTGGAATAGTTGCTGAAACTCTTGATACAGAAGGAGGAAAGACACCTGAAGAACTAGAGGAATACGCAGAGAGTATAAAAAATGGAAGAGGACAAACTTCATTGTTAAACCGCCCACCGCCAACTCCAACACCCGCAGTAACTAGTTTAATATCAACTGCATTATCAGGTGCCGGACAAAAGGCAGGTTCTTTTTCAGTTTCTCCAGAAGTAGTTAACGCAGTCTTTAACATTGAAACTAATGCAAGTGATCCTATTTCTGTTCGTGCTGTTCAAGATAGCGGGCATGACGCTCACGGTATTGGACAAGTTAAAACAGCTACAGCCGTTCAACCGGGACATAAAGTAGAAAATGTCTTTACTATAGCCGCAAGACTTGGAATAGCTTTTGATACTGTTTTACAAATACAAGCGTCTGGACAAGCATCTAAAGCTTTTAAACCTATTACAGGAAAAGCCGGAGAAGAAGTAGTTAGACTATTGCAAATCCCTGAAATTAATGCGGCCTTTAGTGTGTCTTATTTAAACGCTATGAGCAAAAGATATGAAGGAGACTTAGAAAAAGTATTCCTTGCTTATAACCAAGGGCCGAGAGTTGCCGATAAGTTTAATGGAAATAGATCTACGCTTACAAAAGAAGGAAAAGGGTACTTAGAAAAAGCTGAAAGAATGGGAGTCTTATAAGTAATGCCACAAAATTACCAAGAGTATGTAAATAGTTATAACGCTGGTGAAATAGAACTTCCTGAGTCTGCCGTTTCTAATGCTGATGGCACAGTAAAATATAATATGGATTGGCACTCAGATAGAGAACATGTTTATAAACCAGACAATCCTGACTATAGTGTTACAGACTTTACAAACGACTCAGAAGTTCTTAATGCTTTTGAAATTGTTACGAGCCATCTTGCAGAAAACCGTGAGATAGGTTCTGTACTTTTTGATCCGGCGACCGCAGGTGAGCAGACAGATATAGCTGAGTTTATGCGTGACGATGCGTTTCGTATAGGCACTAAAGTTATAAAAGCTAATATTTTAAAAGATGCGCCAGAAGAAGTTAAAACTGCTTATCGTTTAATGCAGACCCGTTGGGAAAATTCCTCTATATCAAGTGTAGGAGAAACTGTTGGAGCTATACAAGATTATGGCATAGACGCAGTTTTTAACGCAGAGTCATTAGGATCAGTAGCAGCAGCTTTGTTTAGCAGAGGCAGATCTATTCCGGCAGACATAGCTAAAAGGAAAGCAGGTTCAGAAATTTTAAAGACAGCTATAAAAGCTTCAGCAGCTACTGCATCTAGAAACCCCCTTACTTCCACAGCAATTGTAGCTGGAACTTGGGGTGGTGCAGACAGCTTAGCTCTTCAAGACATGGAGATAGCTGTAGGAGCAGGAAGAACAGAAATTGACTTAACTGAAGTGGCTAAAGACGCAGCAATAACTTCACTGTTTGGAGTAGGATTACATGGAGCCGCCCGAATAGGCGGTAAGTATTTTTCAAAAGGCATTGATTATTCTGATGAAGTACCTCCCACTTCTGAAATGTTTGATAAAGCTGATCTTCCTAAAAGCGCCGAACAAATAATTAAAAAGCTAGATGACGGTGGAGACATTGAAACTCTTGATATTGGGAAGTTTTCAACTGACATAGGAGGAGGAGAGAAAACAAAAGAAGAAATTAAAGACGCTATTCGCCTTGCTATTTCACAAGAAGGAACAACTGAAGGCGTTAGAAATAAAACAAAACTAGCTTTGTTTAAAGCTTTCTCAAACACTACTGGTAATTTATTTGGAAAAGCTGCCGGAGTTCTTTCGCCGTATACTGCAAAGTCAGCAACTGCAAAAGTACTACAGCAATCATTAAGCAACGAATTTGGAGTCGAATGGAAATTCTTAACGCCTCAACAAAAAGTTGTCGGTCAAGACTTGGGCGAAGTACAACGCGAAGTTACCGGAGGTTTTAGCGACAGGTTCCGGGCTATTGTAGAAGATATTTCTTTACACTCTGCTAAAGGTACTCTAGCTGAAGACGTAAATAAACTTCTCATGCTTTCACTTAGAGGCAACAGGGCTGCTTCATCTAAAAATTTAGATGGCAACACTGCTACAGCAATCAACACAGCAGCCGGTGAAATTAGAGAGTTATATAAAACAATGGGCAACAGTCTACAAGAAATAGGTGTTATTGACAAACTTGTTCCTAACTACATTCCTCGTATGTGGGACAGAAAAGCTATTGAGGCTAACCCCGAAAAACTTGCACAGCTTTTAGAAAGTAAAGGTGGCTATGCCGGTGGCACAGGAAAACAAACTGTTCAAGACATGTTAAATATTAAAGATCAAATAGATTCTGGCGGTTCCGGTGGTCATTTCTTTTCTGCTAAAAGAAAGTTAAATAACCTTGAAAACGATGCAGACTTTCAAGAGTTTTTAAACGACGATGTTTTAGGATCGTTACACGCTTACACTTTTCAAGCAGGTAAATCTATCGCTAAGCACAGAGTCTTAGGCGTTAACACTTTAGCAGATTTTCAAAAGCTGTGGACAAACCGTATAGAAACAGAGCTTGAGGCTAAGGGAGAAAAATTAAAAGGTACAGATATAGAGAGAATAAACTTGCTTTATAAAACAGCTACCGGAGAAGGGATGGAGCGTTATGGAAAGGGGCTTCAAAATGGTGTAGATACTTACGGATTTGTTAACCGTATAGGGATGCTAGGCTTTGCTACGCTTTCAAGTTTAACAGAAGTTTTTTTAAACTTTAGTAAAGCAGGGGTCATTAACTCTGTTAAAGGTTTTGGCGAGGCTCTAGAAATTTCATTTAAAGGTATAACTAAAGATTTAGAATCTAACTTAGTAACAAACCACGGCCTCACAGCTAAAGAAGCTTTTTCTGAAATGCGCCAGTACAGCATTGCAATGGATCAAGCAATGGCTCAACAGGGTAACCGTCTTGCTGGCGATGACCTAATGAATGAGTGGATGCAAAAAAAAAGCAATCAGTTTTTTAGGTTAACTCTGCTAGACCAATGGACTAAGTTTGTTCAAACAACATCCTATGCGTCAGGTAAAAATCTTATAACAGATAATTTAAAAGTGTTGGCATCTTATGGTGGTGACGAGTCAAGTAAGCGTTTTAAAACACGCGCAGGAGAGTTGGCTGAACTAGGTATTGATTATAAAGAAGGTCTTAAATGGCTCGATGGAGGAGCTAAAGCAGCCGATAGTTTTTATAAAAAAAGTATTTTAGGAGGCGCTGCACGTTACGCAAACTCTGTTGTGCTACAACCTACAGCAATGTCAGGACTAAAACCACTATTATATTCTAATCCTAAAACCGCTATTGCTTTTCAACTTTTAGGATATCCAGTAGCGTTTACTAACACCGTTTTAAAAGGTGCTGCTAAAGCAATGATAAAAGATCCAGTACGCAATACTGTTAGGACGCTTACTACTGGTGTAATTATGACAGAAATGGCTAGAGCAACTAACTACTGGAGAAGTAACGGTAAAAGTGAAAGAAATAGAACATGGGGTGAGATTCATTTGGACGCTCTAACTCGATGGGGCGGTAACGGTATACTTTTAGATAGTATACAAAGAGCTAGAAATTCTTCTGAGTACGTTAAAAACTCTGCACCTTACTTTGCATTACCTTTTGGCCCTATTGGATCAGACGCACAAAAGCTTTATCAACAGGGACTTATACCTGTACTTGGAGGAAAAGTTCCTTTGATTAGCGGTACTTATAAAGGTGCAGACTTGATTGATACAATCTCAGACAACACGCCTCTTGATGTTGATGGCAGATATGCTGTACATGACTATAAAGAAGCTTTAAAAGAAATGCAAGAAAAAGTTAGTAACTTCTTAGTAAAAAACCCAATCACAAAAGCAACCGGTTTTGGATATGGATATAACAAAGGAGGTGAAGTTACTGTGCCTAATGCACCGGCTGAGCCTGACGAACGCATAGACAAAGTAACAGGTCAGCCTTATAACCAACAAGCTGGTTCTGCTTTTATGGATGAAACAGATCCTTTAAAAGTTATGATGAGTGAAGGAGGCATGGCACAACGGCAGAAGTATATTCTAGGTGGCATTGCAAAAAAAGGAGCCACAGCATTAGCCGAAACACTTTCTAATAAAGTTGACAACCTTTTTAACAGAGAAACAATAGATGTTGCTGTTGCTAACATTGATAGACAAGTAGTTGATATAGGCATAGACCCAGACACTCCTGACTTTAATGACTATGTAGGCGCTTTAATTGACAACAACTTAGAAGGCGATGACTTCCGTTCTATTGCTGAACTTGAAAAGATTCCTGAGTGGGTTGAAGCAATGACTAATCAAGATATAGATAAACAAAAGAAACTTTGGGATAAAGCAAGAAGAGTTTTAGGAGTGTCTGAAACTAAAATAAGCTCTTTAGAAAAAATCCAAAAACTACAACCTTCTGTTGATCCTTTAAAAGCTTTAGAGTCTGTTATGCCTAACAGTCTTGGCAACCTTAGCAATGAATATAAACGAGTACGAATCCAAGAAGGTTCTAAAAGTTCTATAGCCCAAAGAGATAGTGCAATGGCTAGTCCAGAGTTTGCAGAAATTGTGAAGATGTTTAGAATTTATATAAACAATAATACTGAAAATTTATCTGACGAAGGTATTGAAGCGCTTACTAAAGAGTACGCAATTAGAACATTTAGCTCTACTGATCCTTCAATATCTAGTCTTGATTTTCAAAGGTTGCGTAAACAAGACCGAATACAAGGATGGTCGCGAAACTCTTTAGATCGGGGTATTGTAGGGCTTGATGATCTTTTAACAAGCAACAAAGATATACAAAAGATATTACAAAAATCTAATCTTTTAAATGAAGCTATAGAATATAGCGATAAGAGTTATAGCACTCTTTCTGAAGAGCTTCCAAAGAAAATTAAAGAACTTTATTTCCAAAACAAAGTGGCTGACGCTCTTACAGAAGCAGGATATAACTCCAAAAAACTAGATCGTTGGGGCTATGGCGCAGAGATGGAGAAAGATGGCGTAACTTTTTCTGACAAAAACCCCGCAGGTTTCTATAGCCTTGCTGAAAAAGTAGCTAAGGAAACAACTCTTGGTTCAGGGAATGAAGGTAAAAGCTACGATCAATTTATAAAAGCTTTTAAAAAAGGAGGAGTTAAACAAGAAGAACTAGAGTGGACAGGTTTTATTGAAAAGTTTAAAGACAAACAAAATATAACTAGAAACCAAGTTACTAAGTTTTTAAAAGATAACCGTTTAGACGTTGAAGAAACTCAATTTAGCGAAGGCGCGTATAAATCATATACATTTCGAGGAGTAAAGGATACTGAAAATTATAGAACTATTCTTTTAACTTTACCTAAAAACAAAGAGACACCCGCTGGTTCTTATAATGAAAGTCATTTTTCTGACATTGATAATCCTATA